>Ga0137382_10000519_pt1 | contig 16002 bp, 12 predicted proteins | sample SagtaG_15_FD_104816 | JGI IMG/M metagenome (GOLD analysis project Ga0137382, IMG submission 104816) | Vadose zone soil microbial communities from Sagehorn Ranch, Mendocino, California, USA - Sage2_R_20_16 metaG | ecosystem: Environmental > Terrestrial > Soil > Vadose zone | place: USA... | reverse complement strand
CGCTCGACGCGGCGACGGGACGGCGAATGTGGCATTTCCAAACAGTGCACCACGATCTCTGGGACCGTGACCTTCCCGCGGCGCCAAGTTTCGTCACGGTCACCCGCGGCGGGGCGCGGGTGGATGCCGTCGCACAGATCGCGAAGAGCGGGTTCGTGTTCCTGTTCGATCGGCAGTCGGGCAAACCGCTGTTCGACATTGTGGAGCGCTCGGTCCCGGCATCCGATCTGCGCGGCGAGCGCGCGTGGCCTACGCAACCGTTCCCCGTGAAGCCCGCCCCGTTTGCGCGGCAGACGGTTGGGGCGGCCGATGTGACAGAGCAGCGACAGCGTTTCCGCACGTTGCGAAACGCCTTTTTCGCGCCGCCGAGTCGTGAGGGCAGCATCGTGCTGCCCGGATTCGACGGCGGAGGTGAGTGGGGTGGCGCGGCCGTCGACCCCGAAACCGCCACACTTTACGTCAATGCCAGCGACGTGCCGTGGATTGCGGCCATGCGTGAGTCCGCGGTCTTGTCGCCGAACAGCGCCGGTCCACGGGACGGAGCGGCCGTCTACGCCACGGTCTGCGCCGCCTGTCACGGCCCCGATCGACGTGGCAAGGGTCGCGCGCCATCACTCGTTGCTCTCAGCACCCGTCTCTCGCTTCGCGACGTTCGCCAGATTCTCGAGCATGGCCGCGGGTTCATGCCTTCACTTGCCGCGCTTTCGGTTGTCCAGAAAGCCGCGGTGATCGCGTACCTCGGCTACGCGATTGCGCCAGCAGACACTGCGGGATGGACATCGCAACCCGCGACGACTGCTCCCTATGAATTCGCCGGGTATGAGCGCTGGCGAGACACGAGCGGCTACCCCGCCATCAAGCCACCGTGGGGTACGCTGAGCGCGATCGATCTCAATTCCGGCGAATACCGCTGGCGGATTCCACTCGGTGAGTTTGCCGCGCTCACCGCGCGCGGCGTTCCCGTTACCGGCACCGAACAGTACGGCGGACCGATCGTCACGGGCGGCGGGCTGGTCTTCATCGCGGCGACCCAGGACGCGAAGTTCCGCGCTTTCGACAAACGCACCGGCCGGCAGCTCTGGGAAGCCCCGCTGCCTGCGCCCGGCTATGCGACGCCGAGCACATTCGCCGTGGGGGGGAAGCAGTTTATCGTGATTGCAGGCGGCGGAGGTAAATTGGGATCCAAGTCGAGCGACACGTACGTCGCCTACGCACTGCCATAAGAGTCATGTTCATTCAGATCAAGAAGGGCCGCGACGGTCCCGCGACACTCGCATGCCTTCGGTCGGACGGCACGCGCACCTGGGGAAAAGAGCATCCCTTCTTCCCCGTGCACGACATCACCCACTGCGCGGTTGAAAGTGTGCTCGCCTTCGATCAGGCGTTCTTTGGTCTGATTGCGACCGGGTGGAGCATCGACGACTTCGAGAAACCTGGGGCAAGTCGGAGGATGCCGCTTCAGGCGATTGTCGCCGAGCACGTCGTGGGCGTATTCGATCGTGAGCGCGCGCTCCCAGAGCCGCTGACGGCGCCAGAGTTTAACGAAGCCGTTGTGGCGAGCCTGCCCCCCGCCGAGCGACCGGCGTTTCAGCGCCTCACCGAGGCGCAGCTATCCCGGGTGCGCGAGCTGCGCGGGGCGCTCGAGGCACGCTGGTACGCGTTGTCTCCGGGGGACACACTCGAGATTCCTTTTCCCGTGCGAGGGGCGACGTGATGTACGAAAATCGCCACACCAGGCCGTTACCTGCGAGAATGTTCGCGGTGCGTATGGCCAGTCATGTTGGCGTTGCCGCCGTACTCGTGCTGGTGTCACTCGTCGCCGGCATGGCTGGGTACGAGCACTACGAACGCCTCCTCTGGCGCGATGCTTTCCTGAATACAGCAATGCTGCTTGGCGGCATGGGGCCGGTCGACGCTCCCCACACCAACGGTGGCAAACTGTTCGCCGGTGTTTTTGCCCTCTACTCGGGCGTCGTATTCCTGGTGGTCGCGGGACTGTTCCTCGCACCGGTAATTCACCGCATCATGCACCGGTTCCATTGGGAACCGCCGAAATCGTGATGTGCCTCGACTGACCGCGGTTTTGGCCGCCGTCCTGGCGGCAGCAGCGGTCCCCGCGGCGGTAGCGGCCCAGGCGCGCGGCGGAGTCGAAGGCCGAGTCGTCGACCCCGCGGGTCGCCCCTTGTCGGCTGCGGAAGTGAGCGTGGGTCGTTGGCGAGCAATCACTGACGCCGATGGCGCGTGGCGGATCACGCACCTCGAATCCGGGGTGTACCAAATCGCCGTACGCCGGCTCGGCTACCGTTCGTCACGACAAGACGTTGAGGTCGAGCCCGGCCGCACGATACGGGTCACCTTCACGCTCGAGCCCGTCCCCTTCACGCTCGACTCCCTGGTCGTCAGCGCCCCGCCCTCCAGTATCTCCACGACTGACGCCGAGCTCGGCACGAAGCTCACGGTGGGCGAGATTTCGTTGCTCCCGTCCACGTTTGACCCCCGTCAACTGATCGCCCTCACGCCCGGAGCGCGGCCTGATCAGATCTGGGGCGGCGCGTCCGACCAAGCTAACTCCTACTCGCTCGACGGCACCGCGGTCAACCACCCCGGACTCGGCGGAGCCCTGTTACTGCCGAGCCCGAGCTGGATCGAGACCCTCGAGGTCCGTGGCCTCGGCGCCGGGGCCGACGTTGGGGACGCACAGGGCGGCCTCGTCGAAGTGGTGACTCTGCGAGGCAGGAACGTGATTGAGGGGGCGCTCCGGACCTCCTTCGAGTCTGAGCGGCTCAATGGCACCAACCTGGTCCCCGGTGAGATCGGCAGTGAGCTGGCGAGTCGCCGGGAGGTGGATGGTCAGGTCCGTGGTCCGCTGGTCCACGATCGCCTGCATTTCGCGTTGTTCGGCCACGTCATCCGGCAGGAGGAGCGGGTTTTGAACTACCTGCCGTCCACGGGTGGTGCCTTCGTCGCGCAGCCGCCGTCGTTCGCGGAGGAGCGCGGGCTGGCAAAGTTGAGCTGGAAGCCCGGCGACCGGGATCTGGTCGAGGGCAGTCTCATGGGGCGGCACCAGAACGGCGACCACGTCGATCAGACGGGGTACGAAGCCGCGGCCGCGACCGCGCGGCTCAGACAATGGAACCTGACCGGCAACCTCACGTGGCAGCGGAGCTGGTCACCCCGGAGTGCACTCACGGTGCGCCTGGGCGGGTTCGTCGCGCGCGAGTGGCACGATCCGTACAACGGTTCCGCAACGCCGGGCATCGAGCTGTGGACATCGGTGAACCCTCCCAGCTATCAGAACACGACTTTTCGCACGGCGGCCTACCCGTCGAGCGTCGGACTGACGGCCGCGTGGACGGGGCGAGGCCGGCTCGTGGGGCTAGACCACGAGGTGAAGCTTGGCGCCGAGTACACGGTAGGAGGCTGGTACTACGAGCGCCGACGCAACGCCGGGATGACGTGGCGGCCGCTGCGCGTCTCCGGATTCGATCCCGCGATCCCGGCGACTTGGGTCTATCTCAACGCGATCCCGACCGGGTGGGGTGGGGACGTAACGATCAACAGCAACGTCCGGAACGGCGCGGTATTCGTACAGGAGCAGATTGGGATCCTCCCGTGGCTCCGCTTCAATCCCGGGTTCCGGTACGGGTGGTGGACGGGGGACATCAGCCCCGCAAGCGGGGGCCCGCGATTCACCGCGGTGCGGGACGCGGCCCTCGAACCCCGCATCGGTGCCGTCGCCGAGCTGAACCTGGGCGGGGTAGGACTCGTCGCCAAAGCGCATTGGGGCCGGTATCACCAGCCGATGTTCGCCGCGTTGTTCGATCGAGTGGCCGGGGCCGGATCGTACAGTGATGAGGAGATTTGGTCCTACCTCGGGGCAGCGCCCGGTACCCCGTCGCAAACGTTCACGCGCGCCGAGCGCGATTCGCTCGCGGCCGCGGGCCTGTTCCGCTTCGAGGAGACCGTGCGGCTCGATCAAGCGGGTCGAGTGGAGCAGTATCACCAGCCGTATATGGAGCAGACCGTGTTCTCGCTGGAACGCGCCCTCGGCAGCCGCTGGAAGGCCGGTGTCGCGTACATCCACCGCAGAAACCGCGATATGGTCGCGCTCGTGGACCGGAACATCGCGTCCAACTACACCGTGGTCCACAACGTCATGGTTCTCGATCGCTTCGGCAACCCGGTGGAGTTCGGGGGCCGGCCGCTCGTGTTGGAGACGCTGGCCATTTCCAACGAGGACATTCTCCAGGTCCAGGAGTTGTTGCGGCAGGGCCAACTGCTGGATCCCAACTTTCTCTATGCCCCGCCCGGCCTGACCCCTGCGGAACTGGCGGCGATCCGTTACGACCCCGACTTCGTGCTCACCACGGTGCCGGAGGCGACGCGCCGATTCGCGCAGCTGCAGTTCCGGCTGGACGGGCGCTACCGGACGTGGTTGGCCGGGGCGTCGGCGACTCTGTCGACGCTCAAAGGGAACTACAACGTGGTGACGGGACCGGACGACTACACGAACGGTGGGCCGGGTCCCTGGGTGCGTCTCAACGAGCAGTACAACGTCTACGGTGCCTTGAACAACCAGAGTCGTTTCGAGGGGAAGGTGTACGTCGGGGGACTCCTGCCGGCACGGTTGCGGGCCGGCCTGTTTCTCTCGTACGCGACAGGCGATCGGGTGACGCCCACGATGCCGATCGACGGGTTGCTGACCGAATTTGCCGTTGCGGTACCCTCGATGTCGAATCCGGCGGTTCTGGACACGGTGCCCTTCCATCGCTTTCTGTTTCGGAGCGAGAGCGGACACCGCATCTTCATCCAGCCCCGTGGGACCTACCGTTACGAAGGCCGCGCTTCTTTGGACCTGCACCTGGAGCGGAGCTTCCCGCGGGGGCGGTCAGAGGTCGTGCTGGTCGTGGATGGGTTCAACGTGTTGGGAGACCGCAGCGTGACGGGCATTCAAACTGAGGTAACTGCGATAGCGGGCTTCGCCGGCAGTGACTACGGCCGAGTGCAGTCTCGCGTGACACCCCGGACGCTGCGGCTGGGAGCGGGAGTGAGGTTCTAACGATGGAGTTCAGTCTCAGACAGTCGGTGGAGATCCTGACGCGCACGCCCGCCACGCTTCGTGCGCTGCTTCAGGACATCGACACCGAATGGGCCCGGGGCACGGAGGGTCCCGATACCTTCAGCCCCTTCGACAACATCGGCCATTTGATCGACGGCGAGGAGACCGATTGGATGCCGCGCGCGCGTATCATCCTGGCCCAGGGCGCGAACCGGCGCTTCGAGCCCTACGACCGGTTTCGCCACCGCAAGCGAAACGCGACGCGCACCTTGGAATCTCTGCTCGAGGAATTCGCCAGCCTGCGTGCTGCCAACCTGCGCGTCGTGCAGTCCTGGAACCTCAGCGATGCGCAGCTCGACCTGACCGGCGAACATCCGCGCCTCGGTCCAGTGACGCTGCGGCAGTTGTTGGCGGCGTGGGTCGCGCATGACCTCGGCCATGTCGCACAAGTCGCCCGCGTGATGGCCAAGCAGTACCGCGAGGAAGTCGGTCCCTGGGTGCCCTTCTTGCCCGTTCTAACCGACCATGAAAGGCCGAGGTCTTGAGCCCAAACCCTAGGTCCAAGGCCCTAGGCCCTAGATTCTGAAGTGCCAATCGTTTATGTTGAGTGGTTCGTTCGCTGGCAGTGCCATCGGCGAGGAGTCGAACCATCAGGCGGCGCCTGCGGGCCTCGGCATTGGGTCGAGGTAGCGCGCACCGGCGCGCCGGGGGTGACTCGGCGATCCTCCCACGCATCAGCCAGCCCTTAATTACGGCGCAACCCGCCTTTACCAAGAGCCCGACGCAGCAGACACGCGTCGCACAGTTCCTCGCCATGAGGCACGTGCTACCCGCTTGTCCAGCCCCAGGGCAGGAACAGAGTCAGTTATGACACCGCAGTCCCAACAACAACACAGCCATTTGACACGCCCGATCCACAAAGAACCTCCGGCTCACGCGCCCAATGCGGCACTGATGATCGACTTCGACAACGTCACCATGGCGATTCGATCAGACCTCCAAACCGAATTGAAGCGCCTGCTGCAGTCGGAGATCATCCGCGGCAAGGTCGCCGTGCAGCGCGCCTACGCCGACTGGCGCCGCTATCCGCAGTACATCGTCCCACTCTCTGAGTCCTCGATCGATCTCATCTTTGCGCCGGCGCACGGTGCGAACAAGAAGAACGCCACCGACATCCGCTTGGCGATCGACGCGCTGGAGTTGGTCTTCACGCGACCGGAGATCGGGACATTCATTCTGCTCTCGGGCGATTCAGACTTTTCCTCGCTGGTGCTCAAGCTCAAGGAATACGGCAAGTACGTTATCGGCGTCGGCATTCGCGAGTCCTCGAGCGACCTCCTCATCCAGAATTGCGACGAGTACTACTCGTACAACGAGCTCGCCGGCTTCACCAAGGCGAGCGACGTCGAGTACGTCAAGCGAGATCCGTGGGAGCTGGTGGTCGAAGCGGTCAAGCAGATGACAGCGCACAACGATGTCATGCGCTCCGACCGCCTGAAGCAGGTGATGCAGGAGATCGATCCCAACTTCGACGAGAAGGACGCCGGCTTCTCGCGCTTCAGCAAGTTCGTGATCGAGGCCGCCCGGCGCGGATTGATTACACTGACCCGGCTCGACAATGGTCAGTATGAGATCGCGTTGGGGCCGCAGGTCGAGGGCGCGCCGGCGCAGCCGACGCTCGCCGCCATGAGCGAAGCGACACCGGCCCCCCCGTCGTCCCCCTCCCCCTCGTCCGATCGTCCGCGGGCGCGTCGCGGTGGCCGGGGCAGGGGTCGCGGGCGCGAGGCGTCCGAATCTGGCGAGCCGGAACAGCCTGAAGCATCCCCGCCGGCAGCGCCGGCAGCGAAGTCTGGCTTCTCGTTTGGTGACGCGTTCGGTCTCCTCAAGCAGGCCGTCGGCAAGATTGGCGCGGATGAAGAACCGGCCGAGGCCGAGGAGTCGCCGGCTCCGCCCGCTCCGCCCGCTCCAACACCGACACCGGATATGGAGGAAGAGGACGACATCCCGATGCCGGCGTCGTCGGCGCCGCCTCCGCCGTACAGCACGCCCTCCTCGCTCCCCGGCGGTATCCCGATGCGCAGCGCGCGGTTCCGCCGCGGTTCACGCGGCGGTGCTCGACGTCCCGGCGCCGGCGGTGGCCTCCCCGAAATCCCCAAGATCGGCGTGGTCGAGGTGGATCCCAATTTCCGTCCTCGCGCTGAGGTGTTGCCACCCAAGGCCCCGGCGGCGCCATCGAGTCCGACGGGGGCCTCGGGGGGGGGACCCGGGCAAGAGCGGAGTGAGCGTGGAGGTCGTGGAGGTGGTCGAGGTGGTCGAGGTGGTAGGGATCGCGGCCGCGGTGAGAACGGCGAGCGCGGCGAGCGCGGCGAGCGCGGTGAGCGCGGCGGTCGAGGCCGTCGCGGTGGTCGCGGTGGACGGGGTCGCGGACCGCGCCGTCATGAGTCTGACTCGCCCGACATCACGAATCATAGCGCGCACCCGAGGCCTGAGCCGACCCGTTCAGAACCTTCACCACCTCCACCACCTCCGCCCTCGCCGTCGCCGGCGGCCGAGAGTGAGCCACCGGAATCCTTTTGGTCCAAAGTGAAGCGAGGTCTCACAGGAGGCACATGACCGGCGCCGCCGTTGCGGCCCGATTCTACGCGCGACCTACGGAAGAGGTCGCGCGTGGACTATTGGGGCACATCCTGGTGAGCGACGTGGGGGGCCGGCGTCGGCAAACGGCCGGCCGCATTGTGGAGGTGGAAGCATATACCGGCCCGCATGATCCCGCGTGTCACGCGTACGGGCACCGGCGCACGGCCCGCACGGAGCCGCTCTACGGGCCGCCCGGGACGGCGTACGTCTATTTCACCTACGGCATGCACTGGTGTCTCAACGCCGTGACCGAACCCCGCGATTATCCGGCGGCCGTGTTGATTCGCGCGCTCGAGCCGATCGCCGGGTTCACGACCATGCGCGCGCGGCGCCACAAGGAGCCGCTCTGTTCTGGTCCTGCCCGCTTGTGCGAAGCGCTGGGTGTCACCGGGGCCTTGAATGGGATGTCACTCCAGCGGGGCGTGCTCCGCATTGTCGAGGGATCGAAGCCGAAACGGGGTGAGATTCTGACAGGGCCACGCATCGGGATCACCGAAGCGGCGGATTGGCCGCTCCGGTTCTACCTCAAGGATTCGCCCTGGGTTTCTCGCTAGTGTCGCTCGGTAATGCCTTCCTTCGACGTACCAAGACTCACACGCACGCCACCCTGCAGGGAGTGTGTGTTGCTCAGCAGCAGGAAGTTGCTGGCGCTCGAGGTCATCAGGTATTGCGCAAATACGTTCAACTTGCTCGAGTAGTTGATCTGCAGGCCGCCCGCGAGCCAGAAGAACGCTTTGCTCGAGGCCTCATTGGCGCGGTCGTCGGCTTGGGCAAACTGGCTCAAGTCGCAGCCCGGGCAGTCAACCACGGGATTTAAGATCTGCATGAGGGCGAACCCGCCGCCGCCGAACGGCTCGATCACCTTCTGCGTCGGATAGGCGAGTACGCCGAACATGAGACGGCGCACCCCGTTGAACGAGACGTCCCGGCACGGCGCGGCCCCGACCGAGCAGCCGGACGAATTGGGATCGAAGATCACCGCGTTCGCATCGGACAGGAAGAACGCTTGCTCGTACGCGACGTACAGCGCGGTCCGACGTGACGTGATGAGCCAGTGTCCGCCGGCGATGGGGTCGTAGACATAGGGCTGCGTGTTTGTCTTGGAAACGAAGAAGCCGCCCTGCGCGCCCCAATACCAATTGAAGTTCGTGTTGAAGCCGCGTCCCTGCTGTGGCGGAATGAAGAAATAGGAAGCGCCAAGGGATGCCTGGGCTTGGATCGTGGTGGCGTTGGTGTAGTAGGGATTGTCCCAGCGGAATTGCGCGCGGGCGTCGCCGCGGAGCGCCAGGTGATGTGACACGAAGAGCCGGAAGCCCAGGCCGCCATAGACCATGTGCTCAGTGAAATCGTAGGGGGCCGCCTTCCCAAAGATCATGCGAGAGTAGCCGCCCGAGGCTAGGATCGACGACTGGTCGCCCACCGGGAAGTTCAGAGCGAGGCCGGCACCGACCGTGGAGACGGTGATGTCCTGCGTCGCGGCCAGGTTCGTGGTCGGAATGTAGTCGCCCGTCACCTCGAGGCTGATGCGGTCGCTCAGGTTGTAGCCGATGCGCGCGCCACCACCAAAACCATTCTTGATGAGGAACGAGTGATCGAACCGCCACCACGACCCGAAGCCGCCGAACTCGATGTTCTGTGATCGTTGCGCCGCGGCGGAATTCGCGACCAAGGTTACGAATCCCACCAGGAGAACCAGCCGCTTCATCGGACTCCTCCCACGGCTCCGGCTAGGGGGCCGCCAACAAGACCGCGTTAAAGAGCAGCTTGAAGGTGCCGTGCGTCTGGCCTCGGAACTGCGGCCGAAAGCCAAACAGGATCACACGCCCCCCCCTGCTGCCTACCGGTGCCTCCACCAGCGCCGCTTTCCCAACGAGCCGCTCCTGGTACCGGGCATAGCCGGATCGCAGGGGCAACTCGGGATACGTCGCCAAGCCCAAAGCCGGGGCCGAAACGGTGAAGGCGGCGCTATTCTCGAAGTAGACCGGGAGGGAGTCGGGGACTCCGAGGGTAACCGGGCTACGAGACCCTTCCACCCCCCCCAAAACCGTACCGAAAATAGAGCCTGGAGCGTAAAATCGCAAAACTTGTGGACCAGATGCCTCACCAGCTAGAACGTTGACCACAGGGAGGTTAAGGGCTGAAATCGCGAAATTACTTGAACCGTCGAGGCAGACCAGCGTCCCTCCATCCCGAACAAACGCCGAAACTGCTGCCGCACCTGATTCGCCGAGACCACCAGCGTACTGCAATGGAATGCGAGTCGAATCGACGCCACGAAGAATCGACGACCCATCCGCATCGGGCAACACGATCACATCCAGCCGCTGTCTCAAGCCCCCTTTTCTGAAGTCGCCGTCGTGCAGTGTCGTATAGGTGATTCCATACTGCTCGAAGAGCCAGCGCGTCCAGCCTTCATCGATGTTGCCGGTCCACGGCTGATACAGCCCGATGCGCGGCAAGCGCGTGCGCGTGGGTCCCTCAGCGCTCGCGGGCGCCGTCCGCACCGCGGTCACCGTGAATCCGTGCCGTGCCGTCTGCTCGCTGAGAATGGCGCGCGCGCGGGGCCCGCGCACGACGAGATCGTCTCCGCGAATCGACACGCTTTGCCCTGCGGCGAGGAGCTGAGCGATGGCGCGTGACTCCGCATTGGTCCGATTCTTCAAGACAAAGACTTCCCCGGTGCCTTCGATGCGCCCCGGCGTCGGCACTACAGTGTCTACCCGCACCAGATTCGCCGTGAAGGGTCCATTCACGACGTCGGCCCGGACACCCATCGTCAATGGGATCGTCCACCCCGCGACATCGTATGGCGGGCGGTCGTTCACGGGCGTGTAGTGTTGCACTTCGAGCAGATCCTTGGCGTGCGCGCGGTATGGCTGCGCCATAGGGACCACGAGCGAGCCGGCCGCATACCGCCGGCCGTCCGCGGTGAACGCATCCGCGCTCCGGTACAGCTCGACTCCCCCCGCCGCGAGCACATTGGCGAGTGTCGCCCAAGCTTCGGGATCGCGCTGCTCGGAGGCGGGCGGTAGTACGTACGCAAAGGGATTCCCGGCGAGTCCCGCCTCGACCTGGCGCCGGCCAACCGCGACGAAGCGATCGATCACGGTGACGCGGTCTCGTGCGGCCAGGCGCACCAGGGCCTGCGATGTGATCAGCTCGTAGCGCACGATGTCACCCAGGTGCCAGGTGCCGCCAGGCCATGGCTCCGGGTAATTCACCCCACGAACCGGCTGGCGCACCGAATCGAGCGACAACGTGATCGGTGACCCGAGTCGCGTGCTGGCGGCCTCGGTCAGGATGCCGATCATGTTGTGCCGCGTGGGCGTCGAGCGAAAGCCGCCGTGCCACCACAGGTCGTAGGTCTGCTGGTGTGCGATCCCGGTCATCCCGGCATCGTAGAGCGCCGCCGCCATCTGCGCGCCGACGAGGTTGATTCCGGCGACGATCGCGGGATCGAGATTGGGATTGACCGGATCCTGGAACGGCGGGACAAAGAGGCGCACGCCGTTGGATCCCATCTGGTGCACGTCGTACACGATTTCCGGAAACCATTCCTTGTACAGCATCCGCGTGACGAGTCGCGTCTCGACCTGCGTCAGCATGAACCAGTCGCGGTTGTTGTCGTGCCCGATGTACTTGTGGTAGAGCCAGGGCAGGGGACCGCCTTCGTAACGCGTCCCCTTGTAGCGGCGATACCAGCTCACCACGGTGTCGAGGCCGTCCGGATTCATGGATGGGATCATCAAGACGACGACGGAGTCGAGCAGCGGGCGGAGCGCCGCATCGGTGGCCAACCGGTAGGCGAGGAGCATCCCCATCTGACTGGACGCGACTTCCGTGGAGTGGATGTTGTTGCTGATCAGAATGACGGCCGGCTGGGTATTGCGGATTTCCTGGAGCGCGGTGTCCGTAAGACGGCGCGGGTCCGCCAGGAGGCCCTGCGCGCGCTTGATGTCGGCCAGCCGGCCCTGATTCGCGGGTGACGTGATCGTCATCAGGAGAAACGGCCTGCCCTCGGTCGTACGGCCCAGCGTGTCGACGTGTACGTAGCGGCTCTGTTGGGCCAGGCTGTTCATGTAGCCGCTGACTTGCTTCCAATCGGCGAGGACGGAATCTGCTCCGGGCTCGAACTTGAGGTAGTCGGACGGTCTGACGGTCGGATTGTCGGACTGTAAGATTGCGAGCAGCAGCAATGAGATCATTAGATCAGTCCTAGTTTTGTGCCCACCTTCTTGAAAGCGCGGAGCGCGAAATCGAGATCGTCCTTGGTATGCGCGGCGGAGAGCTGGCAGCGCACGCGTGCATGTCCCTGCGGCACAACAGGATAGCCGAAGCCGGTGACGAAGACGCCTTCAGCGAGCAGCAGCTCGCTCATGTGGATCGCCTTTGCCGTCTCACCTAGGATCACGGGGACGATCGGTGTCTCGCCCGCGAGTGGCTTAAAGCCCAGAGACAGCAGTTGTTGGCGGAAGTAACGGGCATTCTGATGCAGCTGGTTCACGAGCTCGGGATGCGCTTCGATGCAGCGCACGGCAGCAAGGGTGCTGGCCGCCACCGTGGGCGGCAGGGCGTTGCTGAAGAGCTGCGGCCGGGAGCGCTGGGTGAGATAGTCGGTGAGGGCGACGGGGCCGGCCGTGAATCCGCCGGCGGCGCCGCCGAGCGCCTTGCCCAGCGTCGAGGTGATCACATCGATCTCGCCGAGCATCCCATAGTGCTCCGCGGTCCCGCGGCCCGCTGTGCCGAGGACGCCTGTCGCATGCGAGTCATCCACGGCGAGCACCGCATCATACTTCCGTGCCAGGGCGGCAAGATCCGGCAGCTTCGCGATGTCACCTTCCATCGAGAAGATTCCGTCGGTGAAAATCAGCTTGCGGCGGGCCTTCCCCGCCGCGCGCAGCTTCTTCTCGATGTCGGCCATGTCCGAATGCTTGTAGACCGCCGTCTGGCACTTCGTGATCGCCTTCGCGAGGCGAATCGAGTCGATGATGGACGCGTGGTTCAACTGATCGGAGATCACCATATCGGACTCGCCTAGGACGGTCGGACACAGCCCCTCGTTGGCATTCCAGCAGCTCACGTAGGTGAGCGCCGACTCGCAGCCGACGAACTTCGCCAGCGCGTTTTCGAGCTCGCGATGAATCGTGAAAGTGCCGCAGATGAACCGCACCGACGATGTGCCGGCGCCCCAGTGCGCCAGCCCGTCCTTCCCCGCCTGCACGACCTCGGGGACGTTGGACAGCCCGAGATAATTGTTTGAGGAGAGGATCACGACGTCGCCGCGCCCCTCCATCTTGACGCGCGAGCCCTGCGGCGAGTCGAGGTAGTTGAGCCGCTTGTAGACGCCTTCCTTTTTGAAACCCGCCAGCTCGTCCTGCAGCTGCCGCATGAAGCTCATACGATCTCCAGAATGACTTTGCCCGCGTCCCCGGAGCGGATCGCGGCGAGCGCGTCGTCGATCTTGGCGAGTGGGAACTTGTGCGTGATGATAGGCCGGGGATCGAACTGGCCGCCGATGAGAAAGCGGCGCATCTGGTGCCACGTCTGATACATCTTGCGACCAATCACGCCGTACACGGTGATACCCTTGAAGATGATCTCATTGGCAAAGTCTATCGGGACTGCGCCGTCGGGGATTCCGAGCAGCTGCACGCGCCCACCCATCCGCACGGCCGCGAATGCCTGGTGCAGCGCCGATGGCACGCCGGACATCTCGCACACCACGTCCGCACCCTCTTCGTCCGTCTCGGCGAGGACCGTTTTCACGACGTCGTCTGTCTTGGCGTTGATCGTGACGTGCGCGCCCATCGTGGCGGCGAGCGCGAGGCGTTTCGGATTCACGTCCGAGGCAATGACCCTGGTGGCGCCCGCCGCCCGCGCAATGCCGACTGCAAAGCAGCCGATCGGCCCGCAGCCGACAATGAAAACGGTGCTGCCGGGGATTTCCGCGGTCAGCACCGTGTGGAACGCGTTCCCCATCGGGTCCATAATCGCCCCGACTTCGGTGGGGATGGTTCCCCCATCGAGCGTCAGCACATTGGTCGCGGGCATCGTGATGTATTCGGCGAACGCCCCGTCGCGATCGACCCCGATGATGCACGTGTTCTGGCAGATGTGACTGTTGCCGGTGCGGCACTGGAGACAGTGACCGCAGACGATATGGCCTTCGGCGGTGACGAGGTGACCCGCCCGGAGCCCCGTGACGCCGTCACCGACCGACTCGATCTCGCCGGCGAATTCGTGGCCCACGACGACCGGCGGCTTGATGCGCCCCTGCGCCCACGGGTTCCAGTCGGCGATGTGCAAGTCTGTGCCGCAGACGCCCGCGTGGCGCACCGCGATCAATACTTCGCCGGGGCCCGGGGATGGCTTCGGAACGGTCGTAACCTTCAGCCCAGGGGCGCGGCTCGGCTTAACAATGGCTTGCATGTGGGTCGTCGATTCGGGCGATGAGCGGCAGGGAATCTAAACGGCGCGGGGCGGCAGCGTGAGCCCGGCGCGATATCTTAGGGCGTGGCTCCTACCACGATTCGCGAAGCGACGACGGCGAACACACATGCAACGGTGGCCGCGCTCCTCGCGCAAGAGCCCGGCTGCCGCCGCCTGCTCGACATCCCGTGCGGCGAGGGGGCGTTCGTAAACCGCATCCGCGCCGCCGGGTACGAGGTGCACGCCGCCGACATTCAACCCATGCTCAAGGTTGCGGGCGTCCCGTTCTCGCCTGCAGACATGAACGCACCATTGCCGTTCGCGAACAACAGCTTCGACGCGGTGGTGTGCATCGACGGGATCGAGCACTTGGAACGTCCCTTCGACTTTGTCCGCGAGTCCCGGCGGATCCTTAGACCGGGGGGCGTGCTACTCGTCTCGACGCCCAACATCACCGCGCTCCGCTCACGCTGGCGCTGGTTGCTCACGGGTTTCCACAACAAAGGCAAGACGCCGCTCGATGAGACGGCGCCGAATCCCTGGCATCACATCGGCCTCATGTCGTTTCCGGAGATCCGCTACTTGCTCCACAGCAATGGTTTCCGAATCACGGCCATCGCGGCCAACCGCGTGAAGTTGGTGAGTTGGCTATACGCACCGCTGTTGCCGCTCGCGTGGCTCGTGACGGGCTTGGTGTTTCGCCGGTGGGAGAAGGATCCTGCACAGCGCCGGCGCAACGCCGATGTGTGCCGGCAGATCTACTCCACACCCGTGGCGTTCGGCGAAACCCTGATCGTGAAGGCGGTCTGCACGAAGCCTGCGTGATCGGTCAGAAGATCGAGCGCGTGAACCCGCCATCGACCTCGAGTACGGCGCCGGTAACATAGCTGGCCCGTTCGGACGCCAGAAACACAACGGCGGCGGCGAGCTCCTCCGGCGTGCCGATCCGCCCGATGGGGGTTTCCGCCAGCCGCTGCTTGATCATTTCGGGCCGGGCTTTCGACAGCTCCTCGATGCGCTCGGTCGCGATAAACCCCGGGCAAACGCTGTTCACGGTGATGCCATCCTTGGCGACCTCGTCCGATAGCGCCTTGGCAAAGCCGAGGACGCCGGCGCGTGCGGTGCTCGACAGTATCAGACCGGGCACCGGCTGCAATGCCGCGATGGACGCGAGACAGATGATGCGACCCCATTTCGCCTTGGTCATGATCGGCACGGCAGCACGGGCCAGATGGATCGTCGAGAGGAGATTCAGGTCGATCGCCTTCTGCCAGGCGTCGGCAGACAGATCCTTGAACGGGGCGGCGGGTGGGCCGCCGGCATTGCAGAAGAGGATATCGAGCCGGCCAAACTTCTTGGCAACGTCCTGTACCAGTCCCTCGGCTTCCTTGGGAACCGTCACGTCCGCGGGGAAGGGCGCGCTCTTGGGATCGCGCCCGTTCACGGCCACTTGCGCCCCTTCTTCAGCCAGCGTGTTGGCGACCGCGCGGCCGATGCCGCGGGTCCCCCCGCACACCAGCGCGACCCGTCCCTTGAGCCCGAGGTTCACGCGCGCTCCACACGCACAGCGCAGACCTTCAACTCGGCCATCTTCGCGTAGGGATCGAGCACGGGGTTGGTGAGCAAGTTGGCCGCGGCTTCGCGGAAGTGGAACGGCACGAACACCTGCCCGCGCGCGACGCGATCGCTGATCCGCGCGGCGGTCACCATCGAGTTGCGGCGCGACGTGAGCCGCACCAGCTCGCCCTCCCGGACGCCGAGCATTTTGGCATCCTCGGGGTGAATCTCGACGATTGCCGTGGGCTCTCGGGCGTCGAGGCCGCTCGCGCGCCGCGTCATCGTGCCGGTGTGCCAGTGGTACAGCTGGCGGCCGGTAT
>Ga0137382_10000515_pt1 | contig 16103 bp, 15 predicted proteins | sample SagtaG_15_FD_104816 | JGI IMG/M metagenome (GOLD analysis project Ga0137382, IMG submission 104816) | Vadose zone soil microbial communities from Sagehorn Ranch, Mendocino, California, USA - Sage2_R_20_16 metaG | ecosystem: Environmental > Terrestrial > Soil > Vadose zone | place: USA... | reverse complement strand
GGCGACCGAAGCGAACAGGGCGGCATCGGCAAGATCTTCGGCGACGGTCAGGGCGTAGGCCCCGTCCGGCGTCGGGTTGCTCAATGCCAGGACGACGGGCAGCACATTGGTGGCGAGTTCGGTGATGGCAACGAGGACGGTTCCGACCAGCAGCCAGCGGCGCCGGCCGGCACCCAACGCCACCGCGAACAGGAGAAAGAAGACCACGGACAGCACGCCCAGGAGCTGCTGGAGCAGGATCACCGATCCATGCGCCCGGTAGAAGCCGGCGATCTGGGCGCCGCTTTGCGCGGAGGTGGGCAGCGATACCATCCCCGCCGACACGGCCAGCGTGACGACAAAGGCGACGCCCCACCATCCTCCGCGCCGGCTCGAGCGCGCTGCGCCCATTTCCACCCTCCTCGAAGAGGCTCAACCATAGGCGCCCGGGCCCGGGCCCGTCAACTGGCCTTGACAGACACGCCCCGGCGCGATACGAATGTGCTCACAAAACGCGACAGGAGGTGGTGCTCAGCCCGCTTCAGCGACCCCGCCCGCCGATCCTAAAACCCTTAAGGAGGGGTTATGGCAACGACAACCACAACTGTCGGCGCGCCCGCCAGAACCGGAGAGTTGCTCTCCGAGCGGATCGCGCCCGGCATCCTGCCCAAAGTCCTCGGTCGATTCGACATGATCGCGATCTTCGTGGCGATCGTCCTCTTCGCCGTCCAGGGCTCGGTCGTCCAGCAGGCCGGCGCCGCCGCCTTCGTCTACTGGATCCTCGGCTTCCTCACCTTTCTTATTCCCGGCGCCATCGTCACGGGCCAGCTCGGTCTGATGTTCCCCGGCGAGGGCTCGATCTACGTCTGGACCAACAAAGCGCTGGGCGCCTTCTGGGGCTTTTTTGCCGGCTTCTGCGCCTGGTGGCCCGGGGCGCTGGTCATGGTGGCGACCGCCGACCTGGTCGTGACATTGCTCCAGTTCTTGCTGACGCTGCCTCCATTCAACGTCGAGAATCCGCTGGGTGCCATCTGGCAGCAGGGCGTGATCATCCTGGCGGTCATCTGGTTCTCGTCGGCCCTCTCGATCCTGCGGTTCCGCGTCACCCAGAACCTCGTCAACGGCGTCTTTGTCATCTACGGCGCCGCGATCCTCACGGTCGGCCTGGCGGGCCTCGCCTGGCTGCTGGGAGGACACCCGGCCGCCAACGACCTCTCGACCAAGGCCATTTTTGGCCTCAACTCGGGGAACGCCACCTTCTACGGCCTCGTCATCCTGGCCCTGCTCGGCATCGAGGTGCCGCTCAACATGGGCGTCGAGATCAAGGAGCGCAAAGCAATTACCTCCTACCTGGTATGGGGGTCGGTCGTGGTCATGGCCGCCTACCTGATCCTGACCTGGGGTGCCATGGTCGTGGTGCCGCAGAAGGATGCCAACTCCACCTATGCGATCCTGCAGGCCGTGCAAACAGCGCTCGGTGCCGGACCGGCCGTGCTCGTGACCCTGGTGTTGATCGCCTTCTTCATCTTCAACACGACGGTCTACAACTACTCGTTTGCCCGCCTGCTCTTCGTCAGCGGTCTCGACCGCCGGCTGCCGGCCATCATGGGCCGCGTCAACCGCAACAAGGTGCCGCACATCGCGGTCCTCACCCAGGCGGTGATCACCTCTGTCATCACCGCGCTGGCGTTCTTCATCTTCGGCGGCAATGCCAACCTGTCGACCGGCATCTACATCGCGCTGCAGGCGGCCGTCACCGTCATCTGGTGCCTATCGATGGTCTTCCTCTTCGTCGACGTCTTGATCATCCGGTCGAAGTATCCGGAGGAGTTCAAGCGCGAGCAGCTGGTTCCGGTTGGCGTCTTCTGGGCGGCGTCGATCATGGGCGCCATCGCGAGCGCGGTCGGCGTGCTCGTAACCCTGACCGGCGGCTGGCTTCTGGACCCGAATCATCAGCTGGCCGGCTCGTGGAACCCAAAGATCATTGACCAGGGTCCCTGGATCCTGATCGTTGGCGGCGTTGCTCTCGCCTCGCTCGGCGTCGCCGTCATCGTCTACCTGCTGGGCCTCAACACCGCTCGCCGTGCGCAGGCAGCGGCTGCGAGCGTCGCGAGCTAACCGAGCGATGGCGACCACCCTGACCGACCGAACGACGATAGTCGATCTCGATGCCCGGCGCAGCGAGATCGTCGCGCAGGCGGAGGCCGCGGGCCTCCGCCTGGTGCGGTTTCTTTACTGCGACAACGACGGCATCATCCGGGGCAAAAGCTCGGGCATGTCCGGCTTGATCGACCGACTCGAGAGCGGCATCGGGCTCACCGTCGCGATGCAGGCCTTCACCATGCTCGACCACCTGGCGAGCGTCGACGGTATGGGCCCCGTCGGCGAAATCCGGCTGGTGCCCGACCCGACGACCTTCACTGTGGCGCCCTATGCGCCCCATACCGGGACCGTGCTCGTCGACATGCAGACGCTCGACGGCCAGCCCTATGCGGCGGACGGCCGCGCCTTCCTGAAACGGATGATCGCGCGTGCGGCCGAGCGGGACCTCGCCCTGCTCGCCGCCTTCGAGCCGGAATGGTCGCTCGCAACCAGGAACGGCGACCAGTACTCCCCCATCGACGAGAGCGGCTGCTTCACAACGACCGGGATGAACGTGGCGGCGCCGGTCATCGACGACGTCGTCGCGGCGCTCGAATCGCAGGGCATGACGGTCGAGCAGTACTATGCCGAGCTCGGCTGGGGTCAGCAGGAGCTCTCCGTCCGGCACGCGCCCGCCCTGCAGGCCGCCGACCATCACATCCTCTATCGGGAGACCGTGCGCGGCGTGGCGCTCAAGCATGGCCTCTACGCGTCGTTCGCGCCCAAGCCCTGGGGCGATCAGGCGGGCAACGGTTGCCACCTGCACTTCTCGGGCTGGAACCGCGATCGCACCGTCAACCGGTTCTACCAGGCCGATGGCGAGTTCAACCTCTCCATGCTCGCGCGTTCCTTCATCGCCGGCATCCTGGACCATCTCCCTTCGCTCGTCGCATTGACCTGCGCGTCGGTCAACTCGTACCGCCGGCTGCAGCCGCAAATGTGGGCCTCGGCCTATCGCGCCTGGGGACCCGACAATCGCGAAGGCGCCGTGCGCGTGGCATCGCCGTTCACAGGCCACGAAGCAGAGTCGACCAATCTCGAGCTCAAGTCCTCTGACTCGAGCGCGAACCCCTATATCGCGCTGGGCGGGGTGATCGCCGCCGGCCTCGACGGCATCGAACGCCAGCTCGAGCCCCCGCCGGCCGTCACGGTCGACCCGCACACCCTCAGCGACAGCGAGCGGAAAGAAATCGGCGCCGACCGCCTGCCGACCAGCCTGAAGGAGGCGATCCGAAACCTCAAGGGCGACGACACGCTCCTCAAGGCGATGGGCGAGCGGCTGGCCACGTCGTACATCGCCGTGAAAGAGCTCGACATCGAAGCGTTCGCCAGCGCCGACGACGCCTTCGAATTCCGCCACCACATCTACAAGTTCTAGTCGGACGGCGATGGCTGACCGGGGCCTTAAGCGCCTGAAAGAGCTGGCGGCGCTCTTTAAGGTCAGGCCGGGATCCGCTGTGACCCTACCCCGGGACTTCGATCCAGGCTTCACCGCCGATTTTGGCAAGGACGACGCCGAACGGGCCAGCAACGTGCTCCGACAGGGGACGGACCTGCTTGCCGAGCACCAGGACCGCCTGGCCGCGCAGGAGACCTATGCGGTGCTGGTCGTGCTGCAGGGCCTCGACGCCTCGGGCAAGGACAGCACGATCAAACACGTCATGAGCGGCGTCAACCCGCAGTGGGTGGACGTCCACGCCTTCAAGGTCCCCTCAACCGAGGAGCTGAGCCACGACTTCCTCTGGCGGTACGCGCGAAAACTGCCCCGTCGGGGAACCATCGGCATCTTCAATCGCTCGCACTACGAAGAGGTGCTGGTCGTTCGGGTCCATCCCGATTTGCTCCACCCCCAGCATCTGCCTTCGGACGCGCGGGGCGCCGGATTCTGGAAGGGGCGATTCGAGGCGATCAATGAGTGGGAGCACTACCTCGTCGACAACGGCATCCACATTACCAAGCTGTTCCTGAACGTCTCAAAGGAGGAGCAGCGAAAGCGGTTCCTGGCGCGAATCGACGAACCCCAAAAACACTGGAAGTTCAACGCCGACGACATCCGCGAGCGCACCCACTGGGCCGCGTATCAGAAGGCCTATGCCGACATGCTCAGCAATACGAGTACCGAGTGGGCGCCCTGGTATGTCATCCCGGCGGATCACAAGTGGTTCGAGCGGATCGCCGCCGCGGCGGTCGTCGTCGATGCCCTGGCCAAGATTGACCCTCGATACCCGACGACCACGCCGCAGCAGCGGAAGGAACTCGAACAGGCCCGGCGCGAGCTGCTCGGCGAGGAACGGCGCCGATGAGCGAGACAAATGACGCTTCCGTTGTCATCTTGAGTCCTGGCCTGTCCGCAGATCAGCTCGTCGCAGCCGTCGGAATCGAGCCGGATAAGAAGTGGAATCGAGGCGATCCGATCACTGAGGCCGGCAAGGGCCGCTATCCGACGAGTGGACTTCGGTATGACTCCCCGTTGGATCCTGAACGTTCGGTTGCGGACCATGTGCACGCGCTGGCCGTTCGTCTGGAGGCGGCCCGAGCAGGGCTTCTCCGTATGAAGCGGACCTTCCAATCGAATGAACGTGGATCGATTCAGCTGACGATGTTTACATTTCGCCCGACAGAATCGATCGAGTTTCTGCTCGACGCTGAAGACTTAGCAGTGCTTGCCGAGGTGTGCACCTCCATACGCGTTTCAACCGTTGGGGACCCCGAGCCAATTGAAGTGAAATGACTAACGCCGGTTAGCGGATAGGCTGGCGACCCGCCACCCATACCATCCCAGCCAGAGGAACGCCGGGATGTTCGCCAGGACGAACGGTTCCAGGAAGTAGAGACCGGTCGCCGATCCGATGCCGCGCAACCACGACAGCAGCGCCACCGCCAGCCCGAACCATGCCAGCTCGCGCGACATCGAGATGGTGTGGGTGCGCACTTCCATGAAGGCCAGCGTGGTCAAGCCCGCCAGGAAGAGCGGGTTCCCCAGCCAGCCGAATCCGACCAGCAGCCGGTTGAAGGCGTCGTAGACCACGGCGTCGCCCGCCGACGCCACCGGGGCGAGCGCATGCATCACGAAGCCGTTGATCAACGCGACGCCCGTGAAGAAGATCATGCCGACGGCGATGGCGCCCCAGGCAAAGGCGTTCAGCCAGTGGCGGATCAGCGTCCCGCCGGCCGCCAGCATCAGCAGGCCGCCCAGCACGCAGAGGGTAAACCCCATGGCGATCGCGACATGGATCGGGCCCCACAACGGCGTCGAGGCCAGCACCGAAGCCTGCTCGAACAACCCGCGCGATGGCAGCGGGTGCAGGGCCAGCCCGGCGGCCACCAGCACCCCGGCCAGCGCCAGCGCATAGCCACCTGCCCGGGCCGCCCCCGGTTCCCGAAAGTCAACCGCCACTGGCTCTATAACGGGCGGCCGGCGCCAAACCGGTAACGGATCCTGCAGCCCTCGACACACGTCTCAATTTGTCGTTCGATGTAACCAGCCGACCAGGGTTGACGTTATCGAGGCATCATGGCCGGCAGAAAGGGGGTGCACCGAGCGCTTTAGGGGGAAACCGGCATCCATTAATGCGTCGCATCAACGATCCACGGCGGCTCTCGCCATTGCCGTGGGAAAGGAAGAACAGATGATCAAGCGATTTCTCCCGATCGCGGGCGTGTGTGGGTTGCTGTCGGTCGCCCTCGCCGGGACCGCGGCGGCCGGCGGTGGCGGCGGTTATGGCGGACCGGGCCACTTCCAGTTCAGCGACACGACCGCCTACGCAACCTTCGGCGATCCGTCTTCCGGCGACTATTTGACCGGCATCTATGTCGATCGCGGCCAGCTGAGTTTCAAGCTCAAGCGCACCCCGGGCGCGCCCGTCGTCGAGAAGCCCGGAACCCTCCTGAGCGTCAATGAATACTCGGCGACCACCTCCGAGTACGGCTGCTGGATCATTCCGGATTCCGCCTTCGTGGTCGCCAACGACCTGTCGAGCGCGAGCGTCAACGTGCACGCCACGGCCGACATGGTCTGCCCCGGCTTCTATGTCGGCAGCGCCACCGGCGGTAAGCCAGGCCTGCAGAGCTCGATCGGATACGGCGGCGGGGGCGGCGGCGAGCCACCGACCCTGATCACCGATATCGTTGTCAACATGACCTGGACCGGATCCGGCGCCCTGTGGAAGAACAGCAACTCCGGCACCAGCAAATGCGGCTCGTACACGGCGAGTTTCCACGGCACCTTCGACTACGAATACTCGACCGCAACCGGCACCGTCGGCGACGTCACGGGTTCCAGCGACCCATTCGCCCAGGTGGGCCGCAATACCCAGGACAGCAACGCCGCCAGCACCCCGAGCGGCGCCTGTAACCCGTTCGGCTTCTAACCTTTCGCGTCTCGACTTCGTCGTGGAGGGCGACCCCGGACGGGTCGCCCTCCGCTAGTGACCGTTCCTCTGCGCCAGGTCGGGAACCTTCTCGTAGTTTTTCGGGTCCAGGAGTGGTATCAGCCGCAGGCCCTTGTAGAAGCTGAGAAGGCGGCGGATGTCGACATCCGAGGCGACCGCCCCCGCACCCTCGGCCTCCTCGAAGTACTCCGTTAGAAAAGCAGTTACAACACGGCTCTTGATCGCATGGCTATCGAGATCGCCGCCGCGACAGATGCTCGACTGCGCGTGGAAGACGAGGAGCAGCATGTGAAACACGCGTGGAACGCCCGGGGCAACCCTCGGCTGGAAGTAGGGAGCCTTGAGGATACGAGCGCCGAGCCGTCCGTATAAGGCCAGACGAGCCTCCGAGGCTTCTTTGGGGAAGTGGCGTGGATCCTCGACTTCAGCGACGGCGAGCAGACATTCAGGATCGTTAAACCACGACTGGGCGGCGTGCTCCATCAGCATCGTCCCGATGCCTTGTCGCCGAGCGTCCGGTCTGACTGCCAGGTAGCCGAGAAGTAGCACGCCACTTCTTGGATACCAGTAGGAGATGATGCCGCCAAGAGCCTGGTCGCGTTTCTGAACGGCAACGATGGCCCGGGCCTTGGCTCCACTCCCATCCCCGGATATCGCCGCCTCCATCACAGGCAATGGCTCGAGCTCATCCGCCGGAAACGAGGGTTTGAGGACAGTACGATAGAGCGTCCGCAATAGGCTTGGGTCTTCGTGACGAAGGTCCCGGAAGGTGAGCCCACCCACTGGGCGCCGGGAGTAATTCGACTCCACAGGTCAGCGCACCGCCATCGGATGTAACTCTGCGTATATCTGAGTCAGCTCCTGATTCGCAGCTTCGGCAAGTTCATGAGGCGCGGGCGGCTCCTTGTCCGAAGCGGCTCTGAACTCGTGCTGATCCGGCTCCGGCGCGGACGGGAAGGCGTACTTGAGCATCTCCCGCCTGAGGCCGCCAGAAGACGCCAGCGGGCCGTTAACCAGATTCTTGAAATGATCAGCCGTTGGCGACACGCCAGAAAACTCGCGATAGCTGCCACGAAACGCAGCCAGTTCGTCGGCGATGCCGAGCGCCTCCGGCGGTGACGCCGAAAACCAACTGCTCATCTTTGCTAAAGTGCGCGCCACCATCTCACCGTAGAAGGCGACGGTGTACATGTCGGCGGGCTTCGGCCAATACTGGAAAAGGTAGGCATAAAAACAAGCCCGCTTATAGTTCTCGACGGCGGCTCGGCGGTCACCCTCCTGCCAGGCGGCGTCACCCTTAACGCGGTGGCAATTGGCGATGATCTCGTAGTCGAGCTCCGCCCGCCGCTTTAGCACGTCCATTAGCCCACCATCGTCCGCTGGAATTGCGAGTTCCAGCGATCGCCGACAGAACTCCCTGGACGAGCCAATGTCGCGACGGCGCAGATACGTATCCGCGAGTTCGTAGTCGACCCACGCCAGATTCCACTGACAGGTCTCTGGGCACTTCGTGAATATTTCGAGCGCCTCGCGGTAGAAGTGCTCGGCGCGAGTGTCGTCTGGTTGGATGTAGCGATAGGACTGCGCCAGAAAAATATCGGTGAGAGCTCGGACGTGCCGCGTGTCGTGGGTCTGCAATTGGAGATTGTCGCCGTCGAGCGAGTCGTTCTTACGAATCGTGATCAGCGCATCCTGGACTTCGTCCCACTTCACCAGTTCCCAGGTCGGCTCCGATGGGAACTGGCCCACCCGCTGGACCGGGGTATACGAGTCTTGGAGCTGGTTGATCGCCTGCAGCCAGCCTTTGTCAGAATCGGGTGGAGAGGTCGCTTCCCAATCTCGGATCAGGCGGGGCAGGAAGTCGTATGCGAGGTAGGAACCCCACCACCAGAAGAGCTCAAAGTAGATCCGGTCGAACGCACGGTGGGCCCTCGAGCGGTCCGCCAGATTAGAGAGGTGGTACACCCAGTTCGATGCCGCCCGCTGCCACTCGCGACTCTCGACCTCATACATACTTCGGTATGCCTTCAGTTCGTCGGGAAAGCCGTCCCTGGTTGGATCAACCATCGCCTCGAAGTGGTCAGCGGCAAGTTGATGCAGGTGGGAGAGCCGATCCGGATCTCGCTGTCTCAACCTTGCGACGACATAGTCGGCGACAGAGTTGTAGACGCTGTAGCGGGGCCGGGTGCCCCCCTGGGTACCCGCGTCCGATCGGTTCTCAGCCGCACCATCCGTGGAGACTTCGAGAAGGCAGAGGTCGGCAAGGGCGTGGAGGCGTTCGTCTACGGCGCTCTCATCCGCGCCCTCTACCACGGAGCCGGCCTCTTCTAAGTCGAATGCGTTTGGCTTCGGCCGGAAGACGGCGACGTTCTCCAACACGTGCCGAACCGAATCGGAGAGGCCATCTACCAAGGGCTGGATTATCTGTCCCTCGCCCAACCCTGCTCGGCCTTCTGGCGTTCCGAGGGGCCGAAGTATCCGTTCGGCATCGCTTGAGGAGAGTCGGCCGTCTGTACCCGGGCTCGCATCTTGCAGTCGGAGCTGAGCGACCTGCTGACGGAGGTACGAGCCCATCCATAGCAACATCATCGGCACCTTCCCAGCCCCCGCACAGAGGTCGTCTAACGCGGAGTCGTCGAAGCAGGTTGCGGCCTCACCGGCCGCGTCGACCAGCAGTTCGCGGGCGTCATCTTCAAGGGCGCCCACGCGGTAGGCGACGGCCGCGTCATTCTTGGTCTTCGCCTCTTCAGCCATGGTTTTGAGAGGAGTGGTCAGCAGAAGCGCGCAGCGGGCCCCGCCGATGAGGAATGGTTCAGCGTCCGCCCAACGCCAGACATCGTCAAGGACAATGAGGACGTTGCGATCCAACAGGTCGCGTTGGATTTCATTAAGCACGAAGTCTCGCCTCTCAGCAAAGGTGTCGAGCAACATGAGATCCTCGAGCGATACCTTTTTGCGCAGCGCATAGCGACAGTCGTCGAGCTGCTGATCGATCGAGGGTGACTTCCCGAACTTGAGCCACAAAATGTTATCGCCGAATCGTCTTCTCAGAGCATCGCACTTCGTTAAGGCGATCGCCAACTGGGTTTTGCCGATCCCACGCTCGCCCCACAGAATTACCGTTGGGTTGTCGCCCAGAAGCGTCGCAGTCAACGCTTCGATGTCGTGCTCACGACCTAAGACGCGGCGACGGCCGGTCGGCGCGGGCGTCGGCCGCAGCGGAAGCGAGTGCATCAGCTCAATGTTGTCGCGGGTTAGTTTTTCGATCGCCGCCGACTGAGCCCTACTTGACTCTTCGCTCGCCCTACTTGACTTTTCGTTCCTGGCCGTCTCCGCGGCGAGCTGATCCGTGAGACCGCGAAGTTCAGCACTGTGGCGCTTCTCCTCAGCACTGTGGCGCTTCTCTCCGCGGCGCCGCAACACCTCGGTTAGTGCGGCCAGGGCAAGTGCAATGCCCGCAATCACGAAACCGAGAGTCTCTAGTGTCAACCCCTCCCCTCCAATCGTTCTTTACCCCTGATCAGACTTTCCCTAGGGTGAACCCGTGGTCCTGACCTTCGAAGGAAGCTGATGGGAGGGCCGCTGATTCTGACCAGAGGTCGTAAGCCTGCGCCCCGCTCCATGAATTGTCAATAAGGAACATCGCGGGTCGGTTGCCGCTAAAGTAAGGTACAAAGCGAGATCACTGCAGGAGGGGTTGTCATGTCACTTGGCTGGGTCATCGTCCTCGCGATCGTCGTCATCATCGCCGCTTTCCTCATCCTTACGTACAACCGACTGGTCACGCTGCGGCAGCGGGTCAATGAGGCGTTCTCCGACATCGACGTCCAGCTCAAGCGCCGCCACGACCTGATCCCCAACCTGATCGAGACGGTCAAGGGCTACGCGGCGCACGAGCGCGGCGTGTTCGACGAGGTCACGAAGGCCCGGGCCGGCGCGATCGCCGCCGGCAGCCAGGGGCCCCAGGAGCGGGCACAGGCTGAGAACGTCCTGACCGGAGCGCTCCGTTCGCTGTTCGCGGTGGCTGAAGCCTACCCGCAGCTGCAGGCGGTGCAGGAGTTCAAAGACCTCTCCGAGAACCTGCGCGACACCGAGGACAAGATTCAGTTTTCCCGGCGGTTCTACAACGGCCAGGTCCGCGATTACAACACGGCCCTGCAGACGTTCCCCACGGTGACACTGGCCGGCATATTCGGCTTCAAGTCGTCCGAATACTTCGAGGTCGAGGAGCCCTCGGACCGCGAAGTGCCCAAGGTCAGCTTCACCCCCTCGGCCTAAGCCGGCATGGACCAACCGGGCGTCGCCGGGGCGGGACCCCCGCCGGCGGCCCACGTCAACGTCTACAGCGAGATCGCCGGCAATCGCTGGCGCACCTGGCTCCTGGTTGGCTTGTTCGTCGCCATCGTGGCGCTGCTCGGCTACGTGCTCGGCTATGTCTGGTTCGGCGGCAACGCCGGGCTCTTCATCCTTCCCTTTGCGCTCGGTATCGCCAGCATCTCGGCGCTCACCTCATACTTTGCCGGCGACAAGATCGTGCTCGGCATGTCCCAGGCGCACGAAGTCTCGGAGCAGCAGGAGCCGCAGTTGCACCATGTGGTCGAGGAGCTTGCTATCGGCGCGGGCATTCCCAAGCCGAAGATCTACGTCATCGAGGACAGCGCCCCGAATGCCTTCGCCACCGGTCGCGATCCCAAGCACTCGTCGGTGGCCGTGACCCGCGGGCTGCTCACCAAGCTCGACCGCACCGAGCTGCAGGGCGTAATTGCCCACGAGCTCTCGCACGTCCGCAACTTCGACATCCGGTTGATGCTGATCGTCGCCGTGCTGCTGGGGATGGCCGCCCTCCTCTCCGATTTCATTTTCCGCAGCATGTTCTGGGGCGGACGTGGCAGAGATCGCGGTCGCGGCAACCCCATCCTGCTGATCGTCGCGCTGGTACTTGCCATCCTCACGCCCATCATCGCCCAGCTCATCCAGCTCGCCGTATCTCGGCAGCGCGAGTACATGGCCGATGCCTCCGGCGCCCTCCTCACTCGCTACCCGGCCGGTCTGGCCAATGCCCTGCGCAAGATCGCCGCCGACAAAGAGGCGCTCGAAGTGGCCAACAAGGCGACCGCGCCCCTCTACATCGCGAACCCGCTCCACGACCAGCCGCGCTTTCTCGACGGCCTGTTCGACACGCACCCGCCGATCCAGGAGCGGATCAAGCGCCTGGAGGCGATGTAAGAACCGCCGTCACGCGGACGACGCGACTTTCCAGAGGTAGCCGTCCGGATCGCTGAAGTAGCCGAAGTACCCGCCCCACTGCGCGTTTTGCGCCGGCTTCACAAGCTTGCCGCCAGCCCGCGTAGCCTGGTCCAACACCTCGTCGACCCGCTTGGTGGACGAAACGATGTAGTGGAGCGAGAAGCCACGAAAACCGCTGCCCTCCTTGGCGACCCCAGCGTCGCCTGCAAGCGCATCCCATTCGTAGAGCGCCAGGGCTGACGAGCCGTTGCCGAGATTGAAGGAAACAAACGCCGGGAAATCCTTGTCGATCGGGCAGCCAAGCCCCTCGCTGTAGAACTGCTTCGATCGCTTCAGGTCTCTGACCCCGATCAAGATGGCGGTAATCTGCGGATTCATCGTCAAAGCCTCCTCATCACATGCTGGTCCGTCAATGCTAATGACGGAACGCGACGACAGAATGTGACCGATCGGCTCGCCAGCCGCTAGCTGAAGGTGACGCGGGGCAGCTCGCGATCCGCCGGCGCCTCCATCTCGAAGAACTGGTAGGGCGTGAATCCCATCAGCGGCGCCAGGACCAGCCCGGGAAAGGTCGCGATCCCGGTGTTGTAATCGCGGACCTGGGCGTTGTAGTAGCGGCGCGCGTACTGCAGCGTATCCTCGGTCGCGGTCAGGTTTGAGGACAGGTCCTTGAATTCCTGCACCGCCTGCAGTTGCGGATAGGCTTCCGCCACCGCAAACAACGACTTCAGGGCCCCGCTGAGCGCGGTCTCGGCAGTGGCCCGTTCGGCCGGCGGCTCGGCTCCCGCCGCGATCGCATCCGCCCGCGCCTTCGTCACCTCATCGAATACGCCACGCTCGTGGGCGGCATACCCCTTCACGGTCTCGATCAGGTTTGGAATCAGGTCGTGCCGCCGCTTGAGCTGGACATCGACGTCCGAATAAGCGGCCCGGACCTGCTGCCGCAGCGACACGAAGCGGTTGTAGAACAGCGCCACCCCAACCAGCAGCACGGCAACGACGATCGCCAGCGCAATCCATCCCATCTCGAGCTCCCTCCCCTACCAGGCTCCCCCGCCACCACCGCCGCCCCCGCCGCCGGAAAAGCCGCCGCCGCCGCCACCACTGCCACCGCTGCCGGCCGGCGTCTGCGCAATCGTCGTGCTCAGCGTGCTCGAGAACCCCTCCAGGCTACTGGCGAAGACCGCCGGATAGAACGGGCCCGCGCCCTGGTACCAGCTCGAGACCGCGGCGCTCGTGTCGATGCCCTCGAACGCCTTCGCCCAGCGGTGGACGCAGCCGAAGACGATCGCGTAGGGCAGGTACTGGGTGAAGATCTCCGCCTTTTCCGCGAACGCCTGCCGATCCTTCTCCGCGCGCGTCATGTAGAGGCGGAATCCCAGCGTCTTTCTGAAGAGATCGGTGCCCAGCCCGGTCCGGCGCGGCATCCAGCGGTTGGCCACGATCATCCCCCCGCCGATCAGGATGACGGCGATCCCCAGCAGGCCCCAACCGGCCAGCGCCCCCAGCGCCCAGGTAACGCCGACACCGACCGCCACAACCAGGACGCCCAGCAACGCCCAGCGCACTCGCGTCGACTGCGGATCCGTGGTGAACCATTTCAGTCGGACCGAATCCCCGTAGAGGAGGCGCTCGGCGGCGTGCAGCGTTCCGCTGAAGGTCCCTTTCAGGCCCGAGAGTCGAGTTCCGGTCGAGCTCCCTTCGAACAGCCCATGGAAGAGCTTCTCCTCATACGGAAGAAGGTCCCGGGGATCGGCCTTCACCGGAACCAGCTCCCAGTCGTGTTTGCCGTTTTTGACATCCTTGATGACCAGGTATCCGCGCACCGCCATGTCGACGATGGTCGCCGTCAGATCCTTCGTGTCCGCGATCTCGTCGAGGATCAGGCCCAGTTGGGCCGGGCGCAGGTTGTCCGGCGGTCGGTACTCGGGCACAACAGCCTCCGGGCGAAACAGCGGCCGGACGCGCTCCGTCGGATCCTTCGTGGAGTAGTAGGCGGAGGAGTACTCCATGTCGCGGCCGCGCCGCCACACCAGCCGGCCGAGCCAGGCCAGGCCCAGAAGCAGCAGCAGCAGTGCACTGCCAACGGTCAGCGGTTCGACGCTGAAGTATTCGAGGAATGTCCGCGGCTTCGCCCTCAGGATCGGCGCGACATCGCCGGCGATGCCCTTCTTCATGCCGACGACCACGGTCAGCTGCTGGCCGGCATCGAGCACCCTGGTGGCGGCGAAGTCCCCCTCGCCCGCCGTCGATGACTCGCGACATGTCTCCCGCGAGCCGGTCTCACCCTGGAAGCAGTGGGTCCAGAGGAGCCCGCCGGCGGGCACCGTCACGGTTGCACTCGCCTCCTTGATGGGCACCGCCCATTGGTTTCCGGTGACGTTCCAGTACAGCTCATCGTGGTCGTTAAATCCGTTGAGCGCCCCCTTCACCGTGTAGGCGATGACGTAGCTCTGTAGCCCGCTCAGCGTCTGGTTCGGATCGCCGATCTTGATCTCTTTGTACACGCCGTTGTCGAGGACCTGGTAGCTCCAGGATCGTCGACCCGAAACATCCGTCACCGAATCGACGGCCAGATCGTAAGCGCGGTTGTGGCGCTGGTCCCACTCGTATAGGACCGGGATGTCGCGGAAGATGCCGTGGTGCTGCTGCGAGTTGAAATCGACCTGCAGCGTCTCGCGCACCGCCATGGTGGCATCCGGGTGAACGCTGATCGCGACGTCGAACGTCTCGATCGTCCAGCCCTCATCTGCGGTTGCCGGGACGGTTCCCACCGTTACCAGACCGAGCAGCACGACAAGCAGCGGGATCACCCGCCATCGGGAGCCGGTCCTCTCTCTCACCCTGTCCTCACCGATCGGTGAACGCGAGCCTGGCCCCGAGGGCGACAAATGCGCCGGCGAAGACGCGGCGCATCCAGGCCAATACCCTGGGCCGGGCAATGACACGCTTCCGAAGTGCGGCGGCGAAGATCCCATAGACAACGAAGATGACCAGCGTGAGCAGCATGAAGACCGCGCTCAACTCGACCATGCGGATAAACACATTCGGATCCTTGGCACTCACGAACTGCGGCAGAAACGCGAAGAAGAAAATCGTGAGCTTCGGATTCAGGATGTTGACCAGGATGGCCGAGACAATCACGTTCGTAGCTGAGCGGGCAACGGTTTCCTCCTTAACCGTTAGAGCGCCCTTCTCGTTCAGTGTTCTCCACGCGATCAAGAGAAGGTAGGCGACACCGACGTATTTGAGAGTCTGGAATGCAACGGCACTGGCGTGCAAGAGGGCCGCAAGCCCGGTGATCGCCGCCACCATGTGCGGAATGATCCCGAGGGTGCATCCGATTGCCGCGATGACGCTCGCGCGGGCACCGCGGGAAAGGCCGGCCGCCATCGTGTAAAGAACGCCAGTGCCCGGCGAAGCGACGACGATGAGCGATGTCAAGAGGAATGCCGTACTCAAGATGGTCTTCCGGTGACGGCGCACATAGATAGCGGCGATATTACAACCACCGTTAGCTGGCCGATCTAGCCGCGCGCCCAGTCAGGGGATGTTGTTTTCGGGAAAGTTCGGTGCTGCTGAGTCCCCCTCAGCGGCATTGATAGGACTGAATCGCGCCCCGTTGGCTTTCTTGTTCTTAGGCATCGGACGCCGGCGTTGCCACTCGGGAACAACGGGTGGAGTCTCGGACGTCTCGTCCGTCGGAAGCTTTACCTTTTTCTTCGAACTCACGATCATCTGATCCTAATCCCGCAGACGCCTTGATGGCGGCGCTGGTGAAACAAGCTCGCGCTGGATGGGCAACGACCGCCGTTGCGTGGCGTTCTACGCCTCAATTGCTCCGTAGGCTTCCGGATGGCTCTGAAAGTGTCTCTCAAAGATGGCAACGATGAGACTGTCGGCGGGCACTGCGGCTGCGTACGCCGCGTCTAATTTGCGCTCTGCCTCCACCGCCGCTGCAGGCAGCACGGTGCGCGCCTTCTCGATGATGTCGGCGCCGGCGTTCAGACCAAAATAACGGTACCCATCCAGAGCCGCGTCGAGCTCCTGTGTAGACAGCGCTTCAACACAATGCAGAACGCCACCGTTCATGGTGATGTTGTGAGCCAGGAGCATCGCTGACAGCTGCGAGTCGCCCACCTTTGGTCCGGGCTGCCCGACCAATTCGCCCGCCCGGTTCCACACGCGGTTCGCGACAGTAAGCTCGCTCATAACGGCACGCTTCCGACCATAGGCTTCGATATCTCCTGGAGCTTTTCCCTACTTCTCGCGACGCTTGCGCCGGCCTCGACCGCGTTCAAGGTGAGGCAGGTAGCTCCGATCGCCGATCCACTGCGCCGGAAT
>Ga0137382_10000513_pt1 | contig 16117 bp, 15 predicted proteins | sample SagtaG_15_FD_104816 | JGI IMG/M metagenome (GOLD analysis project Ga0137382, IMG submission 104816) | Vadose zone soil microbial communities from Sagehorn Ranch, Mendocino, California, USA - Sage2_R_20_16 metaG | ecosystem: Environmental > Terrestrial > Soil > Vadose zone | place: USA... | reverse complement strand
GGGGCGGGAGCTGGGGCAGTTGTGAGGATTCTGCTCGTCAATTGGAACGACCGTGACAACCCGCACGCCGGCGGCGCTGAGATTCACTTGCACGAGCTGTTTGGGCGCTTGGCGCAATGGGGCCACACGATCGACCTCGTGGCGAGCGGCTGGCCCGGCGCGGCGGCGGAGGCGCAGCTCGACGGCATGCGCGTCCATCGCGTCGGCGGGCGCAACAGCTTCGCGCTCAAGGCCCGCGGCGTGGTGCGGCGGCTGCTCGCCGCCGGCGGTTACGACATCGTGGTGGAGGACGTCAACAAGCTGCCGCTGTTCCTGCCGCAGCTCACGCGGCTGCCGTTCTGCGCCATCGTGCCGCACTTGTTCGGCACGACTGTGTTCGCCGAAGCGAGCTGGCCGGTGGCGGCCATCGTGTGGGCGGCCGAGCAACCGATCCCGTGGGCATACCGCCGCGCCGCCTTTCACGCGATTTCCGAGAGCACGCGCGACGATCTCGTGCGTCGCGGCGTGCCACGCGAGCGCATCACGGTGATCAATCCGGGCGTGGACGCCGCGTGGTATTGCCCCGACTCGGCCGTGCCGCGGGCGCCGGTGCCGACGTTCCTGTACCTCGGCCGCCTGAAGCGTTATAAAGGAGTAGAGGTGGCCTTACGGGCGCTCGCGTTGACGCGCGCTACGCGGTCCGACCTCATGCTCGAGATCGCGGGGCAGGGCGACGACCGCGCGCGCCTGGAGCGCACGGCGGCTGCCCTGGGGTTGGAGGGCGCAGTGCGCTTTCTGGGGTTCGTGCCCGAGGAAGACAAACGGCAGCTGCTGCGCCGCGCCTGGGCGGTGGTGTTCCCGAGTCCCAAAGAGGGCTGGGGCATTACCAACGTCGAAGCGGCGGCCTGCGGCACGCCGGCGCTCGCCTCCGACAGCCCGGGACTGCGGGAGTCGGTGCTGCACGGCGAGACCGGGTATCTGGTGCCGCACGGCGACGCCGCCGCGCTCGCCGCGCGCATGCTCGAGCTGGCGGTGGATCCCGCGCGCGTCGCGGTGCTGGGGCGGCGCGGCCGCGCGTTTGCCGAGGGCCTCTCATGGGAGCGCGCCGCCCGCGCGACCGAAGCCCACCTCCAACGCACGCTCGCTTCAGGGGGTTGAGTCCATATGCGGGTGACGATGTGAGCCATCCCAAAGTCCGCGACCTGCTCGCGAAGAAGGGGGAGCCGCTGCAGCTCGAAGTGCTGACGGGCGAGGTGGGGCTGGATCGCGAGATTCCGTCGCCCGAAGCGTCGAGTCCGGGGCTGGTGCTGTCGGGGTACACCGACCGCTTCGTGAGCGAGCGGTTGCACGTGCTCGGCGAGACCGAGATCAAGTATCTCGGATCGCTCGACGCGGCGGGCCGCCTTCGCGCGCTCGAGACGCTGTTCGGCTTCGACGTGCCCTGCGTGATCATCACCAAGGGCCAGGACGTTCCGCCCGACCTGCTCGAGCTGGCCAAGAAGAAAGGCGTGCCGGTGATCCGGACGACGCTCAAGACGGCGGACTTCTACAGCCGCTTGAAGCCGTTCCTGGACGACGCGTTCGCGCCGATCACGACCGTGCACGCCTCGCTCGCCGACGTCTTCGGCGTGGGTCTGCTGTTCACCGGGCGCTCGGGGATCGGCAAGAGCGAATGCGTGCTCGATCTGGTCGAGCGCGGCCACCGCCTCGTCGCGGACGACGTGGTGCACATCACGCGCCGCGGCAACGACGTATTGATCGGGCGGGGCATCGAAGTCGCGCGCCACCACATGGAAATCCGCGGCGTCGGGTTGATCGACATCAACGCGCTGTTCGGCGTGCGCTCGGTGCGCCAGCAGAAGCGCATCGAGGTCGTGGTGCAGCTCGAGGATTGGGACAACGCGCGCGAGTACGATCGCACCGGGTTGGACGGCCAGGAGACCGAGATCCTCGGCGTGCACTTGCCGCTGGTGGCGGTGCCGCTCAATCCCGGCAAGAATCTGACCGTGATCTGCGAAGTGGTGGCGATGAACCATCTGCTGCGCTACAGCGGCGTGGACACGGCGAAGGCGTTCAACGCGCGCCTGATCAAGACTCTCAAGGAGAAGCGCAGCGTGCGGGAGTATCTCGAGGAAGACTATGAGTGAATTGCGGGGTGTGATCGTGTCGCACGCGGCGGTGGCGGAGTCGCTCGTGGCCGCGGTGAAGGCGATCACCGGCATCGCCGACGCGCTCGTGCCCGTCTCCAACGACGGCTGCGACTACGACGCGCTCGAGCGGAAGCTCGCCGCCGTGCTCGACCGCCCGGCGGTGCTGTTCATCGATCTGCCGGGCGGCTCCTGCCTCACCGGCGCGATCCGCTACGCGCGCGGCCGGCCGGACATCGCGGTGGTGACCGGTGTGAACCTGGCGATGCTGCTCGACTTCGTATTCCACCGCGCGCTCGCACCGGCGGAGGCCGCGCGTCGCGCCGCCGACGCGGGCGGGCGCGCCATCAAGGTGACGGCGGCGTGAGCCTGGTGCTCGCGCGCGTCGACGATCGCTTGATCCACGGCCAGGTCGTCGTGGGCTGGGGGAAGACCCTCGGCATCCGCTACATCGTGCTGGTGGACGACAAAGTGCGCGCGAGCGACTGGGAGCAGGATCTCTATCGCATGGGCGTGCCGCCCGACGTGGACGTGGTCTTCGCGTCGATCGCGGAGGCCCTGCAGCACCTGGCCGAGTGGCAGGCCGACCGGCGCCCCGGCATCCTGCTGACGGCGGACGTGGAGACCATGGGCGCGCTCGCCGCGAACGGCGGTCCGATCCGCCGCGTAAACGTCGGCGGCGTGCATCACCGGCCGGGGCGTTCCGAGCGGCTACGCTACGTCTATCTCACCGACGACGAGGCGACGGTGCTGCGCGGCATCGCGGCGCGCGGCGTCGAAGTCACGGCGCAGGACGTCCCGACGGCACCGCCGGTGCCGGTGGGCGAGTTCACGTGAACGCGTTCCTGCAAGTCGCCCTGCTCGGGTGGGGGACGCTGTGCGGCCTCGACCTGGTGAGTGTGCCGCAAATGATGATCGCGCGCCCGCTCGTCGCCGGTGCGTTCGCGGGAGCGATCCTGGGCGATGTGGAGACGGGGCTGCGCGTGGGCCTGCTGTTCGAGCTGTTCCAGTTCGACATTCTCCCGGTCGGGGCGGCGCGCTACCCGGAGTACGGCCCGGCGACGGTCGCGGCCGTGGCGGCGGCGTACGGCGCGCGCGGGGGCTTCGGGCTCGGGGTGATCGTGGGGCTCGTGACCGCGCTGCTCGGCGGCTCGTCGCTGCAGCTGCTGCGCCGCCTCAATGCGCGCGCTGCGAACCGCTCGCTGGCGGCGATCGAGGCGGGCGACGCGGCAGCGCTGGTGCGCGTCCACGTCGCGGGCATCGGCCGCGACGGCGTGCGCGCCGTGCTGGTGACGGCCGCGGGCCTGGGGTTCGCGATGCTCGCGCGCACGATGCTGCTGCCGGCGCTGAGCGTGCGGACGCTCACGTTGGTGGGCGTCGCCGGCGCGGCCGGTGCCTTGGCGGCCGCGACCGCGGGCACGCTGCGGCTCGTGGGATGGGGCCGCCCGCTCACGTGGCTGGCGTTGGGGCTGGGCGGCGGCGCGGCGCTGGTGTGGCTGCGATGAAGCCCCGGTTCGGCCTCGCCCTGCTGCGCTTGTTCGCGGTGCAGGGCTCGTGGAACTACGAGCGCATGATCGGGCTGGGCGCGGGCGTCGCCGAGGAGCCGCTGCTGCGCGACCTGCAACGCGAGGGCAACGGCGCGGCATACCGCGGCGCGGTGGCCCGGGGGGCGCACTTCTTCAATTCGCACCCCTATCTCGCTGGCCTCGCGGTCGGCGCCACCGCGCGGGCCGAGCTCGAGCATGCGCCGCCGGAGCAGATCGAGCGGCTGCGCGCGGCGCTCACCGGCCCGCTCGGCTCGCTGGGCGACCGCCTCGTGTGGGCCGGCTGGCTGCCGCTCACGATCGGGCTGACGCTCGCGGCGGTGGGATTGGGCGCGGGGTTGTGGGCCGTCGGGGCGTTTCTCGTCGTCTACAACGCCGGGCACGTCGCGTTGCGGTGGTGGGCGCTGCGCGCGGGTTGGACGCACGGCGTGCAGGTGGTGACGGCGCTGCGCTCGCCGTTTCTGCAGCGCGGCGTTGCGGTCACGAGCGTCGGTATGGCGCTCGCGATGGGAGTGGCGCTGCCGGTGGCGGCGGAATACGTCGCCGGCGCGTTCCCGGGCTGGGCACGCATCGTCCTCGGCGCTGCCGGTGCCTCCGGCTTCGCGCTGCTGTACTGGCGCGTCGGGCGTGGCACGCTCACTGGCCTGCGGTACGGCCTGGCGCTGGTCGTGCTGGCGCTGATCGTGGGGACCGTGTGGCGGTGATCGAGCGCGACGCCAAGATCGTGAACCCGCTCGGCATGCACGCGCGGCCCGCGGCGGAGTTCGTGAAGACCGCGGGGCGGTTCAAGTGCGACGTGCACGTGAGCAAGGATGGCGTCACCGTGAACGGCAAGAGCATTCTCGGCATGATGGCGCTGGCCGCGGAGTGCGGGTCGAGTCTGGGGTTGCGTACCGACGGCGACGACGCGGAGGCCGCCATGGCGGCGCTGCTGGCGCTGGTCGCGGACGGCTTCCACGAAATGCATCTGACCGGGAACGAGGAAGAGGAAATGAACGAGGAGGACGAGCGCGCGTGACGGATCGCCTGTTGCGGGGCATCGGCGTCTCGCCGGGCATTGCGGTCGGCCCGGCGGTGGTGCTGCAATGGGCGCTGCCCGAGGTGCCGCACGCTACCGTGCCGCGCACCAAGGTGGAGAAGGAGATCCGCCGGCTGCGCGCGGCCGTGCGCGACGTGAAGCGGCATATCGCCGACATCAAGGCGCGGGCGGAGAGCCGCGCCGGCGTCGACGCCGCCCGCATCTTCGACGCGCAGATGCTGATGCTCGAAGACCGCACCTTCATCGGCGCCGTCGAGGAGTTGATCAAGGAGAACCACCTCACGGCGGAGAAGGCGTTCGAGTACAAGGCGTTGGAAGTGCGGGACGAATGGGCGGCGCATCCCAGCCCACGGCTGCGGGAGCGCCTGCCCGATCTCAACAGCGTCGTGCTGCGCGTGCTCGGCCACCTGCTGCATCAGGGTGTGGAGGAGGGCCTCGAGGCCATTCAGCGCCCGTCCGTCGTCGTCGCGCGGGAGCTGGCGCCCGGGCTCACGGTGCAGATCGATCGCGAGCGGGTGGTGGGCCTGGTGAGTGAGGAAGGCACGCGCACCTCCCACGCCGCGATCCTGGCGCACTCGATGGGCATCCCGGCGGTGATGGGGTTGAGTGGAGCGCTGGAGCGCATCCGGCCGGGCACGATGATCGTGCTGGACGGCGCGCGTGGCACGGTGCTGCTCGACCCGACGCCGGCGGAGATCGCCGAAGCCGACGCTGAGCGCGACCGCCGCCAGACGCTGCAGGTGCAGCTCGGCAAGACGGTGCACGAGCCGGCCGTGACGCGCGATCAGGTGCGTGTGGCGCTGCGCGGCAACGTCGACGTCCCCGACGAAATCGGCGCCGCGCGGGATAACGGGGCCGAGGGCGTGGGGCTGCTGCGTACCGAGTTTCTCGTGACGGGCCACGCGCAACTGCCCACCGAGCACGAGCAGGCCGCCTACTTCCGCAAGGTCGGCGAGGCGTTCAAGGGGCACCCGGTGGTGATCCGCACGTTCGACCTGGGCGGCGACAAGTTCCCGGCGCCGTTCCGCACCGGTGTGGAAGCGAATCCCTTCCTCGGCTGGCGCGCGATCCGCGTCTGCCTCGACGAGCCCGAGATGTTCCGCGCGCAGATCCGCGCGATCCTGCGGGCGGCGGCGCACGCGGACATTCATCTGATGATTCCGCTCGTGACGCGGCTCGACGAGGTGGATCGCACGCGTGAGCTGGTGGCTGAAGAGGCCGAGCGGCTCAAACAGGTGGGCGTGGAAGCGGCGAGCACCGTGCCGATCGGCGTGATGGTGGAGACGCCCGCCGCCGCCGTGATGGCCGACCGCCTCGCCGAAGTGAGCGATTTCCTGAGCGTGGGGAGCAACGACCTCACGCAGTACACGCTGGTGGTGGATCGCGGCAACGCGCGGCTCGCCGACCGCTTCACGCCGCACGATCCGGCGGTGCTGCGCCTGCTGAAGCTCGTCGCCAACGCGGCCAAGGCGAAGCAGAAACCCGCCAGCGTGTGCGGCGAGATGGCGTCCGATCCGCTGTCGGCGTTCCTGCTGGTGGGGTTGGGGTACGAGACACTGTCCGTGTCGCCGCCGGCGCTGCCGTTGATCCGCTGGATGATTCGCCAGATTACGCGCGAGCACGCGCAGGCCGCGGCCGACGCCGCGCTCGCCGCGCGCACCGCGGAGCTCGCGCTCGACGTGTTGCGCTACGCGCTCGCCGAAGCCGTGGATTTCAAGCTGCTGGACAACGGCAGCCGGTTGCCCGGTGACGGGCGCGCGGCTAGTTTGAGCCACTAACAGTCAGGACCACCTGCTCATGCGCGCTGCGCGTCACGTGTTCACGTCCGAATCGGTCACCGAAGGCCACCCGGACAAAATCGCCGATCAGATTTCCGACGCGGTGCTGGACGCGATCCTCGACAAGGATCCCGCGGCCCGCGTCGCCTGCGAGACCCTCGTCACCACCGGCATGGCCGTGGTCGCGGGCGAGATTACGACGTCCACCTACGTCCACATCCCGGACATCGTGCGCGGCACGATCACGGCGATCGGCTACACCGACGCCAACTTCGGTTTCGATGCCGACACGTGCGCCGTCCTGACGACCATCGACAAACAGTCGGGCGACATCGCGATGGGCGTGGATCGCGGCGGGGCGGGCGATCAGGGGATGATGTTCGGCTACGCCAGCGATGAGACGCCGTCGCTCATGCCGCTGCCGATCGTGCTGGCGCACCGCCTGGCCGAGCGCCTCGCGCAGGTGCGCAAGCGGGGCGAGCTGTCCTGGCTGCGTCCCGACGGTAAGACGCAGGTCAGCGTCGTTTACGAGGGCATGAAGCCGGTCGGGATCAGCAAAGTGCTCGTCTCGACGCAGCACTCGGACAAGGTCGACGGGCCCGAGCTGCGCGCCGGCGTGATCGCGCACGTGGTCAACCCGGTGCTCTCCGAAGCCGGTTTCACAGTCGCCGACGGCGACGTGCTGGTGAACCCCACGGGGCGGTTCGTGATCGGCGGCCCGCAGGGCGATGCCGGGCTGACCGGGCGCAAGATCATCGTCGACACCTACGGCGGCATGGCCCGCCACGGCGGCGGCGCGTTCAGCGGCAAGGATCCGTCCAAGGTCGACCGCTCCGCGGCCTACGCGATGCGCTGGGTCGCGAAGAACATCGTGGCGGCCGGGCTCGCCGCGCGGTGCGAAGCGCAGGTGGCCTACGCCATCGGCGTGGCCGATCCCGTCTCCATCATGATCGACACGTTCGGCACGTCGGCGCTGCCGCCCGAGGCGATCGAGGACGCGGTGAGCCAGGTGTTCGACCTCAAGCCCAACGCCATCATCGAGGCGCTCAATCTGCGGGCGCCGATCTACCGTCCCACCGCGGCCTACGGCCACTTCGGCCGCGCGCCGGAGCAGCGACGCGTGGGCGACCGCGAAGTCGAGCTGTTCACCTGGGAGCACGCCGACCGCGCCGCCGAGTTGCGGCGCGCCGCGGAGCGTTCCCGCCACGCCAAGACGAGCAACGCCCGCGCATGACCTCGACCGCCCGCAGCACCGACCACGACATCAAGGACGTCCGCCTCGCCGACGAAGGGCGACGCCGCACCGAGTGGGCCGAGCGCTCCATGCCGGTGCTGCGCCAGCTGCGCGAGCGCTTCGCCAAGCAGAAGCCCCTGGCGGGCAAGCGGCTCTCGGCGTGCCTGCACGTCACGACCGAAACGGCGAACCTCGCGGTGACGCTGCAAGCAGGCGGCGCCGACGTCGCGCTGTGCGCCTCCAACCCGCTCTCCACGCAAGACGACGTCGCCGCGCATCTGGTGCGCGATCATGGCATCAAGGTCTTCGCGATCAAGGGCGAGGATCACCAGACCTATTACGAGCACATCCGCGCCGCCCTCGCGCATCGCCCCGACGTCACCATGGACGACGGCGCCGATCTCGTCAGCGCGCTGCACATGATCGCGCTCAACCGGCTCGACGATCTGGAGCCGCCCGTGCGCACCTGGGTGGAGGGCATGTCCGCGGCCGAGCGCAAGGCGCTGGTGGGCGGCGTGATCGGCTCGACTGAGGAGACCACCACCGGCGTGATCCGCCTCAAGGCGATGGCGCAGGACAAAGTCCTGCAGTTCCCGGTCATCGCGGTAAACGATTCGCAGACTAAGCACCTGTTCGACAATCGCTACGGCACCGGCCAGTCGACGCTGGACGGCATCCTGCGCGCCACGAACCTCTTGATGGCCGGGAGCACGATGGTGGTGGCGGGGTATGGGTGGTGCGGTCGCGGTTTCGCGCTGCGGGCCCGCGGCGCGGGTGCCAACGTGCTGGTCACGGAAATCGACCCGCTCAAGGCGCTCGAGGCCCAGATGGAAGGGTACCGGGTTGTGCCGATGGCCGAGGCCGCGCGCGTGGGGGACATGTTCGTCACCCTGACGGGCAACATTCACGTCATCCGCCTGGAGCACATGCGGACGATGAAGGACGGCGCGGTGATCGCCAACTCGGGGCACTTCAACGTGGAAATCGACCTCGACGGCCTGAAGAAGGCCGCCCAGGGCCCCACGCGGGTGCGCGAGTTCGTGGACGAATGGCGCCTCGACGGCAAGCGGATCTTCGTGCTCGCCGACGGCCGCCTGATCAACCTCGCCGCCGCGGAAGGCCATCCCGCGAGCGTCATGGATATGTCGTTCGCCAATCAGGCGCTGGCCGCCGAGTACGTGCTGGCCAACGCGCGCACGCTGGGCAAGGACGTGCATCGCATCCCGCGCGAGCTCGATAGAGAGATCGCCCGGCTGAAGCTGCAGGCGATGGGCACGGACATCGACGCGCTCACGCTCGAACAACAGAAGTATCTCGCGTCCTGGGACGCGGGCACGTGACCGATCTCGTCCAGGTCCGGGTCGCCCACCTCGGGTTGGATCGCACCACCAACACACCGGTCGTGATCCTGCAGGAGATGGAGGGCGAGCGGGTACTCCCGATCTGGATCGGCCCGGCGGAAGCGAGCGCCATCGCGATGGAGCTGGCCGGCGTGAAGTTCAGCCGCCCGCTCACGCACGACCTCCTGAAGCAGGTCATCGTGGGATTGGGCGCCGAGCTGCGCAAAATCATCATCACGCAGGTGAAGGACAACACGTATTACGCCGAGCTGCACATCTATCGCGACGACCAGGTGATCCAGATCGACGCGCGGCCGTCGGACTCGATCGCGCTCGCGTTGCGCCTCAAGGCCCCGATTCTCACCAGCGACAGCCTGCTGGAGCACACGTCGGTCGATACGAGCGATACGGTGTCCGAATCGGGCGCCGGGCCGCTCGATCCGGATACGCTGAAGACCTACCTGCAGAACCTCGATCCTGAAGATTTCGGCAAGTTCACGCCGTAACACGCTCGCTGTTCTGCTGGCGTGCGTGGCGACGGCACCGGTGGCGCTGGGCGCGCAGACGCGCGGGCGCCGCGCCGTCCGCGGTCACATACTGCTCGGGAGCGCTCGAGGACGGCCGGTCGCAGGCGAGTGGGTGGTGCTGCACCGCGTCACGACCGCGAGCGGCGCGCCGGTCGATTCGCTGCGGACCGACGGCGCCGGCGCGTTCACGTTCCGCGTGACGGGGGGCGATACGACGGCGCTCTACCTCGCGAGCGCCCGCTACGACGACATCGCCTACTTCTCCGAGCCCGTGCGCGTCACGACGGGCGACGTCGCTCTCGAGCCGATTCTCGTCTATCACGCGAGCTCGACCGGTCCGCCCGTCGGTGTGTCGCAGCGCCTGCTCACGGTAGCGCGGGCCAAAGCCGACGGCTCGCGCGACGTGCTCGAGCTCGTCGAGCTGCTCAATGCCGGGCCCACCACGCGCATCGCGGCGGACACGCTGCAACCCACGTGGCGCGGCGTGCTCCCCGCGGGCGTGGTGCAATTCCAGGCGGGGCAGGGCGACGTGTCGCCGGAGGCCGTAGCGCGGCGCGGCGATACGGTGCTCGTATTTTCGCCGTTGCCGCCCGAGCAGGTCCGGCAGGTGTCGTTCGGCTACACGCTGCCCGCGTCCGTGACGCGCCTGGTGGTGCCGCTGCCGCAATTGGTCGGCGATCTCGAGTTCCTGCTCGAGGATACCACGGCCGTCGTGAGCGGACCGCGCGTGCAGCGGCTCGACGTGACGGAAGTGGAAGGACGTCGGTTCGCGCGGTATGCCTTGCACGAAGTGGCGGCCGGCACCGCCGTGGCGATCCAACTCGGCGCACGGCAGTTCGATCCGGCGCGGCTCGTGCCGGCGATCGTCGCGGTCCTGGTCGTCATCCTCGGCGGCGGACTGTGGCTTGCGTTCAGGCGTCGGCCATCCTAGACTAGCCCTCACTTGCGAACGGGGATCTACGGAAGCCGGTGCGAATCCGGCGCGGCCCCGCCACTGTAACGGGCAGTAGCAGCGCGACTCAGCGCCACTGAGTGTGCAGCACTCGGGAAGGCGAGCCGCGGCGCCCGAAGCCAGGAGACGTCTCCGTTCGCGCCACCTTGCAGTTCCCTCGCGGGAGGGATGGTGGCGTGCTGCGCTCGGCGCAGACGCTTTCCCATCTCCGCTCCGTCGGGGGTGGGATTTTTTGCTATGCGGCCTGCGGCCCACAGCCCCCACCTCGCCGGCCTGCTGCTCGCCCTCGCGGCGTGCGGCAGCGGCGCGCGCCCGCCCGCCCGCGGGCCGATTGCGTTCCCGGACGACGCCGGCCGCGCCGTCACGCTCGCGGCGCCCGCGCGCCGCATCGTGTCCCTGGCGCCGTCCTTCACCGAAATCCTCTTTGCCTTAGGTGCCGGCGACCGGGTCGTCGGGCGCACCACGTGGTGCGACTATCCCGCTGCCGCCCTCGCTGTGCCCAGCGTCGGTGACGGCCTCAACCCCAACGTCGAAGCGGTGGCGGCGCAGCACCCCGACTTCGTGGCGCTCTATCGGTCGACGCTCGACGAGACCGCCGCGGCCCAGCTGGCGCGCCTCGGCATTCCGGCGGCGCTGGTGCGCCAGGATCGCCTGGCGGACGTGGCGCACGCCGCGCGACTGCTGGGCCGCGCCATCGGCGACGCGACTCGCGGCGACTCGCTGGCGGCCGCCATCGATACGTTTCTCGCCGCGCCGCCGCCCGTGCCCACCACCCGGGTGGCGTTTGTCGTGTGGGACAACCCGCCGATCGTGATCGGGGCGGGGAGCTATCTCGACGAGCTGGCCCGGCTCGCGGGCGCCAGCAACGTGTTTCACGACTTGGGGAGCGCCTCGGCCGAAGTGTCGCTCGAGACGCTGGCGGCGCGCGATCCCGATGTGATCGTGGTGCTCGCCGACAGCACCCAGGCCCCGGCGTTCGCGGCAAAGCGGGAATGGCAGAGTGTCCGCGCCGTACACGAGCGGCGCTTCGTCTATCTGGTGGGGTCGCTGTTCGGTCGGCCCAACCCGCGGATGCGCGCGGCCGTCGCCGAATTCCGGCGCCGGCTCCAGGCGGCGCGATGAAGTGGCTCGCGCTCATCGCCCTTGCACTGGCGTCGCTCGTCTGCGCCGTCATGCTGGGCCCTTCACACGTACCCACTGCCGAGCTGTTCTCGTCGCCCATCGTGCGCGACCTGCGCCTGCCGCGGGCGCTGCTCGCCTTTCTGGTCGGCGGCGCGCTCGGCACCGCCGGGGCCAGCCTCCAGGCCCTGGTGCGCAATCCGCTCGCCGATCCCTATCTGCTCGGGCTTTCGGGTGGCGCGGGGCTTGGGGCGGTGGCGGCGATCGCCCTGCACCTCGCCGGCCCGTGGGCGCTGCCGCTCGCCGCCTTCGCCGGCGCGCTCGGCGCTATGGGCCTGGTGTATCGGCTGGGCCTCGTCGGCGGGGCGGAGCTCGACCCGCGCGTCCTCATCCTCGCGGGCGTGGCGGTGGGCGCGTTCGCAGCGGCGGTGACCACGGCGCTGGTCTCGCTCTCGGACGCAACCGAGCTGCGCAACGCGTTTCTGTGGCTGTGGGGCGGGCTGAGCGGCGCGTCGTGGGACACCGTCCGCGTGATGGCGATCTACACGCCGCTGCCGCTCGCGGTGCTGTACGCCGCGGCGCGGCCGCTCGACTTGCTGGCGCTGGGCGACGAGCCGGCCCGGCATCTGGGCGCGGACGTGGAGCGCGTGAAGCGCCGCGTCTACGTCGCCGCGTCGCTGCTGACCGCGGCGGCGGTCGCCGTGTCGGGCGTGATCGGATTCGTGGGCCTCATCGTGCCGCATGTGATGCGCACGCTGTGGGGGCATCACCACCGCACCCTGCTGCCGGCCGCGTTCCTGGGCGGCGGTACGTTGCTCGCGCTGGCCGACACGCTCGCGCGCACGGCCATCGCGCCGCGCGAACTGCCGGTGGGCATCGTGACCGCGCTGGTGGGCGTCCCGGTATTCACTCTGTTGCTGCGCCGATGGACGACCGCCTGATTCTCGCGCTCGCGGGCGTGACGTTCCGCTATCCCGACGCCGCGCGCGACGCCGTGACCGACGTGTCCCTCGCCGTGCGCGACGGCGAGTGCGTAGCACTGCTCGGCCCCAACGGCAGCGGCAAGACCACGCTGCTGCGCCTGGCGCTGGGATTGCTGCGGCCCGCCCAGGGCGAGGCCGCGATTCTCGGCCGCGCCGCCGCCCTCTGGAGCCGCCGCGAGCTGGCGCGGCTCGTGGGCGTGGTGCCGCAGCGCGAGGAGACGTCGTTCCCGCTCCGGGTACGCGACGCGGTCTTGCTGGGCCGGTACGCGCGGCTGTCGCCGTGGAGCGGCGAGCGGCCGGAGGATCGCGCCGCGGTGGAGCGGGCGCTCGCGCAGTGCGACGCGACCGACCTGGCCGATCGTTGGCTCACGACGCTCTCGGGCGGCGAGTTTCAGCGCGTGCGGCTGGCCCGCGCGCTGGCGCAGGAACCGCGCGCCCTGGTGCTGGACGAGCCGACCGCGTCGCTCGACGTGCGTCACGAGATGGAGCTGTTCGAACGGGTGCGGGCGCTCGTCGATCGCGAGCGGCTCGCGGCCGTGGTGATCACGCACCAGGTGAACCTCGCCGCCCGCTTCGCCGATCGCGTGCTGCTGCTGGCCGACGGCCGCGCGGTGGGCCAGGGCACCCCCGCCGCCGTGCTCACCCGTGAAACGGTCGAACGCGTATTCCGCTGGCCCGTGGCGATCGAGCCGTTCGACGACCGCCCGCAAATGATTCCGTTGCGCCAACCACTGCCATGAGGATGCTGACGATGCGCCTTTCGCTGACGTTGTTGGTGTTGGCGGCGCCATTGGCCGCTCAACAACCGGACTCCGCGTTTCATCTCAAGCCCGTCGTGGTCACCGCCACACTCGTGCCCGCGCCGGCGGATGCCGTACCCGCGGCCGTGACGGTCATCTCCGGCGACGCGCTGCGCGCCGGCGGTGTTCGCACCGTCGCGGACGCGTTGCGGTTCGTGCCGGGGGCGAGCGTGGTCGAGAGCGGGTCGTTCGGCAGTCAAACGTCGCTGTTTCTGCGCGGCGGCGAGAGCGACTACGTGAAGGTACTGATCGACGGCGTGCCGCAGAACTTGCCGGGCGGCTCTTTCGACTTCGCGAATCTGACCACCGCCGACATCGACCGTATCGAGATCGTGCGCGGCCCGGTGAGCGTGCTGTACGGCTCCGATGCCGTCACGGGCGTGATCCAGATTTTCACGCGCGCGGGGCGCGGCACACCGCGTGGCCAGGTCGGATTCGGCGGCGGGACGTACGCCGCGCAGTGGGCGGGCGGCGACGTGGGCGGCGGCACGGGGCCCTGGTCGTATGGCGTGTCGCTGTCGCGCTTCACGAGCGACGGGCTCTACGCCTTCAATAATGAATACAAGAACGGCGCGGCGAGCGCGCGCCTGCGGTTCGCGCCCGACGCCCGCACCGACGCCAGCCTCTCGGCGCGCTATGCGGACGGAGCCTACCACTTTCCCACCGACGGCGGCGGCCAGCCGGTGGACTCGAATCAGTCCACCACCGCGCGCGGGCCGTCGTTTGGAATCGACGCCGGCCGTGTGCTGTCGGCGCGGGTGGGTCTGCGCGCCAACGTAGGATGGAGCGAAGCCCAGAACCGCTACGACGACGCGACCTACGCCTATCACAGCCAGGACATCACGCGGCGACTGGCAGCCGGGGCGCGGGCGGACGTGCGCCCCTCCGCTGCCACCGTCGTCACCATCGGCGCGGAGTATGCGCACGAGAGCCAGTCGGGGTCGAGTCTCGATACGACCCGGCGCAACAGCGCGCTGTTCGCGCAGGTCCTGACGGGCACGACGGGCCCGCTCTCGTTCACGTTCGGTGCGCGCATCGACGACAACCAGCAGTTCGGCACCCACGGCACCGGGCGGGCGGGAATGGTCTGGCGCCTGGACGAACGCACGCGGGCGCGCGCCGCGGCGGGCACGGGCTTCAAGGAGCCGACGCTGCTCGAGAACTTCGGCACGTCGTCGTTCGCCCGCGGTAATCCCGATCTGCAACCGGAGCAATCGGCCAGCTGGGAGGTGGGGCTCGAGCACACGCCGCCGGGTGACCGCGTGACGGTGGCCGTCACGTACTTCCATGAGCGGTTCCGGGAGCTGGTGCAGTACAGCGGTGCGCCGGTGGGTCCGGATTCGGTCAATTTCTATAACGTGCCCGGCGCCCGGGTCCAGGGCATCGAGATCGGCATTCAGGGGACCATCGGCGCCGTCCTGAGCGTGGATGTGAGTTACGCCTACCTCGAATCACGCGACTCAGCGGGACAGCGGCTGCAGCGCCGGCCCACGAATGCCGGCAGCCTGCGCCTGGGCTACACGCTGCGCGGCCGGGGCAGCCTGGCGCTCGCCACCGTGTTCACGGGCGACCGCGACGACTACGATTACGCGCCATACCCCGCCGTGCGCGTGACCCTGCCGCCCCACACGCGGGTCGACTGGAATGGCAGTTACGCGTTGAGCCGTGGGCGGGGGGTCTGGCCCGGGCTGACGCTCAATGCCCTGGTCGAGAACCTGTTCGACGCCAAGTACCAGGACATCAGGAACTTCCCCGCGCGCGGGCGCACTCTATTATTCGGGGGAGCGGTGAACGTCGGGCACTGACCGAAGGAGACGGCGGACGTGAGGCGACAAGCGATGGCGGTCGTGGTGGCGGTGGCGCTGGCCGGCGGGTGCAGCGACGCCTTGGAGACGGACACCACGGTGGGGCAGATCGTCGCCGTCGCCAACACCGGCTCCGACGCGGTGACCCTGGTCAGCGCCACGCACTTTATCGGCACCAATCTCCCCATCGGCCGTCCCTTCGCCACACCCGTCAGCATCGGTGCGCGCGACTCATTCCTGCTGACTCCGATTGGCGCCGGCGACTCGGTGGCGGTGACGCACCTCTTCGCTGTGGGCGGCGGCGTCATGCAGTTCGTGTCTCTGAAGGCCGGCGCGCAGGCCTCAGCCGTCGCCGTGCAGGACGACTCGCTCGCCTGGGTGGCCGAGCCCGGCCTCGACCGGGTGCAGCAAATCAACTATCTGACCTTCGACACGACGGCCCGTAGCGCTACCGGTGACCGCGCCAGCGCCGCCGTCGTGGCCGACGGCCGCGTCTGGGTGATCAACGCCAACGCGGTGGGGAACGTCCCGGCGGGTCCAAGCTCGATCACGGTGCGGCTCACGAGCGGCGCCAGCAATGCGACCGACACGATTCCGCTCACCGGCAGCAACGCGCAGTTTGCCGCGCTCGGCGCCGATGGCCTGATCTATGTGGTCGATCGCGGCGCGCAGGGCCAAGCGGACGGCCGCCTGTCCATCGTCGACACGGCGACCCGGAGCGAGGTCGCCGTGATCAACGGCCTGGGAGAACTGCCCGGGCCCGCGGTGTATCACCCCTCCGGCCGCCTGCTTATCGCGGGCGGCGCCAACGGCATCATGGAGATCAACACGCTGACGCGCACCCTGACGCAGGGCCCGGGCGCAGGACTC
>Ga0137382_10000512_pt1 | contig 16128 bp, 10 predicted proteins | sample SagtaG_15_FD_104816 | JGI IMG/M metagenome (GOLD analysis project Ga0137382, IMG submission 104816) | Vadose zone soil microbial communities from Sagehorn Ranch, Mendocino, California, USA - Sage2_R_20_16 metaG | ecosystem: Environmental > Terrestrial > Soil > Vadose zone | place: USA... | reverse complement strand
TCGCCCGCGAGCGCGCGCGGCGGGGGCTCCGTGAGGAACGCGAGGCGGGCCGGCGGCCCGGCGACCCCAGTGGCGCTGAAGGTCACAGCGGGCAACGCGCCGGAAGTCACCGTGACAGTGTTCGTCCCCACGAGTGTACCGAGCGTCCAGCTACCGGCGCTCGCGAGCCCAAGAGCGTCGCTTGTGCCCTGGGTTGCGCCGATCGTGCCGCCGCCGGCTGGCGCAAAGTTCACGATGACACCCGAGAGGCCGTTCCCGAATTGGTCCACGACCTTGACCGCCGGTGCGGTTACTAACGTCGCCACGGTCCCGGTTTGCGGGTCCGCTGACTGCCTGACGAGCTGCACGGCAGCGCCGGCCAGTGCGTTTGCGGAGAACGTAACCGGCGAGCCGCTGAGCCCACCGACCGACGCGGTCGCCGTCTGCGTTCCCACGCCGGGTCCGAGCGTGCGTGTCGAGCTCGCGATGCCGTTCACGTCCGTCACGGACGTCGCCGGGTTCATCGATCCGCCCGCGGGGCCCGCGGCCCAATGGACTGGGACGCCCTGGACGGGGAGGCCGACGAGATCCTTGACCGCGACCGCATAGGCAGTTGGCAACGCGGCACCCACGACACCCGACTGCCCGTCTCCCGCACTCGGAGCCATGGTCGTCGCCGTGGTGATGATCCCGGTGGCGCTGAATGTCATCGGGCTGCCCGCGAGGCCCGGCGCGGTGGCGTCCAGTGTGTTTAGTCCCGCGAGGATCCCGAGCGTCCAGCTCCCGACACGTGCGACGCCCGACGAGTCGGTCGTCGCATTGCTTGATGTGAGACTGCCGAGCAGCGCTCCTGTGAGAGCGAACGTGACGGGCGTGCCAGGAATCGGGTTGCCGTACTGGTCCACCACGCGCACGGCGGGCGGCGTGCCCACGGGTTGGTTGACCAACGCCGTCTGCGGATCGACGCTGACTCGGAGCAGCTGCGCGGCGACATCACGGGTGCCGCTCGCCGTGAACAGCACCGGACTGCCGGTCAGTCCGCTCGCGGTCGCCGTGAGCGTGTTCTGCCCGACCAGCGTGCCGAGCTGCCAGGTCCCCACTCTCGCCACGCCCGCTGTGTCGCTGACCGCCGACCCGCCCGTCACACTCCCACCGCCGGAGGCCGGAGCGAAGAGGACTGGCACGCCCGGCACGGGATTATTGAACTGGTCGCGTACGATCGTCGCAGCTGCCGTCGGCAGGATCGTGTTGACGATCGCGGCCTGACCATCACCGGCGAGCTGCACGATCTGCGTCGCCGCGCCGGCGAGCCCGGTCGCCGAAAACACCACAGGCGTGAGCCCCGCGAGCGTTGCCGTCAGCGCGTTCGCCCCCGACAGCGTGCCGAGCGTCCAGCCGCCAACGGTCGCGATGCCGGCGGCATTCGTGAGCTGCGTCGGCGCTGAGACAAGCCCGCCCCCGCCGCTCACCGCGAACGCGATGGCCGCACCCGCCACAGGATTGCCGAACTGATCGAGCGCACGCACGGCCGGAGCAGTGAGGACGGAGTTACCCACGACGGCGCTCTGGAGGTTGCCGGCGGCCGCCAGCAGCGCCGTCGCCAGTCCGGCAACACCGTTGGCATTGAACACGTGGGTGAGTCCGGCGCCAGACGCCGTGAGTGTGTTCGCGCCCGCGATAGTCCCGAGCGTCCAGCTGCCGACTCTCGCAAGACCGGTTGCATCGGTGATCTGATTTCCGCCCGTCACGCCCCCCCCGCCACCGGTGGGGAGGAACGTGACGTTGACGCCAGCGACAGCGTTGCCCAACGCGTCAAGCAACCGTACGGCGGGCGGCGTCGGCAAGAGTGTGTTCACTGTGGCAAGCAGTCCATCACCCGCGACCACCAGAAGCTGGGCAACCGACCCCGCGAGCGCAGTGACGACAAAGGTCGCGGGGCTGCCGGTGAGGCCGTTGACTCTCGCCTCGAAGATTTGCGACCCGACCAGGCTGCCCAGGATGGCCGTTGTGCGTGCGCGGCCCGCGGAGTCGGTTACTACGACCGAGTCGGTCACCGATCCGATCCCCGACGGCGAGCGGAACCGCACGGTGACGCCCACGACTGGGAGGTTGTCCGCCGCGCGGACTTCGACTTCAAGGGGCAACGCCAAGGGGAGACCCGCACTTCCACTTTGTCCCGCCCCACCAACCACCACAAGCTGGGTCGGAACGGGCTGGAATACCGCCCTCACCGAATCGGCAATCGCGCCGGGTGTGCGCGCGATGACCCAGACATTGCTGCGCGACAGCGGCGCGCGCAGCGAGCCCAGGCCGTTGATGTGCGCCAACGCGGTGTCACTCGTGCGCCATGCAACGTAGAACTGGGGTACGGGTGCTCCGGCCTGGAAAGCCTGTGCCTGAAAGCGCAGTGAGTCGCCGAAAGAGAGGAGAGGGGCCCGCGGTGAAATGGCGATGCTGTCCACGCCGGCACCGGGTCCGACGTAGGTCAGGACGGGGATCTCAGTCGGCTCAGAAACGACTCCCCTCGACACTTCGACCGATGCCGTGCCCTCGAACAGGGGGAGGGCCCCGGCCAGCGCGACGATCGAGACCAGCACCGTTTCGGGCGATGAGGCGACGGGGACGCGGAGGCTGAGATCGAGCACCCGCGCATCCGGCGGCACGGCGACCGTCGTGTCGGCCAGCGTGTCCGGCACCTCGAGGCCATGCCTGACGACGAACCGAACGCGGTCGATCGACAGGCCGAACGACGCGAGCCCGGCCTTCGACGGGAAGACCGGCGCGACGGCGACGCGGGCGTAGTATAGCTGGGGGCCGCTACCGTCTCGGCAGGTAACGAGGGTAAGAAGGAGGCCCAACGCGAGGAGCGCGCGGACCCTGGGAGACGGGGTTTTCACAGCCAGCGAATTGGCCTCCGTCCGGACTGCCGGTCAAGACGGTATCTTTTGCGCTCATGCGCACTGCACGCCGCACGCACGGCTTTACCGAATCGGTGATCCGCGGGATGACCCGGCTCGCCAACGAGCACGGGGCCATCAACCTCTCGCAGGGTTTCCCCAACTTCCCCTGCCCCGACGTCCTAAAAGACGCCGCGGCCCGCGCGATCCGCGATGACGTCAACCAGTACGCCATCACCTGGGGTGCTGCCCGACTACGGAACGCGTTGGCCGCGAAGTACCAAGATTGGTACGGTCTCCCCGTCGATCCAATGACGCAGGTCACAGTGACCTGCGGAGCGACCGAAGCAATGGCGGCATCGCTACTTGGAATCGTGAATCCGGGCGACGAAGTCGTAATCTTCGAGCCGTTCTACGAGAACTACGGGCCCGACGCCATCCTGTGCGACGCGAAGCCGGTCTTCGTCCCCATGCCGACCGAGGGACCGATCGATCTGGACCGGCTGGCCAGGGCCTTCAGCGCACGGACGCGCGCCGTCATCGTCTGCACGCCGAACAATCCGACCGGCCGGGTCCTGTCGCGCACCGAGCTTTCGGCGATCGCCGAGCTGTGCCAGCGCTATGATGCGTTCGCGGTCACCGACGAGATCTACGAGCACATTTACTACGAGGGAGAGCACATCCCGATCGCGACGCTGCCGGGGATGGCCGACCGCACGATCACGATCAGTGGCGCGTCGAAGACGTTCAGCATCACCGGATGGCGCATCGGCACGATCGTCGCGCCGCCCGACGTGACCGACGCGATTCGCAAGGTGCACGACTTTCTCACAGTCGGCGCACCCGCACCGCTCCAGGAAGCAGTCGCGGTCGCGATGGAAACACTCGCGGACGACTACTACGAAGGTTTGGCGCGCGACTACCGCCGCCGCCGCGACATTCTGTGCGCCGGGCTCCTAAAGGCAGGTTTCAGGTGTCGGGTGCCAGAAGGTGCCTATTACGTGATGGCGGATTTCTCAGACATCTCTGAACTGCCGGACGACGAATTCGCCAAGTGGCTGACCGCCGAGCACGGCGTCGCGTCGGTGCCGGGCTCGAGCTTCTACTCGCGCCCGGAGCTGGGTCGCACCTACGTGCGGTTCGCATTCTGTAAGACGGAAGACATGCTGCAGCAGGCGGTCGAGCGACTGCAGCGTGTGCGCGACTAAAGCGCGTCTTCCACCTCGCGCAGCCCCTCTACGTGCGCGTCGATGTCGCGCGCCAGCTCGCGCGCCAGTCCCAGATCGGTCGTCAGACTCCGCACGCTCCCCGTCCCCGCGTGCAGCCGCAACAGATTCAGCCGGATCGTCTCGAGCGCGGCGACGGCGTCCTTGAGCCGCTGCTGCACGAGATCGCGCTCGGCACTGAGATCGGCGACGATGCGATTCTGCCGCGCCGCGATTGCCGGATCGGGCGTCCCGGTGTGGCCCACGTCCGCCAGCGCCTCCTGCAGCTCCTCGAGCCGGGCCCGCATGCGCTGCGCGTCCTGCTCGAGCCGGTGCACGACATCCGGCAGATCGCGGAGCTGCCGGCGCGACTCCTTGGGAAGCGTTTCGTAGAGCTGTTCGGCCGCCATGCTGAGCGCGAGCTCGGTGGGACGATGGGTCAGCGACGCCGGGAGTGCCTTCGGCCCGGTGAACATGCGCGCGACGCCGAACAGCCACCGGCCGACGCGCCCCGTCCACAGCCGCCCCCAGAATTCGGCGTCGACGTCGCGCCGGCGCTGCAACATCACGAGTGCGCCGATGCCCGACGCGATGCCGCCCGTCATTGACCACGCCAACAGGATCATGAGCGGATAACTCTCCGGGTCCGAAGCGGCGAAAGCGGCGAGCGCGAACACCGCCGTGCCGAGACCGATCCCGCTGACCCAACGCAGGATCCGCTCGAATACCGAAGGCCCGCCGCCGTGGCCCAGGCCAAACGAGCGCTCCTCTCGGCTGCGCTCGATCTCCGCCTTGAACGCCACGCCGATGTCGCTGTGTCCAAATCCCGCGTTGAGGAGCCGGCGCGCACGATTGATGAGGACGCCGAGGGGGACGAGAGAATAGCCGGCAACGAGCGTCACGAAACCGGTGGCGACGGATCCGGTCCAGAAGCCGACCAGCGGTGTGGCGATGAGCATCGCGAACGGATAGAGCAACACGCCGCTGCCATCGAGCCGCGCGTCGTGTTTGACGAATGCGCGCAGCGCCACCGGTAGCTCACGCCGCTGCTCCAAGGCGTGGCTCAGTTGCTCCGCGAGCGCGGCGGGCCCGTCCGGACGGTCCGCCGGCTCCTTCGCGAGGCACCGGTCGATCGCCTGAGCCAGGCGCCGCGGCACGAGCGGCGCGACTGCTGATAGCGGCGGCGCGGGCTCCGTCACCTGCTTCGCCAGCACATCGGTCGCCTTGTCCGCTTCGAAGGGCAAAGCGGCCGAACACGCGAAATAACCGACGATGCCCAGCGAATAGAGATCGCTGCGCGGATCCACCGCTTCGCCGAGCGCCTGCTCCGGACTCATGAACTCGGGAGTGCCGACGACTTCTCCCGTCGAGAGCGCACCGGCGCCGGCGACGACGCTCGCGATCCCGAAATCGGCGACGAGGACACGGCCGTTGTTCTCGAGCAGGATGTTGTCGGGCTTCACGTCGCGATGGATGACACCCTGCCCATGTGCATACGCGAGCGCCCAGGCGACATCGCGGAGGACACGCGATGCTTCGGAGGGCGCCAGCGGCCCGCGGCGCCGCACTCGCTCGGTCAGGGTCTCGCCCTCGATGTATGCCATGGCAAAGAACACGAATCCGCCGATCTCTTCGACGGCGTGAATCGGAATGATGTTGGGGTGGGAGAGCTTGGCGGCGGTGCGCGCCTCACGCAGGAACCGTTCGCGGAGTTTGGGATCGGATGCCTTCGAGGGCGGCAGCAGCTTGATCGCGACGGGCCTGTCCAGCCGCACCTCTCGCGCGAGATATACGACCCCCATCCCGCCGCGCCCAAGCTCGCGCTCCAACGAATAGCGACCTGCGACGGCGGACTGGAAGTCAAGAAAGAGGCGGTCTGGCTGCTCCATGAACCCTATTTTAATGAGCGGGGATCACGCCGGGGTCTCGAGCCGCTCCCCCAGGATCGTGACGATGTTGGGTGGGGGCCGTAGCCCCAAGCCCGCGAGCCGGAAGAGCCAGCGGCCCATCGGGCCGCGCCATAGCCACAGTCGCCGCGCGCCGCGGGGATCGGTACGCAGTTCGCTGCGCGCGCGCGCCACGACGGCAGCGAGGAGCGCCAGCCCCGCCGCTGCCGCCCCAGGTTCGACCGGCGCTTCAGCAGGCGACAGCCAAACCCAGAGTGCCACCGCGAGGGTCGCGATCCTGGCCAGCCACTGGACGGCGCGCTCGAACGGGCGTGGCGCCGCGCCGTACACAAAACTCAGCTCCTCCCGCCGGCGCCCCCGATCCTCGATGAGCGCTGTCACCACGTCCTGATGACCGTAGCCCGCGGCCAGGAGCCTGCGGGCACGGGCAAGCTTCATTCCCACTGGGAGCAGCAACGCCGCTGCGAGCGCGGCGCTGGCCGCGGCGCGCAGCGCAGGATCGTTCGTATAGATCCAGCTGAGCGCCGCCACCAGCAGGAGCACGAGGCCGATGAGCGCCCGATTCCCATCCCCCCCTCCTACGCCTAGCAGGAACGCCCGCACCGCCAGGGGCGCGCGTGGTGGTTGGACGGCTTCAGCAATCGCCCGGATCAGCGCGGGGGCGTCGCGGAAGCGCAGCCACGGTTCCTTGACGAGACAGCGATCCACGATTTGGGCGAGGCGCGGCGGAACGGCACCCGCCACGGTCCGCAGTGGCGGTGCCGGCGTGGTGATGTGGAGCATCAGCAGGGCTGCGTCGGTCGCGGCATCAAACGGCAACCGGCCGGACAGAGCATAGTACGCGACCACGCCGAGTGAGTAGACGTCGCTGCGGACGTCCACCGGGTCGCCCCGCGCCTGCTCCGGACTCATGAAGGCCGCCGTGCCGAGGACCGGCCCACGCGGCACGGATGGCTGGCCGTCCGCACTGGCGTGTGCGATCCCGAAGTCGGACAGCAGGGCGCGGCCGGTCGCCGAGTCGATCAAGATGTTGTCGGGTTTCACATCGCGGTGGACGACGCCGCGGGCGTGCGCATACGCGAGCGCGTCCCCCACCTCGGTGAGCAGCCGCGCGGCCTCCTCGTGACCGAGCGGGCCGCTGGCTGCAACGCGCTGGGCCAGGGTCTCGCCGGCAACATACGCCATGGTGAAGAAGACAAAGTCGCCCATTTCGTGCACGGTGTAGATCGGCACGATGTTGGGATGCGCGAGCTGGGCAGCCGTGCGCGCTTCGCGCAGGAAGCGTTGGCGGCACGCCGCGTTCGCCGCCAACTCCGGCGCGAGGAGTTTGACGGCAACCGGACGGTCGAGCCGCAATTCCCGCGCGAGGTATACCAATCCCATGCCGCCGCGACCGATGGGTCCGCGCACGTCGTACCGACCGGCGAGCGCCTGCCGGACGACGGGAAGGTGTGATTCCGATATTGGCATTTCCCGCGATCGATCAAAGGAGACCGCTATACACTGCGCGCGTCACCCAGGTTCGTCCTGGACACCCACGCCATCCGAGGCGCAGATTGTGCCCCCTATGACCAGCCCAGGGGGCCAGCCCGCCGCGGCGCCCGCCGTTTCGGGCGCAGCGTACCAGCCCTACATCCCGGCATCCCAGTCGCCCGCCGAGCTGACCGTTCGCGCCATCGTGCTGGGAGTCGTACTAGGGCTCATCTTCGGCGCTTCGAACGTGTACCTCGCGCTGAAGATCGGGCTCACCGTCAGCGCATCGATCCCGATTGCCGTTCTCTCGATCACGATCTTCCGCTGGCTCGGCCGCTCCACCATCCTCGAAAACAACATCGTTCAGACCACCGGCTCGGCGGCGGACTCGGTCTCGGCGGGGGTCGTCTTCACGATCCCCGCGATTCTGTTGATGGGCTACGATCTCGACATCTCGCGCGTCACGATCCTAGCGATCGCGGGCGGCTTGATGGGCGTCCTCATGATGATTCCGCTGCGCCGGGCGCTGATCGTCAAAGAGCACGGCAATCTGCCCTACCCCGAGGGAACGGCGTGCGCTGAGGTGCTGATCGCCGGTGAGCGCGGCGGCATCCATGCCAAGACGGTATTCCAGGCGTTTGGAATCGCCTTCGTTTACAAGTTCCTGATGACGGCGCTGAAGCTGTGGCAGGAGTACCCGGGCAAGGTCATTCGCTCCTACCAGGGCGCCGAGGTGCGGGTCGAGGCAAGTCCGGAGCTGATCGGCGTCGGGTACATCATCGGGCCCCGTATCGCGGGCTATCTGTTTGCCGGAGGCTGTCTCGCCTACGTCGTGCTGATGCCGGCGATCAAGCTGTTCGGCAGCGCGATGACCGAGCCGATGTTCGGCACGACCAAGCTGATCCGCGACATGTCCGCCGGCGAGATCCGGGCAGCGTTCGTGTTCTACATCGGCGCCGGCGCGGTGGCCAGCGCCGGCATCATCGCGTTGGCCCGCTCACTGCCGACGATCGTCGGGGCGTTTCGCGCCGGTTTTGCGGACATGCGCGCCAGCCGTCTCGGCCAGGCGGCCCTCGCGAAGCTCCGCACCGATGACGACCTGCCAATCAGCGTGACCGTCTTCGGCTCGATCGCCCTTGCCGTGGCGATCTCCCTCTTGCCGCAGATCGGCGTGAACCTGCTCGGCGGCATCCTGATCATCATCTTCGGGTTCTTCTTCACGACCGTGTCGTCCCGCATCTGCGGCCAGGTGGGAAGCTCCGCCAACCCGATCTCCGGGATGACGATCGCAGCTCTGATCGCGATCTCTTTCGTCTTCCTGCTGCTCGGGTGGAACCAGATCGATGATCGCGTGCGTGCCATCTCGATTGCCTGCGTGATCGCGGTGGCGGTCGCGAATGGCGGCAACACGTCGCAGGACCTGAAGACGGGATTCCTGGTGGGCGCGACCCCCAAGCGCCAACAGATCGCGATCCTCATCGGGGCCATCGGATCGGCCCTGGCCGTCGGCTGGACCCTCACGTTCCTCAACGGCGTCTATACCTACCCGGTCCCCGAAACGCGGCCCGGCTTCGTGGCCCCGGCAAGCGGTAAAAGTCCCGACGGCAACGTGGTCGTGCACACCGAAACGATGTCACGGTTCGGCATTGGCGGTACCGACTCGATCGACAACGGCAGCTACCAGGTGATTCGCGTGTACGTGGAGACGCAGGGCGTGCCGCCCGGCAAGTACCTGGTCGATCCTGGGTCGCACGAGATTCGATACGTCGTGGATCCCGGCATCGGTGGACGCATTCGAGAATACCGCGGTCACGAGCTGAAGCGCCTGGATTCGCCCAAGGCGACACTGATGGCGCTGATCACCGATGGGATTCTGACGCACCGGCTGCCGTGGGCCCTGGTGCTCATCGGGGTTTTTCTGACGATCGCGATCGAGCTGATGGGTGTGCAGTCGTTGCCGGTCGCGGTGGGCGTGTATCTTCCCATCACCACATCGGCGGGGATGTTCGCGGGCGGCATCATGCGCTGGCTCGTCGAGCGGAAGGTTCGCTCGGCCAACCGTTCTTTGGCGGAGATCGAGTCGGGTCCCGGCGTTCTGTTCGCGAGCGGCTTGATCGCAGGCGGCGCCATCTGTGGCATCGCGGTCGCGGCGATCGCGGGCTGGGGGTCTCGGAGCGGCAAGGCAGCCGACTGGCTCGCCGAGGCCGTGCCGTTGTATCACCACCTGGGCTGGTTCGCGACGTCAGCCATCTTTGGGTTGATCATGTTCGGGATCCTGGGCTTCTTGCTCTACCGCACGGGCCTTCGCCGCCAGTAAACACCATCACGACACTATAAAGACATCTCAAACGACAGCGTGACCATCGAGACCGTCGGATTTCTGAAGAAGCTGCTCGACACCGCTGGGCCGTCGGGGTTTGAGCAGGCACCGGCCCGCGTGTGGCGCGAGGAGGTCGGCGCCTTCGCCGACAGCGTGCGCGTCGACGTGCACGGCAATTCCGTGGCGGCATTGAACACCAAGGGAAAGCCGCGCCTGATGCTGGCGGGGCACATCGACGAGATCGGCATCCAGATCACCCACATCGACGACGAGGGCTTTCTCTACTTCAGCGGCATCGGGGGATGGGACTCGCAGGTCCTGGTAGGGCAGCGCGTGCTCATTCTGACCCGCGACGGGCCGGTGCACGGCGTGGTGGGAAAGAAAGCGATCCACCAGCTGAAGAAGGAAGAGCTGGATCGGGTGACGAAGGTGATCGACTTGTGGATCGACATCGGCGCGGCAAGTCGTAACGAGGCCGCGGCGCGAGTTCGGATCGGCGATCCCGGAGTGCTGGATAGCCGCGTCGAGGAGTACCCCAACGGCCGCATCGTCTCCCGCAGTCTCGACAACCGCATCGGCGCCTTCGTCGCGGCGGAGGCGATGCGCCGGCTCGCGAAGCAGCGGCCGCCGCATGCCGCGGTGTTTTCGGTCGCGTCGACACGCGAGGAAATCGCCTGGACCGGGAGCGGAGCGCGGACGAGCGCGGTCGGGATCGAGCCCGATGTGGCAATCGTGGTCGACGTCACCCACGCGACCGACTATCCGGGCGCCGACAAGAAGCACGCGGGCGATCACAAGCTCGGTGGCGGCGTGGTCCTGAGCCGCGGTTCTTCGGTGAGCTCCGTCGTATTCGATTTGCTGGTCGAGTGCGCCGAGCAGGCGAAGATCGCCTATACGATCCAGGCGGCCCCCCGGGACACCGGAACGGACGCCGACGCGATCTACAACGCCATGCGCGGCATCCCCACTGGGCTCGTGAGCGTCCCCAACCGCTACATGCACAGCCCGAATGAAATGGTGGCGCTCGAGGATCTCGATCGCGCCGCCGATCTCCTCGCCGCGTTCGCGCGCCGGCTCGAGCCCGGACTGGATTTCATTCCGCGCTAAGTGCTGAAACAAACAGGGTCCCGGCGAACTGCCCGGGACCCTGAGTTGGTCAGGAGTTTGCGACAAAGCCTACTGCGGCATCATCCCGAACGTGCCCTGGAATTGCTGTGCGATTACCGTGTTGGGCGAGAACGGGTAGCCCATACCACCACAGTTTGGGTACAGATTGACCGGGTACTTCTGCGTATAGCCAGCCTGGCCAACGACGCAGATACTGTACGAGCTGTTGCCGATCCCCAGGAACTCGAAATTCCCGTCCGCGTCAGTCGTGCTGGTGGCAATCACCTGGCCGTTGACACTCCAGATGAGCTGAACTTCCCACCCAGCTAGGCCCATCTCACCGGCGAACGGGTCGCGAGAACCGTCGCCATTGATGTCCTCCCACACCATCCCAATCGCCGAATGGGGCCCGGTCGGCGGGCTCGGAGGCGGCGGCACCGGAGCCGGAGGCGGCGACGTCACATTGACCGTTTGGGACAGTGGACCGCTGGTTGCTCCCTGATTGTCCGTGACCGTCAACGTAACGCTGTAGCTGCCAGCCGCCCCATAGCTGTGTGACGGATTCTGGGCGTTGGATGTCCCACCGTCGCCGAACGTCCAGCTATACGCGCTGATCGTCCCATCGGGGTCGGTGCTAGTGCTCGCGAAGCTGCAGCTGAGGTCTGAGCAGATGAACGTGAAGCTTGCCGCCGGCTGCTGATTCGGAGGCGGCGCCGCCGGCGTTACCGGGCATTTCTTTACTTGTCCCGGAGCCGTCGCAAGACCGACGCCCCGTCCGTTCGGCGAGGACGGCGTGGTCTTGCATTGGTTACCATTGCCATTGCCCTGGGCAGCGACCGCAAAGAGCGGCAGCGCCGACAGGCCAAGGACAACAAACAGTACGCGAACGCTTTTCATGATCTCTCCTGACCGAAGAGGTCGTGGATATGGAACTGCACCACCCCCACGGGCAAGAACCGCACCCAATGTGGCACGGCGCATATAACACGTTCCGTGGCAACGACATAGACGCCAGTAACACCACGGAAATCGACCGTGCTGTTGTCTTAATACTCGACGTTGTGTTATGCGGTTTTTCTGGCGATCTGCAAGTGACATTCAGGCAGGCAAATCCGCCCTATTTTCTCTTGAGATCGGCGAGGGCGGATTGAGCGGCGGCGCGCACCTGCCGGTCACCGTCATCGGTGAGACCCTCGAGCGTTCCAATCGCCGCCGGTGTCGCGGCGATACGGAGCGCCTCGACCGCCGTCGCGCGTTGCGCCGCCGGTCTCCGGCCGAACAACCGGCCGCCTGGCTGCGCAAATTTGATGAGCGCCTGCACCGCCGCCGTGCTGGCGATGCGCCCGAGCGCGAGAATGAGCTCCCGCTCCACTGCCTCATCCTCTTCCTCTTCCATCGCCACGACGAGCGGCATCGCCAGCGCGCTCGACTTGCGGCCCCCGACGCCGAGGGCGGCCTGCATGCGCACCTCCGGGGACTTGTCCCGCAATGCGCGACGCAAAGGCTCCGCCGCCGAGCTCGATCCGATCTTCGCCAACGCCAGGGCGACCGCTTTCCGGACACGCTCGTCGTCGTGCTCGAGCTGCTGGGCGAGCGCCGGTACGGCTTCATCCAAGCCCAGCTCACCCGCCAGCTCGGCGACGTTGCGCACGACGAACCATTGGTGATGTCCCAGCATGTGCACCAGCTGGTCGGTCCCCTCCTTCATGCCGGTCAGCGCCATGAAAATCCCGCGCCGCTCCTCGATGGTCGGCGCCGCGACCAGGAGATCCAGTAGGACTTCGACCCCGTCCTCCCCCGCCCTCCGCAGCACCAGCAGTGAGTCCTCCCGGTCGGAAGGATCATTGGCCACCTCGGCGATCGCTTCGAGCAGCGCCTTGTTGTACATGCGCTTCAGCGCGATCGAATACTGCCGCCGCCGGCTTGCGTCGCTCACTTGCTGCTCGGCACGAACAATCCCCGCGACGATCGTCAGCGCCTGCGCGATGCGGTTTGTCTTCATCGCCGTCTCGAGCTGCCGTCCCAAAACCGCAAGCAGCTCGCCGACATGTGGTCCCTCGGGCTTCTCCTTCAACTGCGCGATCAAATCCCCGGTCGTACGCGTGGCCGCGGCTGCCGGGGAAAATCCAACGCCCTGGGCGGTCGCTTCGCGAACGATGTCGGGGATGTCGTCGGTCCCGCTCTCAGCGGCAGCCCTGTCGCGGGTCGCGCTTGGCACATCACGCGGCGGAGGGGGCGCCACATCGGGGCGAGGATGGGGAGCGGGCGGCGCGCTGACGGGAGCGATCGGTGTTCCGAAGACGAACGTCTGCATCCTGACCGAAACCCGTGTCGCCCCGCTCGCCCGCAGCCGGGACGCGATGTCCTCTTCGCCCGGCTGAGTGGCAAGCGCACGCAGCAGCTCGAACATCTCGGCAAGCGGGGGATCAGCCGGAATGGCAATCTCTTTTACCGAGTGAAATTCGAGCCGCTGCAGCAGCGTGTCACCAGCCACCGGCGCCCCATTTACGAGGAGCTTTCCATCCTGCGCCGAGATCGTGACACCATCAACCTTGAGGATCCCGGTGAGCGTGCGAAACTGCGCTTTCTGCTCCTCTTTCGCCCCTGGATCGCGAAACAGGTCGAGAGCGCGCGCGAACGACGCGGCGAAATCCTGCGGGGTGGCCATGGGGAGGCTGAATCTATAGAGTACCCCCCATGATCGCACTGCTCTTGCTCACCACGGCCCTGTGGGGGAGTCCGCAAGACACGCTCTCGCCGGCCGCGCGACGGATCCTTGCAGACGTGCAGTTCCTCGCCGCCGACAGTCAGGAAGGCCGGGGCGTCGGCACTGCGGGGCTGCAGCGCTCCGGGGCCTACATCCGGGACGGCTTTGCGCGGGCGGGGTTACGCGTCTCGTTTCAGGAATTCACGATTCCCGCGGATGCGCCGGCGGTGCTGCATACCACGCTCGGTGGTACACCCACCCGCAACGTCGTCGCCATCATCCCGGGGTCATCGCGCGGGCTGCGTGGGGAAATCGTCGTGGTCGGTGCGCACTACGATCACCTGGGACTCGGCGGATTCGGTGCATTGGATCCTGATTCCACCGGGCGAGTGCACAACGGTGCCGACGACAACGCCTCCGGCACCGCAGCCCTGCTGGAGATCGGCCGCCGGCTGGCCGGGCGCCACCCGGCGCGGACCGTCGTACTCGTCGCGTTTAGCGGCGAGGAGCTGGGCACCCTCGGTTCCTCGTACTTCGTGCACCACTCCGTGCCACAGCCGATCGACTCGCTGTATGCGATGCTGAACCTCGATATGGTGGGACGGCTGCGGAACGCGCGCCTGCTGGCGCTCGGCGCCGGGACCGCGCGCGAATTCCCGGCCCTGCTCGATTCCCTTAACAGGCCGCCGCGGTTCGACTTACGGGCATCGGGAGACGGCTGGGGACCCAGCGATCACGCCGTTTTCTTCGCGACCCGCCATCCGGTGCTGCACTTCTTCACCGACTTGCACGACGACTATCACCGCTCGACCGACGACTGGGAAAAGCTCAACGTCACCGGAATCGCGCAGGTCGCGGAGTACGTCGCCGATCTCGCCTGGTCGTTGGCCAACCGGACCGGTCCCCTCACCTTCGTGGATGCGCCGCGTCCGCAGGCCACCACTGGTGGGTCCGGATATGGGGCCTACCTCGGGACGATTCCCGACTTGAGCGGCGGCGGCGTGTCCGATGGTGTGCGCATTACGGGCGTACGGGCGGGTAGTCCCGCCGAGCAGGCAGGGCTGCAAGCGGGCGACGTGATCACGGCGATCGGCGACAAGCACATCGGAAACTTGTACGACATGACCGACGCACTGCGCAGCCATCAGGCGGGTGATACCGTGGTCATCGGGAGCCGGCGCGACGGCGTCGAGCAGCGCGCGACGACGGTTCTCGGAAAGCGTCCGTGACGAGCGGCGCCGCGTCGGAAGCCACGAAGGTCGTACGCGCGCTGCGCGCGGCACATCTCCACGACGAGGGGCGTCACGCGCTGTTGCAGATGGCCTGCGAGCGTATTCGGTCGTGGGGCCCGCCCTACACCTCTGTCTACGCCTACATGCTCCACGGCGCCGAGCTCGTGCTCGAGGCCCACGCCGGCCGCGAAACGGAGCATACGCGGATTCCCGTCGGCCGCGGCGTGTGTGGGACGGCGGTCGCGGAGCAGCGCGACCAGAACGTCGCCGATGTGAGCGCGATCGGGAATTATCTGGCCTGCAATCTGTTCACCAAGTCGGAACTGGTCGTGCTGATCCGGCGCGGTGACCACATCCTCGGACAGATCGATATCGACTCCGATGTGCCGAACGGCTTCGGTGAGCGCGAGCATACCGAGGTGAAAGAAGTCGCCGACGCGCTAGCCGTTCTGCTGTAGTGCACCTGTTCACTCGGCGGGTCGGCAGCGGTCCCCTGGTTGTGGTGCTGCACGGCGGACCGGGCGCGAGTCACGACTATCTCCTGCCGCAGTACGACCTGCTCGCGCAGGGCCGCTCACTCCTCTACTACGATCAGCGCGGCGGCGGTCAATCTCCCGTGCCGCGCGACACGCCGGTGGGATGGCAGGAACATGTCGCTGACCTCGACGGCATTCGCACGGACCTCGGCCTGGAGCGGCTGACCTTGTGCGGGTACTCCTGGGGCGGCCTGCTGGCGGTACTGTACTTCGTCGAGCATCCGGAACGCGTCGAACGCCTGGCGCTCGTTGCTCCCGCCTCGCCGACCGCCGAGTACCGGCGCCAGTTCGAGGAGGAATTCGCGCATCGCATGGCGGCGCCGGAGATCAAACGCGAGCGCGACGCGCTGCGCGCCAGCGGCCTGCGCGAGCGTGACCCGGCAGCCTATCAACGACGGGCGTTCGAGCTTTCTGTCGCCGGATATTTTCGCGACTTCCACGACGTAAAGAATCTCACGGCGTTCCGCGTCAATGCCCGCACGCAGCAGGCCGTATGGGATAGCCTGGGCAACTATGATCTGCGCCCGCAGCTCACGGACGTGGCGTCCCGCTTCCCCCTTCCCCCTTCTCTGATTCTGCACGGGACGTTCGATCCGCTCCCGATCGCCGGTTCGCGCGAGCTCGCCACGCTGCTGCAGGCTCGTCTGAAGGAGTTGCCGGTGGGGCATTGCCCGCACGTCGAGGCGACCGCCGAATTCGTGCGCACGCTCGACGACGTCCTCCCGAAAGCATGAGAGCGACTCCGTTCGCGCTGGCTTTTGGGGA
>Ga0137382_10000506_pt1 | contig 16223 bp, 16 predicted proteins | sample SagtaG_15_FD_104816 | JGI IMG/M metagenome (GOLD analysis project Ga0137382, IMG submission 104816) | Vadose zone soil microbial communities from Sagehorn Ranch, Mendocino, California, USA - Sage2_R_20_16 metaG | ecosystem: Environmental > Terrestrial > Soil > Vadose zone | place: USA... | reverse complement strand
GCGGCTGCTCCAGAACTGCCAGCAGCGCCAGCAAAATAAAAACCGGCCGCGCGTAAACAATCTGGCGGTCGAAATGGTGCCGGTCCGTTTGATGGGGGCTCATGCGCGGGGACGCGTGTCCTAGGGAGTTAGTTTACCAAGGCAGGAGGGGTATCGAGACTTGCGTCTCAGCTGAGGTATCCAGCTTGCAACGGGCGGGAGGTGTTTCAAGGCTGCGGAGATTTTTCAAGGACTAGACTCACCGGCTTCGCGGCGATGGTGTCTGCCGAAATACTCTTCCGCTTGAGCGTCAATGGACATTGTCTCTAGCGGGTTAGGGCTCGTTCGGTGCCTCGAGCAAAATTGGATCGTGAATCGCCGGAGATGATAATACGGCAGGGATGGCTCACAAGGAAAAGGAAGGGACGAAATTCACTCGGACCGTTGCGATTCCGAACACAAGCCATAGGTCCAATTCGAAGAACCGGCAAGACTTGAAGTGGCTCTTGCGAGAGCCCTCTGACCTCTAGGTCCTCCGAAAGAATGAGGAGAAGTCTTTTTGCAGTTTGTTCCTCAACTTCGGGAACACCCACGGAGGGTAACCTGTACGTGGCGGTAGCTACAGATAAGTACCGGAAGGTCAAAAATTTGTTGATACCATCTGCATCGAACTATTATCACGCTCTCTACGGAAACGGCAACCCCTGCTCCCATGTTGCACGTGTCAAAGGTTCATACCATAGATCCCCGCCACGTGCCGTGGGCATTCGCCCCCGGCCGCCCTTCCGATCCATGGAACCGCGCGACTCTACTGGCTCTTTTGGCCTTGGTGTGCATATGGATCTGGAAGGTATATTTGACCTGGGCTGCTTGGGGAGATCTGACCATCGACTCCGGGCATGAGATGTACGTACCCCTACTATTAGCAGAGGGTAAGCAGCTATACCGCGACACGTTCTTCAGCTTTGGTCCTGCGGCTCCGTATTTCAATAGTTATTTGTTCCGTTTGTTCGGTATCCAATTGAGTGTGCTCTACTGGGCCGGCTCTTTATCGGCCTTGGGTTCCGCAATATTGCTTTATCTGACTGGAATGCGATTGTCGTCCTGGATCATGGGCTGGACGGCTGGGGCGGTGGTAATGATGGAGGCTTTTCACCCTTCGCTTTTTTGCTTTCCTCTGCCCTACAGCTTTGCCGCGGTGTACGGCTGTTTGGTCGGTTGCCTATTCGTTTTGCTTGTAATTACCGCGTCCGCTTCCGCACGGTGGTCCTGGATATTCGCAGCTGGAAGCGTAGCAGCTGCCGCACTCCTGATCAAACCCGAGTATGGGATTGCCTGCTACGGGACCCTCGGACTCCTGGTCGCACTGCGGTATTTTTCGGGGCGTTCCTGGAGACTTCTCAGGAACGACGTTCTGGCGATTCTGCCTGGAGTCTTGATTTGCTGCCTGGTCATTCGGTGGATGGTGTCCATCGCAGGTGTCGATTTCATAACGCATGAAAATATTCTAAGCTGGCCAACGTCTTACTTTATGAGGACTTACGGCAAGATGTGGCTTGCACGGAATGGCTTTACCGTATCCGCGCCTGCGTTCGCCGAGGCGATGTTTCGCGCAATCCCAATAGTGTGCATCGGCCTCGTAACGTACTGCCGTCTATGGCGGAAGCTAACAAAGATTATGCTCGTCCTCCTCGTGATTCTTTGTTTCGCCATGCAGGGCTATTTCCAGCCGCCTTTTCTCCGGGCGACCGAACTAACCTTATCGGCGGTCTTCTTCCCCCAGGACATGGTCCTGTATATCATCGTAGCTACTTTTGTCGCATGGTATTTTTGCTGGCGCGGCACTCGTGCAATCGCTGCCCCAAACCCAGCTTTTCCCCTCTTGCTTGCGTTCTCGAGCCTGCTTGCGTTTCGAATCTTAATGAAGATGGCTCCTTCGGGATATCCCATTTACTATAATGGTCCAGTCGCTCTTTCGTTCTTGATGCTGCTCTGCTTGATCATTCGTAGATCCGGTCGCTCGCGCCAATTCGTGTTCTGGGGAGAGTTGGCAATCTGTTTGGCATGTTTAGCGCCAGTTGCGATCCGCGCCCACGCATATGAAGCTGACGCAAAGAATTTTGTGCCTTTGACAACATCCCGAGGTACGGTTCGTGCACCGAAACATCTAGCAGAGCGTTACCAGGCAGCGATTCGATTCATGAAGGAGAAGGCTTCCGAGGGTGAATCTGTTCTCTCCGTTCCCGAGGACACGAGCCTGTATTTCCTCTCGGAAACACATAGCCCGACGCGCCTCTACGCCTTTGTTCCGGGTGTTTTGGCTCCTGGAAAAATGACAGACGAAACGATTCGGGAAATTGAACGACAGCCCGTACGCTACGTTCTGTGGTCCAACCGCATTTTTCCTGAGTATGGCGCGCCCATATTCGGCGTGAGTTTTGATCGCACTCTGGGCGACTACTTGAAATCCCGCTACCGGAGCGTGGGTCCCCTTACCCCGGATTTCGTCATCTTCGGTGATTGGACCGCGGTTGTGTGGGAGCGCAATCCGAAGCTGAATTAAATCCAGCCTGAGGCCAACCGAGACACCATCCAAAAAATGGCGGCCTAGCCCTCCTTGAATCCCAGGCAGACGAGGTTGCCGGCCGGCAACGAGATCGGCAGCTTCCCGACTCGGGATATCAAGGCCAAGCTCAAGAGAGCGTTTTTTATTCGATCTGGAAGCGGGAAGAGCCTCATCCAGTAGCACAGAGAATAGCGATTCCACAGAGAGGCGACATGCACGTTCTGGTATCCCGCACGCTCCAGTAGACTGCATGCGGTCCTGGAGCTGAACAGCTGCAAATGTTCGACGTCGAAAATCGGCGATTTGAAACCCAGGACTTTCGCCGACAAAGCGTAACGATTGTGCACCACGATGAGAAAACCGCCGCCCGTCTTCAGCAAGGGCAGCACCGTTCGCGCGATTCCGAGCGGATCCCAAAGATGTTCCATCGTCTGAAAGCAAGTCACCAGAGAAAACCCGGCGGGCGCGTAATCTTCGGGCCGGAACAAGCCTAGTCGGATTCTATTTCGAATTTCCGGCTGTGCCGCGGCATATGGTGCATGCGATGGTTCCACACCGATTACGTTCTGAAAACCAAGGCTGATCAGTTCCTCAAGAAAGGAGCCGTCCCCCGTTCCAATATCCAGCGAGCCATTCAGATCGGGCAATCGAGGCATGATCTTCTTTACTTCCCGCGCGTAGGTCTTGCTTGCGTATCGGGCCTCGTTGCCACTGTCGAAGGCCGCGCTGCGGTAAGCATCCGCCAATGCATCTGGCGATAGCACCGGACTCCCGTATAACAGACTGCAACCGGGACACTCGATTAACCGCGGATGCATGTATTCCGGTTTTTTTCTCGAGGCGAAAGCGAATTTGTCCAGCTTGGCAAGATCAATATTCGATTCGGCAACGATCTGGGATTGGTCTCCAGAACGGCATAACGGGCAAGACCGCTCCACCCAGGGAGCCGTCACTGAGACTTCCTTTCCGATATGGCGGTATAGCCAAGGCAATCATCGCCACCCTGCCCAAGCAATGAGCAGTTGGCCAGGGCTGCCAAGGCAACGAAAACAGGCACACATGGAATGAAGAGTATTCTCAGAATCAGCCGAAGGACTACCGTCTGGGTCTGAGGCAAAGCGAGCCGCAGCAGCAATGCCATCGTTTTGTAACAAGCCACGGTGAACGCGTTTCCGCGTGCATAGACACGGATGTTCACAAAGCCGGAACTCCGAAGCAAACGAGCTAGGCCTGACGGTGTAAACCGCCAATAGTCATGCGGAACAAAATGCCATCGCGCGGCAAATGGTATGGTGATCAAAAGTGTGCCGCCGGGTGCCAGGCATCGGAAGGCTTCTCCGAGGAACTGTTGTGAGTCGGGTACGTGCTCCAAGGTTTCGGTGCAGAGGACGAAGTCCACAGAGGCATCCTCAACGGGCCAATGATCTCCGCTGAAATACCGCGTGTCCGAAACATCGTAACCGAAACAGTCTTTGCTGACGACGTTGTCGATGCCGATATATTTTACAGCCACTGGGACCAGAGAACGATACGGCTGAGCGCCGCATCCGACGTCCACGATTGTCCCAGCGATATGTGGAAGAACGTTTCTCAAGTCTCGCCAAATCGAACCAGCTTGTAAATCCAGAAACCGGCGAACTGCCGCCATCGCGGACACCCGGCGCCCGCCAGACTGGGCAAAAAGTGGGGGTCTCCATGTTTCTGCCGTCCGATCAATCATGTTTGTTCTGCGAATGAGGTCGCTTTGAAGGGAAGCAGGCATGCCGTCAGGACTCTTCGTCTTGTTTTCGGTTCATTGTAGCAAAGCGAATTTCGCCCTCTTTGATCATACTTCGACGGATAAAATGGGGCCTTCGCTTGACTTCTTCGAAAATTTTCGCCACATATTCACCGACGATACTGATCGCCAAGAGGTTCAAGGAACCAAAAAACAGCACCGCCATCAGCAAGGTTGTTATGCCGCGCGGAGCCAATTCCGGTAGAAACAGTTTGGCGAGCAATTGTGCGCTCATTAGAACGCCGGTGATACCGAGGAGGATTACGGCAGTAGTGCTCAGAATATCCAGCGGCACATAAGTGAAGGAGTAGATTCCCTTTTTTGCCCAACCAATGTTTTTCATGAAGCTGTTTGTTGTCACACCAAACACACGCTTCGGCCGCACGTAGTCTATTCCCGTCTGTTTAAAACCCGCATACGCGCGGACGCCGCGCAAAAATAGATCACGCTCCGGAAATGTCAGCATTGCGTCGACGACGCGCTTATCCATAAGCGAGAAATCGCCTGCATCGTGAGGGATACGGACGTACGAGAAATAATCGAAGATCCTATAGAATGCTTTGTAGGCAATTTTCATCAACGGTGTGGTTTGGCGTGCTACCCGGCGTCCGTAGACAACATCGTACCCTTCCCGCCACTTCTCAACCATCGCTTCAATGAGTTCTGGCGGATCTTGTAAATCTCCATCCAACAGCACACATGAATTCTTGGTCGAAATTTCCATGCCGCTCCTGAACCCCGCTTGCGAGCCGAAATTGCGCGAGTGTGAAATACCACGGACTTTCCGATCATCCCTCGAAATCCTCCGGATGACCTCCTCGGAATCATCGGGACTGCCGTCGTTCACAAAAATAATTTCGTAATCGACGTTGAGCTTAGCAAACGTCTTCTTCAGACGTTCGTACATTACAGGGATCGCCTCACTGTCCTTGTAACAGGCGATTACGGCCGAAACGCTATGCTTGGTGTCCAGTCCAAAGCGCTTTGAAGACCGGAAATACCTCTCCTGGTCTTCTATCTGCCGGAACCAATCAACCGTTTTGATGATCCCTGCGCGGAAATCAGTTCGCGGAACCCATCCAATCCTTAATCGGACTTTGTCGATGTTGGCGTACCAATCGTTCACGTCCCAATGCCGGCTGGGCATGGAAAAAACAGGATCATGGGGAATCGAAAAGATATCCTTGGCCAATGCCGCACAATCCTTAATCGTTGTCTTTTGGCCCGTGCCAACATTGAACGATGATCCGTAGTCATCAGCCGTAAAGCTCCAAGCGGTATCGATGAAGGCTTCCACGGCGTCATCAATATAGACAAAATCGCGAGATACGTTTGGATCGACAAACTCTGGGTATTTTCCTTCTATTCCACACTTCACAAGATTGGGAATCAACCGGGATGAGTCTTCCAGCGGCCCGTATACGGAATACAAACGGAGATTTACACACGGGAAACCCTTCTTTTTTCCGTAATAGTGGAGAAGGCTAGCCGCCGCGACCTTTGAAACTGCATAGTGGCTATTGGGAGCAAGAACGGCCTGCTCAGTGGGGCCCGAGGCGTTGTCGCCATATTCCGAGGAAGTGCCGGCATGTAGATAAGCGGAAATCTTGCGCGATTCGAGTCTTGCCAGCAGCCGAGAAACCAGCAGGAAATTAGTCTCATAAATAAGCTGGTTATCAGTTTCGAACGAATATGCACCGTAGGCAACGCAATCGACAATTGTGCGTGGCTGAACGGTTTCAATCAATTCATCCAGATTGGAATCGATCAGTAAATCGACTACTTTCACGCGATCTTGTGGGATCTTTTCCAGGCGCCAGGCGGGCAACCGCGTTGCGGTAGCAAAGACGTCGTCGCGGAAACGCAGAAGCGCCAGAGCGATATTCGAGCCAATGAAACCGCTGCCTCCAAGGACCAGGATCGGTCCCTGAAGATGCCTGATCTTTTCTTCGAGCGAGAGCTCTGCCTTCATGGCATGACTGCCCGTTTGATTTCAGCCGCGATACTGTCAGGGTCTAGACCGCACTCCGCGCGGTGGAAACGCTGCGATCCATATCGTCCGGAAACATACCCCAAGGCCGTTCGATGGACAAAATGGCGAGGCGCGATGCCCGCTAGAAGTAGCTCACGGGAGAGCATTTGTCCAAAACTGCCTCCAGCAACATGCTCTTCAATCACCATCAAAAAGTTAGAGCGGCCAAGGCTGGACAAAAAGTCCGAAGGCAGCTCTGTTATCGGCAGTTCCGAAACGAGCCACACGTCAGCCGGTATGTCAGATTGGCGAACGGCATCCAGAATTCCCCCTGCCAGCGGCCCTGCAATCGCTATTGTAGGACCCACGCCCGCCAGCAGATGGCGCCAAGCTGCAAACGGGGGTGGCGAAAACCATTTCGGTTGTTCTGAAAGGCCAAGGCGCAGGTATGCCGGATGGTCCGTCCGCATAAGACGTGGGATGACTTCGTTCACATCAAAATCAAAGGCGGGAAGATAGACGCGCATTCCCAGAAGGGAAAGTAGCGCGCCGTAGTCTTCGACGGCATGATGCGTACTTCCCATAACGCCATATCCGTAACCGCCACCATTTCCGACCATCACCACCGGCATGTTGTGCAAGCAGACGTCATTCCGAATCTGCTCGAAAGCACGCGCATAGAGAAAAGGTGCGATGCTATACACCCAGGGACGGAGTCCCTCTTTCGCGAGACCAGCGGCAACTGAGACCATGTTCTGTTCGGCGATGCCCGCATTAATAAAGCGCTCACCCATCTCATTGCGAAGGGGCTCAAGCGCTCGAAATCCAAGATCGCCGGTGAGAAACACGAAAGCCGGGTTGGCGGCCGACTCTATGAGAGTGCTGCAGAACGCGTTACGCATAAGTTAGTCAATTGATCTACGGCCTGCTGATAGGACTCCTGCGAAAACGGCAGGTAATGCGATTCGAAAAGATTCTCAATGGCGGATACCCCGTGGCCCTTTCTTGTCTTTGCGACAACAGCCATAGGACCGTCTTCTGCTTGGAGGAGAGCCGCCGTGACAGCATCGAGATCGTGGCCGTTGACCTCGATGGTCGGCAACCGAAACGCCCTGAATTTATCAGCAAGAGGCTCGAGATCAGCAATGTCGCGGGTTCTTCCAAATCCTTGGAGACCGTTAAGGTCGACGATGAGCGTGAGATTTAAGCGATGATGACGACTGAAGATCAGAGATTCCCAATTCGATCCCTCATTCCATTCGCCGTCCGAGGTCAGACAGAAGAGCCGACCTTTCGTGCCCTTTAATCTCTTCCCCAAGGCAAGACCTGCGGTAAGACCTAGACCGTGTCCAAGACTGCCAGTGGCAAAAGGAATCGCGGGGATACCATGAACGGGAGGATGGCCGCTCAAACGAGTCCCGTCCATGTGAAAGGTTTTCAGATCGTCGTCACTGAGAAGTCCCAAGGACCAAAGTGTTACATAAAGTGCACCTGCAGAGTGCCCTTTGGACAAGACGAATCTATCGTGCTGCCCAAGTACGTTGTGATAAAGAGCCATTAAGATGTCGAGACAGGATAAATTCCCGCCAATGTGACCGACCTCGCTTTCATAATGCATCTTGAGCAAGCGAAGTCTAGCTTTTAGCAGCAACTCCGAAGTCAGGTGCATATTGGCTTCCAACTCCCATCCAATCTCGCTCTTAGAAAAGCCAAATTGGTAGTTATATTAAGATATGCCACGCCACCGTGGAAGTAGTTCGTCGGTGCCGAGTACCTATAATTAACTTGTCCCCGACATGGCAAACCCCATAAACCCAGGGGTTCCGGCCCAAGCCTGTAATGCCACATAGGGATTGAAGATCTCTGCAGCGGCGGCATGTGCAAATTCCCCCGGCGAAAGGAATCCTTGACGAGAGATCTTCTTAATGTAATGATACGTGAAGATGAAGTGGTACGATGTCAAAGGCGATCCGGCTTCTCGCTTGCGTCAGCGCAAGCACGCCTTGCTTCGTGGCCTCTCTGTTCCCCCCGACGCTCTGCCGGGCTCACTCGCCCTGGCTCACCACCGCTGCGGAAAACCCACCTGTTGGTGCGCTGATGGAGATGGACATCCGGCGTGGTCGCTGACATTCATGGTGGATGGCAAGAAGCGCGTCGAGCATATACCGGAGGAATGGGTGGAGCAGATCCGCCCTCTGGTCGAGCAGGGACGCGAGTTCAAGGACGCCGTGGCTGAAGTCTTCGCCGCGAATGCTCAACTGCTGGCGCTCTGGCGTCGACAGTCCACGAAAAAGAGGCCCAAGAAGAAGTGAGCGGACCACCATCCAGCATCAGCGTGGGACTCCGGAACGGCTGACGATGGGGCTCACCCTGAGCGAGGAAACTTCGAACAGGGTGAGTGCGGTCGTCCTTCCGCTGCGGCTGGGCCGCAACGACGCGTGCCACTGTGGTAGCGGCATCAAGTACAAGCGATCTGTTCGAGACTTAACTTTTCCGGAGCGATTCCCTGCACATCACGGCAGAATCGGAGAAGGAGAGTGAACACGTCGCGCTAGGCCTTGATGGTGTTCGGACTGACATTCCGCTGTGCAGCCAGATAATGTGTCAAGAAGCTGGTCACGTGGACGGAGAAATCGGTCGGTTTCATGGTTCGATCCTCCGCGGAATGACATCGCCAAAGGCCGCGTCTGCTCGGGAGGTAATTTCGAGGAAAAGTTCAGCGGTAAGATGAAGGTAATGCTGAGTCCCGGAAAGATTCACATGCCCGAGGTAGGTCGCCAGAAGAGGAAGTTTGGCATCCAGATCCTCGCCGTCTTGATACCACCGTCGTAAGGTCTGAACAGCGAATTGGTGACGTGCGTCGTGGACCCTGGGCCCCTTGCCTCGTCCACCGTGAGAAATTCCACCTTGCTAGAGCAGTCGACGAAACAGCTTGTAAACGGTGGCTATGCTGAAGGGCCCTCCACTCGGTCCCGGGAAGAAGATTCCATCAGGTGGGCGCTTTTCAAAATGGGCAGAGTACTTTCGCAGGCGGTTCACTAAGGGCAAGGCCGGAGGAACCAAGCGATCTTTGCGGAATTTCCCCTGGCGAACCGTGATAGTGCCTTGATTCAGATCGACGTCTCGAACCCGTAGTTTCAGCACTTCGCTGACACGGAACCCGCAGCCATACAGGAGCCGGAAAACTTCCGGCATAATGAGATGCCGCAGGGGCGAATGCGCCGTAGGCTTGAGCGCGTCGACGGCCTGAAAGAACTTTCGAAGCTCTTCGTCGGTCAGCATTCTGGGTACAAAACTCGATCGGATTCGAGCCGCCAATGTGGAATCGGGCACATAGGGGGAATAGCCCCGCCGCAACAAAAACCTGGAGAACTGCCGAACGAGAATGATCCGATGCCTTTGGGTTTGTGCACTTTCGTGCGCTTGCTTTGCTAGCCATTTCCGGGCGATGGAGCGAGGTAACTCACACGTCGCCAACCCCTCCTGCACTAAAAAATTATCGAGATGCTGCAAGATCCGAGTCGGCTCCCGATAGGCGTACCCACAGGCGTGTTTTTCCTGAAGGAATTTCTGAGGAACCCGCTGCGGTGATCCTGCACGGCGGGGTCTGTGAGTGGGGAAAGCTGACGACGTCATGGTGAACCTAAACGGGCACGCAGCCGGAAACGTCGGATACAGCCAAGGAACACCTACAACCCGTTACGCTTTTCCTCTACTCGGAGAGTTTTCAGATTCCAGGGCGCGGGTGGGCCGGACGTGAGTCGCGAAAAATACTGATCAAACAGGTCCAATGCGCTGGCGGCAGACCTATCCTCAACCACTTTCACGGGTAATGTGGAGGTAGCCATTCTTGTGAAATCAAGAATAACAACGGCGCGCTCGCGGATTGCTCCGAGAAGCAGCCGGCCGTGCCCTAGTTTGAAACGTCCCCAACCGTCCCCCCGCCCACTTTTCCATGCATGGGAATTAGCGTAAACTAAGATAGTTCCGCCGATGGTGGGAGTAGCTCAGCTGGTAGAGCGTCGGTCTGTGGCACCGAATGTCGCGGGTTCAATCCCCGTCTCCCACCCCAAGCCTTTCCAACTGAAAACAAAGTCCTTCCCGATTTTGCCTGGCTCGCCCACGGCAAAATTCATTGCACAGCCATTGCACAATAGCTCTAGGGATCCTCCCGATCACCACGTTTTCCCGCAATAAATTTGCCCGATTTGTGTCAGCCTTCCAATGTCTAGGAGCTTGTAAGCCGGATTGGCTAAGTCGCATAACCGGACTTTCATCTGAGGGTCGCACTGCAGCATCATGGTCGCCGTTCGGAAGTTCTCGATGCCCTCCCATGAAAACGCTCTGCGAAGGATCGCCAGTTGCCGCTCAGATCTTCCAGGTGCTAGTCTTTCGGCCTCGGATCCTCTGGCTTCGCACCGTTCGCGCTCAAAGGCTGTGCCTTAGTCACCCTCCCCGGCGTCACGTTGATCGCGCTGCGATCCGGCCGCGGCACATCGAGAACTACAACTTCAACGCCAGCCTGCGCTGCGAGCTGTGGATCCTTCGGCGGGAATGCATTGAGCAATTCGAGTGCGGTGCGCGTTGCACCGAGCTGGATCGCGAGCGCATTGACTTCCACTCTGTCCGTAAACTTGCCCTCGTGCTGTGCGAACTTCGTTTCCACCGCGTTCATGAGAGGGACTAGTTTTTTCTCTACCACGCTCTCCAGCGTAATTCCAAGACGCGCCATTACTTCCGGCGCTTTTTCCTTCAACAGTTCCATTGCTTTGTAGCCAGCCTGGCCAGCGTGCTTCGGAGCGTAGCCAGCAATGATCGCGGATCTTGTTTTGTTGCGCGTCTTCATGTACGCAGCAGCGAACCGGGACAAACGCGGAGTCACGTCAGGCGAGGCCTTTATCTGTTTCACACTCCGGAGCTTTGGTTTCTTACCCGATTTTCTTCTTCCCATGGCTCACATCAACATAGTGGCTCGGAGCTGCGGCCTGTTGCCGTGCATGCAGATGCAGCCGACACCGCGAGCCGTCGGGAAACCGGTACTCGTACTCTCTAGTGGCAATCTTCGCACAAGACATTGAATGAAGGGTAGAATGCGAGGGATTCTTGCCGAAGCCCCGGACGGCTGCTTCTTGTACTGGATTTTCTAGCCCTAGACCGCCCTTATCCTGTCCCGCCAGACCTCTTGGAGGAATTTATCCCGGCTCCCAACGTCGCTCGAGTGATGGCAAATCAGCAGCATCGAATGATTTCTCCCAGACTTTGCCGTCTCTGTCAGTCAAGCTGATTTTGATAGGAAATCGAGCACGCAGGGGGTGATTTGCGTCAATTACGTTACGAAATATACGTTGAGAAGTCATTTCAACACAGCACACCAGTTTGTCGTCTGAGTCAGAAAGGTATACTTCCAGCGGCGGCATAAATCCTCTGCGCTTTACAAGGGTGAAGATCTGGGGCACCAGAGCGTGGGCTATCTCATCGAATTCATTTGGTTGCAAATGCTTCATCCGATCGTTCATGGTGCCCTCTCTGCCGTTACACGACCTACAACATAAAGGGTCAAGAAGATAAAACCCTTGATGACCATTGCCTCAAAGCGTTGCCTGTCGGCCAAGCGATAAAAGTTAAGCGAGGAGAAGGCGGCTGGCTTTTCGCTGACCGGGACGAGGACAACACCCAGTGGCACATGGGATTAAATATAGAAAAAGAGGAACTGAAGGTGGAGTCGAGGCTAGAGCGCTAGCAAGCTGCTGAGAAAGTCGGAAATTTTGTAACGAAGCGACGCGCGAAGCAGGAGCTACCCACCTTCCTTCTTCGCGGGCTCTTCGGCAAATTTCTCTGCGGGTTTTTTGGCAGGCTTACCGGGAATAAGATTGATCGTGTAGTTCTGCTTCCAGAAATCACTGTCTGGCTTCGCTGCGCCAAGATTGTTAACCTTTACCATTGGGATCCTCGTTTCTCTCTCAGATTCTTGCTCCTAAACGTGAAACCTGTGTGCCCCCTTGCAACCCGGGATCTTACAGATCTGCGCATGTACTCGGGCGACGTCAGCCAAGCTGCTGCTTCGGGTTAGGTCGAGGTTGCGTTCGGCTTCCGTTTCCTCCTGGCGTTCACGCTCCAATTCGCCTGGATAGTAGAAGTGGAAACCGTCGTAAAGATCGTTCCTGTCGGGGACACGACGCGGTTCGAGTGCCTTCTCTTCTACTTCTCTGCTGCGGACCAACTCCTCGTGGATCGCGTCCTGCTTTTGCATGAAATAGCAGACAACAAGTCAAGCCAGCATCAAGGCGACGCAAAGCTCTCCCGAGAAGGTCCAGGCGATCCAACCTAGAACTCCTCACTGGAACAGCCCCTCAAGGTCACTTCCCCGCGATCCAACGCTCTCGGAACTTCTCGCAATAAGCCGAGAAGGTCTCAGGAGCGGTGCCCAGAACAGACTGGTAGCTGGCCACAAATTTCTTCCACAGCTCTGCGCGAAATTGGATCTGTGCAGGTGTCGAGTTCATACGATCCTCCGGCCTTTAGAATGCTAAATCTTCGCACAGCCAGGAATGGTACGAGAGTACTTAGCGTTCATTGTTAAACGCTCGAGCTTCCTTCAGGACATCCTGCGGGCTATGCGAACCCGATGAGCGCAGAGCACCTCGCCCACCGTCGATCTCCAGTGGCCCTGCCCGAGCGGACAAGCGTGTCCGGGAGTATAATCCGCACTCGAATCAGAACGAACGTGCAATGAACCCTTCCTTCGAGCAAACACTAGTCGAGGTCTGGCGGCAAGCTCTCGTCGAGAACGCGAAGGTAGTCGAGCTCGGGAAAGAGCGTTACTCCCGTTTGTAATATCCCAAGCGCCACTTACGGCAAGTGGACTTCGTATTCGACGGGAACGAGATTCATGGGCTGGAGCAGAACTTAATCCTCGCCCGTTCTGATTTCTATTTTTCAAACTTGGGAGCATCTGGGAGCAAAACCCGAGCGATTTTGTCCGCCAGCTTCTTCTGCGCTTCGGGCAATTTGTCGGACTCAACAATAATGTCAAAAAGGGCGTCTGTGGCGATGGCACGCAGAATGCTAGAATGTTGCCAATTCCTGAGCCTCTCTTTAGGAGGGCGATATGGACAAAAGCGACCAGCCTAAGGATGATCTGAATCCCGCAAGTCTTGCTTCGCGCGACGGGAGCGATGGCTCGCCTACTCTCGGCGAGTCGCGTGGTCTCGGGGCGTCGGGTGCTCTCGATGGGGACGTCACTCTCGATTCTCCCGCTGCGGTGATGGGTGCGCCCGAGCGCGGAGGTGTTGAACCCAGGTCCATTGGTCCCTACCGGCTGATCAAGAAGATCGGGGAAGGCGGCATGGGCCAAGTATGGCTGGCGCAACAAAGTGCTCCGCTGGAACGAAAGGTCGCGCTGAAACTGATCAGAGTCGGTATGTACGACGACGACGTGCTGAAACGCTTCGCCTCCGAGCGGCAGGCGCTGGCCAATATGAACCATCCTGCGATCGCCAAGGTGTTTGACGCGGGAGCCACTGCGGATGGCCAGCCGTACTTTGTGATGGAGTATGTGCAAGGCTTACCGATCAGCAATTACTGTGACGAAGATCGGTTGAAGATTCGCGAACGGCTGGAGTTGTTCATCGAAGTGTGCGAAGGAGTGCAGCACGCGCATCAGAAGGCGATTATGCACCGGGACCTCAAGCCGGCGAACATTCTCGTGGTCAAGGTGGATGGCAAGGCTAGGCCGCGCATCATCGACTTCGGGCTGGCGAAAGCTGCTACGTCCCGAGCTGGCGGCGAGGGGGCCTTTACTCAAGTGCAAGGATGGGTCGGCACACCAGGATACATGAGTCCGGAACAAGCTGATCCCGGTGTGCTGGATGTGGACACCCGCACCGACGTGTACTCGCTGGGTGTGATTCTGTACGAACTACTGACGGGCGCTCTGCCATTCGATCCGAAGCTGTGGAAGACGAAGCCCTTCGACGAGGCTCTGCGCCACTTGCGCGAGGATGAAACGGACCGTCCGAGCACGAAGGTCAGCTCCGATCGGCAGGGCGCGACGAGCGCAGCGTTGAATCGTGGGACTGAATCGCAGCCGCTTGTGGAGCTGCTGCGCGGCGATCTCGACTGGATCACAATGAAAGCGCTGGAGAAGGATCGAGCGCGTCGGTATGACTCTTGCTCGGCGCTGGCGGCTGATGTGCGGCGCTATCTGAACAGTGAGGCGGTGTTGGCAACGCCACCTTCGTTCGGCTATCGTGCCGGCAAGTTCGTGCGACGCCATCGAGTACCGGTCATCGCCTCGAGTGCAGTTGCTGTCTTGCTGGTCGCACTTGCCGCGTCGATGACCTTGCAGGCGGTGCGCATTGCCAGAGAAAGGGACCGAGCGAATCGCGAGGCCGCAGCGGCAAAGAGCGTCTCGGAATTCTTGACTGGACTCTTCAGAGTCTCCGATCCAAGCGAGGCGCGCGGGAACAGCATTACAGCGCGGCAAATCCTGGACCAGGGGGTCAAGCGGGTTGAGGCGGGTCTCTCCGGTCAGCCGGAAGTGCAGGCTCGTCTGATGGGAACCATGGGAGAAGTGTACTGGTCACTGGGCCTCTTCAAGGAGGCGGCCCCGCTTCTGGAAAAGGCAGTGGAGACGCGGCAAAGAGTGCTTGGGCCAGAGCACCCGGACACGCTGCGATCCATGTACCTGGTAGGGAAGAACCTGAATGATGATGGCCGATACGCCGAAGCTGAGAAGCTGCTGCGTGAGGTGCTCGAGGCTCAGCGGCGCGTGTTGGGGCCCGAGCACCCAGAGACGGTGTCTTCGATGATCGGAATAGCGGGGGTCATATACGAAGAAGGGCGTTATCAAGAGGCCGAAAAGCTGCAGCGCGAACTGCTGGACATACAGCGGCGCGCGTTTGCCCCGGACGACCGGCGCGCACTGATGGCGATGAACAATCTGGCGGTGAATCTGGACACCCAGGGCCGATATGCCGAAGCCGAGCAGTTGTATCGCGAGGCCCTCGAACTAGAACATCGCACCTTTGGGCCCGATCACCCGCTGACACTCCAATCGATGACGAACGTGGCTCGCGTGCTGAACAATGAGGCCAAGTACGCCGACGCCGAGAAGCTTTTGCGCGAAACACTTGACATGCAACGACGCGTACTTGGGGCGGAGCACCAAGATACGCTATGGTCCACGCAGGTTCTTGCCGAGAGCCTGCGCGCTGCGGGCCACTTGCTGGATGCGGAGAAACTACAGCGTGAGACGCTCAGCATCCGTGAGCGAGTGCTTGGGCCAGAACATCCGGATACGCTCGGGTCGATGGAGGTGCTGGCAGTGACGCTGGACATGCTGCACCGCTACCCCGAGGCGGCCGAACTGTACCGCAAGGCAATCGACGTCCAGAAGCGCGTTCTCGGACCGGATCATCCCGCTACCGCAAGCAGCAAATACGACCTGGCGTGCAACTTTGCACTAAGTGGGCAGCGCGATCAGGCGGTTGCGACGCTGCGCGATGCGGTGGAGCACGGACTGTCTGCTAGGACCGCTTCCGCAATCGACAAAGACTCCGATTTCAACTCACTTCATGGCGACTTGCGCTTTGAAGCACTGGTCGCCCTGGCAAAGGGCGGCGCCGCCCCCGCACAAAAATCACACTAGCCTGAATTTCCATAGACAACCGTTCCCCTAAGTGTTCGCATGAACGGCCACGCCGACGCGCAGGCGCGCCAAATTTTCCGCGATCTCATCGATATGCCTGCAGATGTTACCGTCAACGACAAGGAAGTAGAGGTCGGCTTTCACCGCCGCGCACACTTGCCGATCCTTTTGGCGTCCGATCTCATGGAAAAACGTATCGCAGTGCCCTGGTGGGATGGATTATCCTTACGACTGACAACCTACGATGGACGTCAAAACACGCCGCCCACTTAGGTCAACT
>Ga0137382_10000503_pt1 | contig 16242 bp, 9 predicted proteins | sample SagtaG_15_FD_104816 | JGI IMG/M metagenome (GOLD analysis project Ga0137382, IMG submission 104816) | Vadose zone soil microbial communities from Sagehorn Ranch, Mendocino, California, USA - Sage2_R_20_16 metaG | ecosystem: Environmental > Terrestrial > Soil > Vadose zone | place: USA... | reverse complement strand
GTTCTGTGTGCGAATTGTGTGCCCAATTCAGGGAACCCAGGGTCAAGAGCTGAACCTCAACTTCAGCCGGCCAGCCATCCCCCTCAACAATGGACTTACGGCCGATCAGCCATCTTTCTCGGTCACCTTGGTGATGTGTAGCACGTCTGCGGAACCGGAGTTGTGCGAGGAATGTGCCTGTCTCTAACTGATACCGCCAACGTCACCCTGGTCCGCAAGGACTTAAAGCGAACGCCATGAGTGCAAGTTCTAGTCCAAATGTTTCGTTCTAGTTTCTGCCAGGTTTTGTGCGCGACCGATGTTTTAGCACCCCGTTGGTTCACTCAAAATTCTCAAGCACTCCAACTTTTGGAGGATTCGAGGTGAGATGAGGCACCGTAAGATTATCGGGGTTTAGAAGAAGGTGACCGAAATTCAAAGTTGTGTCGCTCGAGTAATGTCGTTCTCAAACAAAAGCAGATATTTCCGTTTGATTGTGTCGTGCGCTATCGTTCTTCTCGCCGGGCGCACTGGGCTGGTTGCGGCAGATCGCGTTGATCTGGATCGCGACTGGAGGTTCCGGACAGATGCGGATTCCATCGGCCAACGTTCAAACTGGCAGAATCATCCACCAAAGGACACGGTTTTCATCAATCTCCCGCACACATGGAATCTGGGACGGCAGGACGGCTTCATCGGCAAAGCATGGTATTGCAAGACATTTGCGGTGCCACTGCAGTCGCCTGACCTGCATGTGAAGTTGCATTTCGGCGCGACATTCTATTCTGCCCGCGTATGGCTTAATGGAATCGAGCTCGGAAAGCACGAAGGTGGGTACACCGCGTACTCGTTCGACGTTACCCACCAACTGCGAGCGAATAACTACTTGGCGGTTGAAGTGGACAATCGCATTGACGCCACTACGATTCCGGGCCTGGCGCAGCGGGGAGATCCGGATTCGTGGTACGACTGGTGGGACTATGGTGGCATCGTTCGCGATGTCTGGTTGACGGTGAGCGGGCCCGTGGAAGTAAATCGGCAACAAATCCGCGCTCAAGTAAAAGACGGTCAGGCAACGGTCAACGACCTGATTTTTCTGGAAAATCATTTTTCGGAGCGGAAGCAGTTGCAGCTTTCCGTGACGGCTTTCGGTCCGGACGGAAAAACCGCTGCCCATGAATCGCTTAAGGTCGATGTTGCTGCCGGCCTAGTGCCGATAGCGATAGCCACGACCGTGCGCAGTCCGGAGTTGTGGGGAATCGACCATCCGAACTTGTATCGCATGACGATAGAGGTGGGAGACCGACAAGGTCACCTTTTGGATCAGCAGAGCGACACGTTTGGCATTCGCACCGTTGAGATTCGCGATCGTCACCTGCTGGTAAACGGGGAGCGAGTTCGCCTCACGGGTGTTGCCCGGCATGAAGATTCGGTTTCGGAAGGGCTGGCCGAGACCACGGGGACGATGCGCTATGACTACGACGATATGAAGTCGCTGCAGGTTGCTCTGACGCGGCCGGTACATTACCCACAGAACCCGTTCATCCTGGATTATGCGGACCGCCACGGGATATTGCTGATCCCAGAGATTCCGGTATGGCAATTCAGCGAAACGCAGATGAAGAATCCGCAAGTGATTGCCCGTGCCAAGCAACAATTGCGGGAGATGATTGAGGAGTCGGGAAACCATCCCAGCATCTTTGCCTGGAGTGTGTGCAACGAGAGTGCGACTGGGACGCCGGGCGGAATCGCCTATTTTCGTACGTTGCGGGACTACATCAAAAAACTCGATCCCAGCCGCTATGTGACGTACGCGGATGACAAGCTTCCAAAATTGAAACGAGCGGAAGATTCCGCTGCCAACGACGCCGATTTCCTGATGATGAACCAATACTTTGGGAGTTGGCACGGGCCGGAGAGCGAGTTGTCGGAATCGTTGGACCGGGTTGGGAGCATGTTTCCGAACAAAGCGGTAATCATTTCAGAATTCGGGCTGGCAGGTATTTTCGCCAAGAATCCTGAAGATGCGGATCCCATGCGAGTTGACATCATTCGCAAACAGATGCCCGAAATGGCGCGCCGGGACTGGATTGCTGGAGCGATTCTCTGGTGTTATCAGGATTACAAATCCAGGCGCACTCTCCGCTCGGGATGGGATGGCGGTTTCGTGGAACACGGACTGGTGGATGAGTACCGGCAGCGAAAACCCTCCTATTATGTCTGGAAGGAGCTTAATGCGCTGGCGGCGATTGATGTCCGTTGGGACGCGTCCACGTCGGCTGCACCATCGCGATTTCGTGTCACGGTGACTCCCAAGTCCGTTGAGAGCCTGCCGTATTACCCGCTTCACAACTATCGAATTGCTTGGCAGATTTCTGACGAGAGCGGGAACTTGATCAAACGCGGCGAACAAGCCTTTGCCGATCTGGAAAAGCCGCAGGTCGTTACCGGCGAGATTCAGCCGGTTGATGCGAAACTGTTGAAACTTCATGTGACCTTACTGCGCCCCGAAAACACGATAGCCACGGAGAAGTCGGCCGAATGGAAAGCCGGCGAAGGCATGGACACTGCAGGATCGAGCACTTCCAAGGAAACGCCGACGCACTAATACCCGCTGGAGAATCGTAATTTTGACTGCGGAATGAACATGAGAATTCCACGTCACTTGATTGTCTCGTTCACGATCTCTGTGCTGGCGGTTTCTATTCCGGCTGCATGCCAGGATTACGCGATCGGAGCTGATGTTTCCTTCTTGGCGCAAGCCGAGCAGCAGGGAGTTGTTTTCAAAGAAAACAGAGTCGCCAAGCCCGGGTTGGAAATTCTGCGGGATCACGGCTACAACTGGATCCGCCTGCGGTTGTTTCGGGTACCGACAGACCTCCCAAACAACCTGGATTACACCATTGCTCTCGCAAAGAGGGCCAAGAGCCTGGGCTTCCACTTCCTTTTGGACTATCACTACGCAGATACCTGGGCGGACCCCGGTCATCAGCCGATGCCGAAAGCGTGGGAAGGCAAGAGGCACGAGGAATTGGTGGATGCGGTTTTCGCGTATACCAGAGATACGATTGCCGCCTTCCGCGATGCTGGTGTTTTGCCCGACATGGTCCAGGTCGGGAATGAAATCACCAATGGAATGATGTGGCCGGACGGCAAGCTTCCCGAGAATTGGGATAAATTCGCGCAGTTGGTTTATGCGGGCATTAATGGCGTGGATGCAGGCCGCGGAAATGGCCGCCGTCCTAGAATCATGATTCACCTCGATCGCGGCGCGGATTGGAAGGGCACCAAGGCATTTCTCGACAAGCTCAACAGCTACGATATTCCCTACGACGTAATCGGCCAGTCCTATTACCCGTGGTGGCATGGGAGTCTGAATGAATTGCGCGCCAATCTCGAATTCATGGCGCGGGAATACCGGAAGGATGTGATCGTGGTCGAGGCGGCTTACAACTGGCAGCCTGGTAACTATATCGGGAAGCCGGCGCCGTTTCCGGAATCACCGGAAGGCCAGCGTCAGTTTCTTGATGAGGTGAACCGGGTGGTCATGGAAACTCCCAACGGCCGGGGGAAGGGTGTGTTCTGGTGGGAGCCGGCCGTTACCGGTCCGCTCACGGCTCGCGGATTCTTTGACGATACGCACAATGCCCTTCCAGTCATTACGGTCTTCGATCGATTCAGCCGGAAGTAAACAGATGTGGTAGATTTCGATGTTCCGGTGCCTGGTGACGATAGTTAGTTTTGGCACTTGCATCATATGGCGACTGGAGTACATCGGATCGCGCCTAAGAACCGGCTAAGCGCCCTCTGCCTCTGCATCGTTGTTTGTCTCGTCCTTTGTCCCCAGATGCTTTTGGCGACTACCCCTGGCTCGGTGAATGAGCCGCCACTCTCGTACACACAACGTCTTTGGCAAATGCAGGACGGGCTTCCAGAGCAAGTTGTGCAGGCGTTTGCCCAGAACGTTGACCGGTATTTGTGGATTGCCACGACCGGCGGCCTGGTGCGGTTTGACGGAGAGAGATTCCAGACGTTCAACCGCGAGAATACGCCCGCATTCAGCGAGGACAATGTCTTCTGTCTCACGGTGGCTCGCGACCACACGATGTGGATCGGGATGGAGGGCGGCGGTCTGATCCGCTATCGTGGTGGGGCTTTCCAGCGGTTTTCGACTCCGGAGGGATTGACGAGTGGATTCGTAAGAGCCATTCGAGAAGACAACAACGGCCAGATCTGGGTCGGCACTGACGCTGGATTGTTCCGCTTGATAGGTGAGCGCCTGCAACGGGTGGACGACACTCCGGGAATTCCATCTCTTGCTGTTCATGCGATCCAGGAAGATCGCCACGGCCAACTCTGGGTGGGCGGATCCAAGTTACTGCGGGTGAATGGGGATTCGGCGAAGGAGTATGTCCTTGCCGGGGAAGCTAGTCAGAACCGGGTGAAATCCATCGTCGAGACCGGTGATGGAACGCTGTGGATAGGGACGGTATCTGGCTTGCAGAGAATGGCCCCGGGCGATCCTGCATTCAAGCCCGTACCCCAAGTACAAGGAACGGTTCGGGTGCTACGCGAGACTTCCGATCGTACGCTTTGGATTGGAACCATCGGCAGAGGCCTGCTCACTTATCGAGATGGACACTTTGCGAGAATTGCGGCGCCCGAGCCTCTGCCAAGCAACACCGTCCTGAACCTGTACGAAGACATTGAGGGCAACATATGGATCGGCACGCAAGGCGGGATGGTGCGGCTGATCAGGACTCCAGTGAGGACGGTTCTATTGCCGGATGCTTCCGATTCCGACGCAGAGACAATTTACCAGGACACCAACGGTGACCTATGGGTTGCGGCGGTGAATCTGTTTCGGGTTCACAACGGAAAAGCGGAGGCGTATAGCTTTCCCGGAATTTCCGGAGTTCGAGTGCGAAATGTTTTCCGCGATCGTGAGGCCGCGTTGTGGATCGGGACGGAAGGCCGGGGCGCTTATCGACTCGTAGGCGAAAGACTGACTCACTACTCCACGCGAGAGGGGCTGGTGAACAACTTTGTGCGCGCCTTCCTGCAAGGCCGGGACGGGAGCGTCTGGATTGCGACCGACGAAGGTGTAAGCCGATGGCGCGCCCAGCGCATTACCAACTATCGAGTCAGCGACGGGCTGGCCTACTTTAGCACACGATCGCTGTTGGAGGATCGGCGCGGGGATCTTTGGATCGGGACGGACGAGGGATTGAGCCGCCTGCACCAGGATTCATTCGAGCACGACGGCGCGACTAAGGCGCTAAAGAACGAAAAGATATGGGCCATTCATGAGGACTCTGATGGAGGGTTGTGGTTTGGAACGCGAACTGGAGGGTTGTACCGTTGGCGTTCAGGAGTGCTGACGCATTACACGACGGCACAAGGGCTGGCCAGCAATGGCATTTATGAATTGCTTGAAGATGACAAGAAGAACTTATGGATCAGCGGTCCGAACGGAATCTCTGCCGTCAGCCGTGAGGAGCTCGATGCTATCGCCGAACACCCAACTCGCCCGGTTGCACTGAATCTGTATGGAGTATCAGACGGCCTGGAAACAATTCAAATGTGCGGCGGCGAGAAACCCGCCGGAGTGTTAACCAGCCAGGGAGAAGTCTGGTTCCCCAGCAGCAAAGGTCCGGTGCGAGTATCGATCGGTCCACCGTTGCCGCCAAAGCCGGCCCCCGTCGTGATTGATCAGGTGATCGCGGACGGATTGCAGATTCCGGCGTCGCCCACGGTTTTTCTGGGACCAGACAATGCGAAACTGGAGATTCATTACGGGGTCGTGCTGTTGCGATCCCAGGAGCGCATCCGGTTTCGCTACATGCTTGAGAATTTCGACAAGAACTGGAGCGAGGCAGCGCCTTCGCGCGTGGCCTTTTACACGAATGTTCCGCCGGGCCGCTATCACTTCCGGGTGGTTGCATTTCAAATGAGCAATCCGGAACTGGTTGCGTCGTCGTCTCTAGAGATCGTGCAGGCTCCCCATTTTTATCGAACATCTTGGTTTCTTGCATGTGTCGTCGTCTTGCTGGCAGCTTGCGTGTGGGGAAGTTATCAGCTCCGGGTGCGGCAGATACGGGTAAGGTTTCGCGCGGTACTCAGCGAACGGAACCGCCTGGCGCGGGAAATGCATGACACTCTGATCCAGGGATGTGCGAGTGTTTCTGCGTTGCTAGAAGCCCATTCCAGCATGGAGCAATCGAACTCCGGGTATCACACCGATTTGCTGGATTGTGCGCGGACCCAGCTGCGCTCGACTCTGGAGGAAGCACGCGAGGCAGTGTGGGGTTTGCGCTCGATCTCCGATACTTCGACGGATATCGGTGAGATGTTGAAGAAGATCGCCGAGCAGTTCATTCGCGAGTTTGGCGTGACGGTGGATTGCTCGATTTCAGGCGAACCTTTCGCCTTGAGTCAATCTGCCGTGCACGAGACCGTGATGATTGCGCGAGAGGGACTGTACAACGCAATCCGCCATGCACAGCCGAGCAGAATCGAGCTGCGAGTGAATTTCGAGCCGGACCGGTGCACTCTGAAAATTGTGGACGATGGTTCCGGCTTCGACGTGCGTGTGCTGACTCAAGCTCCCGAACGTCATTATGGTCTGCTCGGTATGCGGGAGCGTGTGGAACGTGTTCACGGGAGATTTATCCTGGACAGTACAATTGGCAAAGGGACAGAAATCACGGTGGAAATACCCAGGAGAGCGGTGGCTTCAGCGGCATCAGAGATCACCATATGAGCAATTCTCAGAGAATTAGCGTGATGGTGGTCGACGACCATCCGCTCATGCGAGTGGGTATCGGGGCGATTATCAATGCCCGCAAGGATATGACCGTGGTCGCCCAGGCGGAGACTGGGGAAGAAGCGGTAAAACTTTACCGGCAGCATAAACCCGATATCACTTTGATGGACTTACGTCTTCCCGGAGCCATTGGCGGTGTGGAAGCGATCGCAGCAATCCGGGCCACCGACCCGCATGCTCGTTTCATCGTGGTCACGACGTATGACGGCGACGAAGACATTCATCGTGCGCTGGAAGCAGGGGCGCAAGGCTACATCATCAAAGGAATGCCGTACCAGACGCTGATTGATGCGTTGTTGAAGGTGCACGTTGGGGGCCGTTTCCTGCCGCCTCCGGTGGCTCGCGCCTTGGCATCGCGCGTTCCTGATTCCGAATTGAGTGCACGCGAGAAGGAAGTGTTGCTGCTAATGGCCGGCGGCAATAGTAACAAAGACATTGCCAATTTGCTCGGGATCACGGAGGCAACAGTCAAAAGCCACGTGAGCACGATTCTGCAACGGTTAGACGTAGAAGATCGGACACAGGCGGTGGTCACGGCGCTGCAGCGCGGTTTAGTCCACCTTTGAGGCTTCGAAACACATTCTCACCAAGAGTGGTCCCTCCATAGTCCATTGAGCGTTGTCAAGATAAATACTTCTCGCCACTCCAACTTTTGGCGGATTCGCCGCGCATTGCTTCGGCATACGATTCGCGACGAGCAAGCATTATTTGGCTTTTTCCAAGACTTGTGAAGGAAGAGATTCGCAGCGTTTTTCCCAGAGAAAATGATGTGCTATTTCCTTCGAGAAATTTGATCCGGAGGTCTCCGCGATGAGATTGACAAATGCCGGTAGTCTGGTGCGTCTTGTTGTTGCGTTCTTCTTGACTTTCGCCACAAGCCTCGTCATCGCCCAAAACACAAACACGGGAGAAATCAAGGGCGGCGTAACGGATCCCGCTGGGGCATTTGTGTCGGACGTGGCTGTTTCTGTAACGAACGTCCAGACGGGTGTTGTTACGACAACGAAAACGAATGAGTCAGGACTTTACGACGTTCCTTTCCTAGCGCCGGGAAGCTACAGAATCAAGTTCTCGAAGCATGGCTTCAGAGACCTTGTTCGCGACGGAATTGTTCTCCAAATCGAAACTCTTCAAGTCAGCGCAATGCTGCAGGTGGGAGCTACCACCGAAGAGATCGTTGTGACCGGCGCGCCGCCGCTGGTCGAAACGGAGACGACAGATCAGCGCGTGAACCTCAGTACGCAAGCCATCGCCAACGCTCCAATCACTGGCACGGATTGGCGAAGTGAAATGACGCAATTGATTCCCGGAGTAAACCCCGGGCTGAATGGGGGAGCTCAGGCGGGCGGTCAGGGAATCGGCATCAACGGCACCCAGGCGTACAACATGAATTTCATGATTGATGGCTCGGCCGCCACTGCCCCGCGGGACTACAACAGCAGCAATTTCTACATGCCTTTGGATTCGATTTCCGAGGTCAGCGTCAATTCCAGTAACGCACCCGCCCAGTACGGCAACGGCCTTGCGGCTATCAATGTGATCACAAAAAGCGGCACAAACTCCTGGCACGGCGACCTGTTCGAATACGTTCAGAACACGGCTTTCAACTCCAGAAGCGTGTTTAATCCGGCTCCGAGTCCAAAGAGTGTCGAGCACTGGAACATGTACGGCGGCAGCATCAGTGGACCGGTCCTCAGAAACAAGCTCTTCTTCTTTTTCACCTATCAGCGCAATCCGGCGGCTACACCCGCGACTGGTACCTACAGTTACCCAACGGCCGCGATGCAGGCCGGAAACTTCTACGGAATTAATGGCTCAACTGGGTCCGCTTTCGACTCGTCCGGGATCCTGCAAGGGACCTATTCTCAAGTCGCCTCGAGTATGCAGAAGTACTTTCCTGCAGCTAACGCGCCGGGGTGGATCGCAGGTTGCCCGGGACCGGTCAATCCTGGGCCAACCGTTGCGCAAACTTGTTCCCCTCTCAACAACTATGTGTTTAGTGGCACCAGTTCCAACAAGGCGACCTGGTATACCGGCAGAGCGGATTACAACATTTCCCAGGCTCAAAAACTTTCGTTCACTTTCAACTACTTTCCAACCGTCGTTTCCTTTGTTCCACCGGACCCGCTCTATCCCAATGACGCCTCGGCGTTCTCGCAGGGACACAACTACAACCTGACTGGCCAACTGTCCCACGTCTACACCATCAGTGCGACGCTGCTGAATGAGTTTCGCATTGGTGCAGCTCGCGAACTCGATAAGTACAAGCCTTGGTCACTAGGCAAGAACGTTCCGACGACCCTTGGCCTCCAGCCGGCTTACGGCACCAACGTTCCACCGAATGCCGATGTGTTTCCTCATATATCCATAGATGCCCAAGGCGGTCCCAGCGGCACCGTTCTGGAGGGCGGCACGGCCCTCGGCGCCGGGACTGGCAACGGGAATATCGATGCTGTCCTCGGCGACGGAACCTACAACGTTTCCGACGTACTCACGCTGATCCACGGCCGCCATACGCTGAAGATCGGAGGCGAGTACGACCGCTCTTACCAGAACTACACAAGCTGGGGCGATCTGGACTCCGGCCATTTTGAGTTCAGCGGGGCCTACACCGGTATTCCCTATGCTGACTTCCTGGCGGGCGATGTGTATTCCTGGCACGTCGGTCAGACAGTGCCCACCAGCATCCATTCGTGGACCTCTGCATTGTTCGTCCACGATGACTTCCGGGTCTCCTCCAAAGTAACCCTCAACCTCGGCCTTCGCTGGCAGATGGTTTCCGGCTGGGGCGTTAAGAATAATCTGTTTGGTATCTATGATCCTTTGCTCGCCAATTCGTGGAATGGAGGAGCGTATCCCGGGGCCATTCTCTTCGGCGGACAGAGCGACAAGGCTTACGGCGTAAGCAATCTCAGCACAATCGAGAACGGAAATTACAAGGAATTCGCGCCGCGCGTTGGCCTCGCGTGGGCGTTCCGCCCGAGTTGGGTCTTCCGCACCAGCTACGGAATCTTTGACGCTCCCCGTGGTGCTGACGTCTACGGCGGCGGCAACGGCGGCACACTCGGGTTGGGCCTCAATCCGACCAGCCCCTACTTAGGTTATAGCAGCAGCACTCCAGCCTTTGCGCTGGATTCGGGGCCGCCAGCGGGTTCGGTCCAATACCCCACGCTGCAAACCTCAACTCCAGAGGTTGCAAACGGTACGTATATTGCTTTCTACCCGCGCAACATCCCGACGACATACGTTCAGCAACTGCTCGTAAGTGTCCAGCATCAGTTTCCGGGCGCCGTCCTGTTGGACACCAGCTATGTCTTCACGCACGGTGCGAATCTCAACTACACCACCAACATCGACGCGGTCAAGGCTGACAACTTGGGCTGCAGCAGTGGTTGGTGGGCCTGCAATCCAAACCCGAACTTTCCATATATTGCCGGCTTAATCTTCAATGGCTGGTCCAACTACAACGCCTTCCAACTGCGCATGCAAAAGAGGATGTCCCACGGACTTGAGTTCCAGGCGAACTATGCTTTCTCCAAATCCCTCGACACTGGCACCTCAAGAGGCTGGGGCTCAGGCGGAGTCGACACCTACCAGGATCCTTACAGCCCCGGAGCCAACTACGCTCCCTCAGCCACCGACATAAGGCACTTCCTGGTTGGCTCAGTCGTCTACGAACTGCCCTTTGGCGCTGGCCGTCAGTACAGGCTCCACGGCGTGCTCGACGCGGTCGCCGGAGGTTGGCGTGTGTCCTCGATCATGCAGTGGCACACCGGACTACCGTTCTCTCCGTCCGTGTCAGCCACGACCGCGTTCACCGGTGGGAACGCGCTGGATCCGGGGTTGAGCACCTGCTGGAGTTGCACGCTCTACGCTGTGCGCGTCGGCGACCCATACTCCGGCGGCGGCCATGGGGCGCCGGGTCAGTGGTTCAATCCAGCCGCGTACGCGCTCCCCGCAGCCGGAACGTTTGGCCAGAACCTCCGGAATAGTCTCTACGGGCCGCAGTTCCTCAACATGGACCTCGGCATTGGAAAGACGTTCTCCATTACCGAACGCGTCAAGTTCGAGTTCAGGGCGGATTCATATAACGTTCTGAACCACATCGACTATGGCAACCCAAATAGCTCGATCGACACTGGAACGGCGGGAATGATTATCCCGACCGATGTTGCCAACACCCCGCGCGTTTGGCAACTCGGGGCGAAGCTTTCGTTCTAGAGGAAGCGACTCTGGCTGACGCGAAGAACACTTGGGCCCGAAACCTGCGAGAGTTTTGGGCCCTGTCTTTTCCTTGCCCTTCCTTCAAGTGAGCTAGAATCGGCGGAGTATTTCGACCCAATTCGCTTGCGTGGTGTTTTCTCATGGTCGCAGCCCATCTTCGCAAATCATCTCTCTGCTTGACTCTTCTAGTCGCGAGCCTGGCGTACTCCGCCGTGGCTCAAGGCTCACCTCCGCTGGATGCCCAGGTCCGCGATCATCTTCGCCGTGCTCAAACCGCGTTGCAGGCCAACGATTCAGCCTCTGCAAAAAAGGAATTTCGCGCCGCTCTTGCCCTTGACCCTAAGAATCCGGCGGCACACGCAGGCATCGGCGTTCTCGAAATGGGCCGCGGCGATTGCCGTGCAGCCTCCGATGAACTTCACTCGGCTCTGGCTGCTCAGCCCTCCTTCACCAAAGCATTGGCCCTTCTCGGAATTTGTCAGAAACGGATGGGAGAACCCTCTGCGCGAGCCTCGTTAGAAAAGGCGTTCCAGAAACTGGAAGAGAAATCATTGCGTGTCCAGCTGGGTATGGAGTTGTGCGGTTTGTATGAGCAGCAGGGAGACATGGAAGCTGCCGCGTCTCTCATGCGAAAACTCGTCAAGTTTGACCCTGAGAACGCTGACATTCTCTTCGTTGCGCAACGCATTTATTCCGACCTTGCCGAGGACACCCTCAATAAACTCGCCGTCGTTGGGCCCGGCTCTGCCCGCATGCAACAGGCGATTGCCGAGAAGCTCATCAATGCAGGAGATCTCAAAGGCGCAATTGAACACTATCGCAAGGCACTACAAATCGATCCACGGGTGCCAGGCATTCATTATGAGTTGGCCGAGACCATTCTCGAGTCGGCCCGCACGGACGCTGCCACGCAAGCGGAAGCGCGAAAAGAACTCGAAGCCAGCATCGCCACTGACGGCGATGCAGCTAAGACGGAATGCGTGCTGGCAGAAATCGCGTTGTTGCAGTCAGCACCGGACCGGGCACTCGCACACTATCAGCGGGCATACCAACTCAACCCGAATGAAGTTCAAGCGCAGATGGGTCTTGCAAACCTCACGATGCATGAAAATCCGCAGGAGGCTGTCAAATACCTGCGCATGGCCGTGCGATCGGATCCGCTGAACGAATCCGCACATTACCAACTGGCTCGCGCCTACCAGCGTCTTCAGATGAATGAGTTGGCGCAGAAGGAATTGCGCCTGTCCCAAGAAATCAGAAAAACGAACGAGCAAGTGGAAGGTCTGTATCACCAGATGAGCCGCTACAAAAAGCCCGAGACATACGAAGGGCCTGAGAAGAATACGGTGGAACCGAACCCAGATGGCAAGAATTAACCCCAGGAATCGCTGTTTCCAATGGATGTCACGGTTTGTAGCGGTTATGCTCGTGACTGCGAGCGTTTTCGCGGCTCTCGGGTGTGGCGGAGGATCTTCCTCCGGTGGGCCGCCTCCGCCAAAGATATTGCCTCCAAATATCGTCAAGGCGTTCGCGGCCTCGAGCGTAGTGTTGAATGGAAGCACGCCCCTTACCTTCAATTTATCGAATCCAAATATAAGTCAGAATTTGAGCGGCGTCGGATTTACGGACGCTCTGCCATCGGGGCAGGAAGTCGCGACACCGAATGGCTTGACCGGCACCTGCGGCGGCGGGACGATCACGGCCACGGCCGGATCGAGTAGCGTGAGTCTTTCCGCGGGGACCCTTTCAGCGAGTTCTTCCTGTTCGTTCTCCTTGAATGTCACCGGAGTAACGTCGGGCACGCAAAACAACACCACCGGCGCGGTAACCTCAAATGAAGGTGGAAAAGGCAGAACGGCAACAGCTACCCTGATCGTTTCCGGCCCGAGCCAGCAACCACCCGAACCGACCGACATCACACCGATCTCTGGACAGCCGTACTACATTCTGGATCAACTCAGTGGTTTGCAGGTTGACCTCAACAATGGGTCGACAGTGGCCGGCGATCACCTGGCGCAGCAGCCACGCAGTTTCACAAACACAAGTCAGCGATGGATCTTCACGAAATCCGGAAACGCCTGGCAGATCGGCAATATCAGCAATAGTCTTTGTTTCGACAGCGCCAGTATTTCGGGAGCGACGTACGTAGTGCAGAATGCTTGCGGCAGTGCCGCGTCACAACAATGGCTGCTCACCGCGACCGCGGACGGATACTACACGATTCAGAATAGCAGTACGGGTTTACTGATCGATGTGCCTTCCGCTGCTGGCGGCTCGTTTCTGATCCAGAGTGCACTCTTGGGAAGCGCAACCCAAAGCCAGCAATGGCTGCTGCGGCCGACGTTTTTCCGCGGCGTCGACAATGCACTTTTGGAAAAGCAGGAAGCGGCGCGGATCGCCACCGGCCTGACCTGGTGGAAAGACAGCAACGGCGTTCAGACCGACGTGCTTCAGATTCTCAAGAATCATGGCGTGAATATGGTGCGAGTGCGGCCGAGTTCCGTTCCTCCTTACTCCAACCCATCGCAAACTGGATGTACCGGCAATGCCTGTTACGCTGAGACTGATCCACAGGATATCGACCTCGCCAAACGGGCGAAAAATCTCGGCATGAGCCTTGAGCTAACCCTCTTCTTCGATGGCGCGAGCTCAGCCAGTGTTCCCCCATCTTGGTCTTCCGACACCTTGAGCCAGCTACAGACTGACGTCTACAAATACGCTAAAGCTGAACTCATCTCATATCGGCAGGCGGGCGTTATGCCCGATCTGGTTTCGATCGGCAACGAAGTCGACACCGGATTCCTGGGTTCCATGGGCAGTCCGACGGGCAGTAATTTGTCAGGCTTTGCATCTTTGCAGATTCAAGCCATGCAGGCCGTCCGAGACGCTGCCAGTGATACCTCGAAGGGACCCGCGATTCCCGCGCCGTTGACATGCATTCACATCACGCCAGCATGGGACTTGACCCAATTTTTCACTCTGGTCAATCAGAACAACATTCCTTATGACGCGATTTGCCAGAGCTATTATCCGTTCTTTCATGGGCCCTTGACCGATGCACAGGCCGCGCACTCGAATCCGAACAACCAACCGGTCGAACAGGATGCACTGGTGAAGGCCGCCAATACTATCGGTAAGCCTATATTCATCATCGAAACCGCTGAGCACTATGAAAATGGGTTTGACTCGAATGATCCCTGGTATAGCCCTCCCAGCCAGTCTCTGCAGGCACAATTCCTCAACGATCTTGGGGCTGTGCAGCAGGCACTGCCGAATAACCTGGGGATGGGCATCGAATACTGGAATCCGGCGGGCGTCAACATCCCGAGAATGGGCGGAAGCGGAGGCTGGTTCAACGGCGGAACGAACGTGCCCGATGCTATTTATGTCTGGAATGGCCTGACGATTTTTGATAATGCCGACGCATCCGGCAGTACCCACGTCAACGATCCCAGCTACTCGACCCCGCTTGCGGTGCTAGATGCCCTAGGAGGAGGGTGAGTATCCGGCTGGCTTATTGCGGACTCCGGGTCTATGGAACACAAAGTCGGGGTGGCAACCAAACTGCAGTTCCATGACATAAAGCGTGATCAGAAAACCGATTTTAGTCGGCCGTAAAAGGTTATTTGGGCGAACCATGAGAGACACTGGCGGTCACTCGAGCCAGGTCACAATTCGCGACGTAGCAATGAAGGCAGGCGTCTCAATCGTGACGGTCTCAAACGTAATCAATAAGAAGGGCAAAGTTAGCTCTGTAACTGAGGAAAGAGTGATGTCCGCAATCAAAATCACGAACTGGAGTCCGAATGAAAACGCTCGCAAGCTAGCCAGAAGCAACTTGCAGTAGAAACTCAGGAAGACCACCTTTACTTGGCCGGTATATCCTCTTCTCCTTTTGCCCACCCGTACTCTACCCAGTAAAAAAGGGCATCGTAGTTTCCTTGATTTCAGCCGCGCCAAAAGCCTAAATGAAGATCGGGCATTTGGGTAATGCAAGACCCAGCCCTGACTCCATGTCAAGCGGAGTACTGATTCCGGCTGACGGCCGAACAGGCGCCGTCATGGCGATTAACCGCGATTTCACCCCCGTGCTCGCAAAACACCCGAAGTCGTTCTCGCTCATCGACTGCATCTCGGTTGGCGTTGATCGAATGCAGCGAAACTTCGAGCCGATGCGAAAGCAGGTCGAGGCGTGGCAGCGGAGCGAACTCACGGACGTCACCGCGAAAGTAGTCATCTACGAGGCGTTCGTCGAGGGCAAACTGGAAGCTCCGAAACATCTCGCCCGGAGCGTCCATGACCTCTACTTCGAACCGAAGTACGAGGATTTCCGGCCGCGAACGATCTGGAGTCTTTCGAATGCGTTCACTTCCGCATTCAAGGAACTCGATCCCATTCCACAATTCAAGGCGACGGCGAAACTGGACGAATTCCTGGAAGCCCGCTTTTCACAGTCGTTCTGACCTTTGAGGCGGTACCGGCCGGGCCGCCCCACCGAAATCCAGATACTCTGATGTATCTTCAGTTCATGCTCAGAATTGGGGTGTAAGCTCTTCCACGTGCGAGCGGATTGCGAGCATCACGATTTTCCCACGGCACGATAGAGAAACCATCGCCTCTGAGCCTTCGGAGGACGACGTGAAATCAGTCCCTATCCGACAGAAAAACGCAACCGATACAGAGCGACGGCATCATAAGTACATACGGACAAAAAAACGGGTACGAGTCGCCTTTGCAGTCCCGCCTTTTAAAGACAATCGTTCCCCTGCGACGGCGGCTCTTGCTCTTCTCCGGGGGGTACTCCTAGAGTGCCGAGGGTGACAGCCAGTCTCGACTATTTTCTGATTTTGGATGCTCTGAGCCTGCCGCCCGGATACGCGCGTCCGGAATCACGGCTGCCGATTGTCGCCCGAATTGAATCCCGTTACGGTCGGTAGCATCGTAAGAAAACAAACTTTATGGACCACACAGCAGAGAAAGTGTTGATAGTGGAACCTGAGGATAGTCTCAGGGAAGACATCGTCGCAGCGCTGAGCGAGGCGGGCTATCAGGTCTCGACCGACTATCGGGAAGGGATGAAGGCGGTCCTTGCCTTCGAGCCCGATGTGGTTATCCTGGGTGCTGATCCGCCGCAGCTCGATTGCTGTGACCTTCTCTCCGAGATCAAGGGTTCCGAGCACACTCGGAACATCAGGGTAGTGATGGTATCTCCG
>Ga0137382_10000500_pt1 | contig 16280 bp, 9 predicted proteins | sample SagtaG_15_FD_104816 | JGI IMG/M metagenome (GOLD analysis project Ga0137382, IMG submission 104816) | Vadose zone soil microbial communities from Sagehorn Ranch, Mendocino, California, USA - Sage2_R_20_16 metaG | ecosystem: Environmental > Terrestrial > Soil > Vadose zone | place: USA... | reverse complement strand
GTTGGCAAAACGCTGACGCTGAATGCCATGCCGTACACCATCATCGGCGTGTCGCCGAAAGGTTTCAAAGGGACACTTACTTTCGGCAGTGCCGAGCAGATCTGGATTCCCACCAGCATGTATCCCCAGGCTCTCACCGGGTTCGCCAAAGAGTTTTTCAACGACCGAAGATTTCTGAACGCCCTGGCCGTCGCAAGGCTCAAGCCAGAGACGGGGTTGCGCCAGGCTGAGGCTTCGCTGAAGACCATCGCCGCGAAGCTCGAAAAGGACTTTCCGAAAGACAATGCCGGGCGCAGCATCGCGCTGACGCCCTTGACCGAAGCGGCCGTGGGCGTCAACGTGCACGACCAAATTGGGCTTGCCGGCACGATGATGATGACCGTTGTGGGGTTGGTGCTTTTGATCGCTTGCGCAAATCTGGCCAATCTGCTTCTTGCGCGCGCGGCGCGCCGCGAAAAAGAAATGGGTCTGCGGGCAGCCCTGGGCGCAAGCAGGCCGCGGCTGATTCGGCAGATGCTGACCGAATGCATCCTGCTCGCCCTTGTCGGAGGCGCGACAGGCTTGGCTATTGCGTATGTGGGGCGAACCGTGCTTTGGTCCTTCCGCCCGCCGTTCATTGAGCAGAATGACATTGATTTGTCGTTTGATTTGCGCGTCTTGCTTTTTACGCTAGCGATCTCCATTTTCACCGGGCTATTGTTTGGCCTGGCGCCGGCCTTCCGCGCCTCCGTTCCCGACTTGGCGGAAACCCTCAAAATGGGCGGCCGGGGCGGATCGATCGGTTGGGGGCGAAACAGGCTGCGCAGCCTGCTGGTCGTCTCGGAAATTGCGCTATCTCTGGTGGCCCTGGTGGGCGCCGGTTTGTTTATCCGCAGCATGCGCGACGCGCAAAAAATGGATCCTGGTTTCGAATCGAAAAATCTTTTCATGCTGGCCTTTGACCTGGGCGCTTTGCATTACGACGAGGGGCGCGGACAGCAATTCTTGCGTTCCGCCATTGAGCAAGCCAACGCCGCCCCTGGCGTGAAGGCCGCGGCCGTGGCCTCCAACTTCCCGCTGGGCGGCGGGCTGGCGCGAACGGTCTTCCCGGAAGGCGAAGATGAATCCTCCGGTTACCGGGGAACGCTGACGCAACTGGACGACGTCAGTGTCGGATATTTCAATGCTTTGCGAATTCCGCTTGTCCGTGGCCGCTTGTTTACCGATGCGGACCGCAAAGAGACGGCGCGCGTTGCGATCATCAACGAGGCCATGGCCAAAAAGTTCTGGCCCAACCAGGAAGCTATCGGCAAGCGGTTCCATTTTTTCGGTGATCCCGGATTGCTTCAAGTTGTGGGAATCGCCCGCGACAGCGTGGTGAACGCCATCGGCGAGGTCCCTCCGCCGCTTGCGTATCTGCCGGTAACGCAGGATTATCCGCCCGCCGCGACGATTCAGGTGCAAACGACGGGCAGGCCGGAAGCAGTGATTGCCGGTGTGCGTGCGCAAATTCAATCCTTGGAGCCGCATCTGGCGATTACCAACGTGCAAACTATTGGCCAGATTATCGATCAGGGTCTGTGGGCGCCGGAGATGGGTGCGGCTCTGCTGGCACTGTTCGGCGGCCTGGCGTTGGTCCTGGCGGCGGTAGGAGTGTATGGAGTCCTGGCCTACTCGGTGACGCAGCAGACCCGCGAAATCGGTATCCGCATGGCCATGGGCGCGGAGCGGTCTCACGTGCTGGGACTGGTTGTGGGTCAGGGGCTGAAACTCGCGTGCGCAGGCCTTGCGCTGGGAATCCTCGTAGCGCTGGCTTTGACACGGCAACTTTCCAGTTTGCTCTTTGGCGTGAGCGTCTATGATCCGTGGGCCTACGGGAGTGTCGTCTTGATCCTCGTGTGTGTGGCGCTTTTGGCGTGTTACATCCCCGCCCGCCGCGCGACGCGCGTGGATCCGCTGGTGGCGTTGCGGTACGAATAGGAATTGGCGCGATCCGGTTTGGCGGGCCGGTGGACTCGTTGAACGCCGCCTCCTCCTAGCTTCTAGCCATTGCCGGGGCTCTTCTTGGCGGATCATCGAGAGCCCACCCAGATGTGCCTAATGCTTCTCGGGCCAGGTCGGGAAGTGGTTGCCAGCACGGAAACTAGGCGGACGCCCGATAGGCCAACAAGAGTCTCTTTGCATGAATCGCACGGTGACCTGTACGGGTGAACAGCTAATGTCCGCAACACATTGTGCCAAAGAGGAACTGGAGCGGCGGGCAAGCGGTCGACAGAATGGGTAGGAGAGAGTTCTCTGGTTCCTGGAGGACACGCCCTCGCGGGTCAGCGGAGCCCGGTTCAGCGTCCGCAGGACCCTTTTGTGTGGCCACGTGCCGTAACACCTCCCATTCGGGGGCCGATGGCCGCTCAGGTGGTGCCAGATATGGACCGAGCCTTAGCCGCCATGGTTATCAGTCCGCGTTCGCAACAGGTTTTCTTGTACGGCACATGTCTTTGGATTGGAAAGCCCGGAACCCAAGCATTCTTCGGCAGAGCCGATGAACCGCACATCAGGCCGTGGGAACCACTCGATTTTAGAGCCGAAGGCGATGAGTCCGGCCCGGCACCTTACCTGCCGTTGCCTTGCGCCAGTTTGAGAAGGCTAAGGCCCCCCGATGGGTCATATCAAGTTCCTTTGGTCTCCCCGAGTTGCCAGATGAGTAGGCCCGGGGACAACCGGCAGTGTCCGCGATGCTGAAGCTATCCGACGTTTTGACGCACCTTTTGGAGTGGCATGACCGGCAGACGCCCTTGCGTATTCTGCTGTCCACGCCTGATGGCAAGTTTGCTTTTGATTGCACGCTCGTGCGATTCTTCGACACGGGCATCTCCCTTCAACTCGCGGGCGACTCCGATTCTGTCGATCTCAACTTGACTGGATACGACTTCGAGGCCTTGGACCAAGAAACGGAGGAACAGGCGCACGAAGAACTTTCCGGCTCTGGGCGCGGAATCAAAGCCAATAGCAGCGATCGAACCCTGCTCATTCTGGAGATGGTCGCGGTTTCTTCATAACGAAGTAAGAAGTACTATTGACAGTATTCGGGGAATGGCATAAAACTCGGCTGCCTCCCCGGCATCGTCGAGTCATTTTGGGGGCGGTGATCCCTTCACCGCATGTTTCGATTGCTGACAGATCTTCAATCCTGAATCCAGGTAGGTCGAACGGATTGCCACTTCCTGGAGGTAAGCCGGACATGACGGATACAGAGAAGATGAAGAAACACATCACTCGACAAAGAGGCTTGGGGAAGTTCTGCTCAGTCCCTTGGCAGTGATTACCATGCGATCTCGCAGCCGCTCGCTGGCGAATTCTCCGGATGGATGCGTCATCGGGAGAGACTAACCGTCCTTGGCTCCAGAGAGGTACGCGACTAGCCGAAGCCGCGATGGCTGCGCACGATGAGAAAGAGGATTTTGCCTTTCGAGCAAGCAACGGGTTTGCAGTGATGAGCGAGGGCGAGCGGAGGATACAAACACAACCCCACCTAACCGCTCGCCTTCCTCTCCACCAAGGGCGATCGAAGTTCCGAGCCGGGCGCGGCTTATTCCTTCCTTTGTTGCCTGGATCAGAATAGCGATTTTCCCAAGCGGTGTGCCCGTTTTGGGCAGAATGAGGGCGAAGTGCCGGATTCGCGTTAGCTGGATTGGCCGCGCAGGATGCGGATGGCGTCCGGGACACCGGAACCACCGCGACCGTTGGCGCTGCCGGAGGATTCGCCGGGTTCCTCCAGGGTTGTGCTTTCGCCGGGCGCCAGGAAGAGATTGGTCTCGACGGCGTGCTGTTTGGTGTAGAGGTCGTAGTAGCGGCCGCCCTGCGCATAGAGGCTTTCGTGCGTGCCGCGCTCGATGATGCGGCCGGCCTCCACGACGAGGATTTGCTCGGCGCGGCGGATGGTGGAGAGGCGGTGCGCGATAACAAACGTGGTGCGGCCGCGCATCAGGTAGCGCAAGCCTTCCTGAATCAGCGCCTCGGATTCCGAGTCCAGGCTCGAAGTGGCTTCGTCCAGGATGAGGATGCGCGGATCGGCGAGAATGGCGCGCGCGATGGAAACGCGCTGCTTCTGGCCGCCGGAAAGCCTTACGCCGCGCTCACCGACCACCGTGTCGTATTTTTTCTCAAAGGATTCGGCGAACTCATCGACGCGCGCGATGCGGCAAGCGGCGAGCACTTCTTCTTCCGTGGCGTTCGGCTTAGAGAAGGCCACGTTCTCGCGGATCGTGCCATCGAACAGAAACGTTTCCTGCAACACGACGCCGAGCTGCGTGCGGTAGGAGCTGAGCTGCACGGTCGACAGGTCGACGCCGTCCACCAGGATGGTGCCGCTCGAAGGGACGTAAAAGGCGGCAATCAAGCCGTTGATGGTGGATTTTCCCGCTCCGGAAGGGCCGACGAATGCGGTTACGGTTCCCGGCTGGGAGACGAAGCTGATGTCGTGCAGTACTTCCTTGGGCGCTTCATAGGAAAAGCTGACATGTTCGACTTCCAGGAGACCGTTGACGCGATGCATCGTTACGGTGCGGCCGGGGGCTTCGTCTTCCGGCTTCTCGTCGAGGATTTCGCGCGTGCGCTCGAGGCCGGTGATAGCTTCCGTGATTTGCGTGCCGATGGCAACGATTTGAAAAACCGGCGCGATGAGAAACGCCAGGAAGGCGCTGTAGGCAAACCACTGGCCGGGAGTCATGGCTCCGGCAAGCATCTTGCGGCCGCCTAACTCCATCATCAGCACGCTGACGGTGCCCAAGAGCATGGCGCCGGAGAGGCTCATTAGCGATGTGGCGGTCAGGGTCTTGAGCACGTTCTGGAGCAAGCGTGCGACGCCCGCGGAGAAAACCTTTTCTTCGCGCTGCTCGGCGTGATAGCCCTTCACCACGCGCACGCCGCTCAGCGATTCGGTGAGCCGGCCGGTGACTTCGGCGGTGATTTTGGGGCGGGCGCGGAAGATAGGGCGAATGGTTTTGAACGCCTGGCTGATGCCGATGCCGAAAAGCAGCAGGATGCCGAACGCCACGGCGGTCATCTCCACGCTGGTGTGAATCAGGTACACCAGGGCGATGGCCGCGGTCATCAGGCCACCAACAAACTCGACCAGCCCGGTGCCGATGAGATTGCGGACACCTTCCACGTCGCTCATGATGCGCGAGACGAGCGCGCCGGTTTTGTTGGCGTCATAAAACGAGATGGGCAGGCGGCCGATGTGCGCCTGCACCTGCTTTCGCAGTTCGGTGATCATCTTCTGGGCGGATTTGGAAAGCAACTGCGTGAGGCTGAACGACGTGAGGCCCTGAATGATCGTCGCGGCGAGCACGCCGAGCGCGAGCGGCGTGAGGAGATGGATCTGGTGGTGGAGGACGACGTTGTCCACAAAATACTTTGTGGAAGCGGGCAGCACGAGACCGGAGACGCGGTTGACGGCCATTAACAGGAAGCCGAGGATCAGCAGGCCGCGGCGCGGCTTCATGAGCGCCCAAACGTCGGGAAGATTCTTCCACGCGTTCTCGCGCTTCTTCTCTTTGGATACCGCTTTGGGGTTGCTGTCAGTGCTCATTCGTCGGGAGCCCAGCCCTCGCTGTTGGATGCGGGACGGGCGGACATAACTACATGGCCAAATCCAATCAAATTGTTGCGTTAGCGCTGCTTCGGATCTGCTAAAGCCTGCCCCTCGACCGTCGGCAATTCGCCTCAATCACCGACGGCGCCGGTATTGCCTGCATGCGCTCGGGCTGGGCGGTCGAGGTTCAGCACGCTAGCGATGAAATCGCTGATGGTGACGCCCAGGTGGCCCCAGAGGCGGCGCTTCAGGCTGGAATAGTCCTGAGTGCCGCTGAAGAGGTCGCTCATCAATTGCCGGAAAACAGGGCTGCGTCGGATGAATTGCACCATGCGCGTGGTTACGGCGGTTCCGAGAAAAGAGCCGCGATAGAAACGGCGGACGATGCGCGCGGCAAATTCCAGCTCGGTCGAGAATGCGGCCTTGATCCAGGCCGGATATTTCTCCGGGCAGCCTTGCGCCAGCGAACGGCCAAGAAGCTCGCCGGAGCGGATTGCGTAGAACAGCCCTTCGCCAGTGAGCGGATCGACCCAGGCGGCGGCGTCGCCGACCAGCGCCCAGTTCTTGCCGACAACGTTGCGCTGCGAAAGCGTGCGCTCTTGCGGCGAGGGCAGGACGTGGCTGTAGAACTTTGCGCCTTCCGTTGGAAGGTTCTGCTTCTCGACAAACGTTTGCAGATGCCCGCGAAGCTCCGCGCTGGTATGCGAGGACATGCTGCCGCAGATTCCGACAGAGAGATGATCGCTGCGCGGGAACGACCAGATGTAGCCTTCAAATTGCGGCAGGAATTTGATGGTGATGGAGTCGGCGTTCTGCGGCACGAAGTAGCCCTGCGTCATTTCCAACTCGTCGCGCTGGAGCGCGCGGCTGCCCGGGACAAGTTGGTTGCGCGCCCCCGCTGCGAGGACGAGAAAATCGGTTTCGTGCCATTCGCCTTCGACCGAGAACCGCGGCTTGGTTCTTTCGATGTCCACGCTCAACACGCGGGACCGCTGCACCTTGCAGCCGGCGGCCTGTGCGCGATCCAACAAGAGGCCGTTCAGCACCTTTCGCGAATAGATCACAATGGGATGCTGCATTTCGAGCGTCGCGCGATGCTCCTGGCTGCTGATCAGCTCGACGGAATGAACTAGCTTTTTCGGATAGGAATTGTCGAGCAGGAACGGGAAGCACTGGATGGCTTTGTGGGTGAGGCCGCCACCGCAGGGCTTTTCCCACGCGAGGTGCTCGTCATAGAGATTTACTTGGTGACCCGCGCGAGCAAGTTGCTCGCCGCACATGGCCCCGGAGGGCCCGCCGCCTATGATTGCAATTTGCGCCATACCTGTTTTTCGCCGCGGCCCTGCACTTTCCTCTCCCGAGGGAATCCCTCACACGAATCCCCGACGGCTGCCGACAAGGGGCTGCTCGGGTAAAACGTCCTCAGGTGACGGGGAAGATCACCAGGCAAAAACCAGCCAGGAGTATAGCACCGAATACCGCTGCAGCGGCGGCCGAGCCGGTCTCGTGTCGCACAATGTCCATCCCCCTGCGCTCGAGCAGGTGGAGCAGCGCGAAATAGGGCAAAAGCAGCACCATGAGGATTTCGCCGCTGTGGAAATACAAGAGGCCGATGACCAGGGCCAGCCACGCCGCCGCTCGTAGCGACAATCCGGCAACGAAGCGGCGGCGCGGGCTCGCGTCGGCGGCGGGGCCGAGACAGATTTCTTCCGCAATGTGGTAGGGAAGGAATGCAAGCAGAAGAAAAGGGAAGCGCGCCCACCTGGTCGGCGTCAGCCAAGCTTCATAGATGGATAGCTCGAGCCACGCGCTGAACAAGAGAAACAGAATCAGGGCTGCGAAAATGGCGACGAGCAATCCTGACTTCCAGCGAGAGAACTGTTCGCGCAAGGATCTCCAGTGCAAGGATGCCAGCACGATGCCGAGAATCAAAAGAAAGCCTGCGAGGTAATCGCCCTCATACAAGCGAATCGCGTGCAGGGGATTCCAGAAACGCAGCAGGATGACGACGAGGACGGCTCCCACTGCAAATTCGGGAAGCATACGGGTCCAGGCGAAGGAATTTCCCGTAGCCGTTTCTTTTTCGCCAGTCTGTTTCTTTCCGGTGATCTCGCGCAGGAAAGGACTGGCCAACAAGAGCAATCCCGCGAATCCCGCGAGCGCGCCGTAAAGTTCGCCGTGCGATGGCATTCCGGGCGTTCCTTGGAGTTCGAAGGCCTTTGCCGTCCAGTCCTGGAGCGCGCGGACGGCGGTGCTACTGAAGATCAGGCTGGCGTGCGTGGCGCCGGGCACGACGAGGTACTGGGCGGCGTCGTTGTTCGCAACGGCAACCAGGTCCCTAGCATTACCGCGCATGGATTCCGGCTCGTGCCCGCCGCTTACGACTAAGAACCGCTGCGCCATCGGCCCAGGGTCCTGATACAGCAGCATTTCTGGCTGCACGCCGTGCGCGGCTCGCATCGGTGCCGGAGAAATGGCCACGACTCCGGCCACCGGGACCTTTGCGCCAACGCGCAGAGCGATAGCAGCGCCCATGGAGTGACCGGCCAGGATGGTTCGACCGGGATTGGCCAGCCCGCGCGACACCAGACCGGAGACAAGGGCCTCGGCGCAATCTTCGGCGCGTTGCGGCGAAAAGGGGCCGGGGCTGTGGCCGTGTCCTGGCAAGTCCGGAACATAGACGCGCAGGTTTTGCTCAGCGAATCCGCCAGCGAGAAAAGCCATGACTTTTTTGTTCGCGACAAGACCGGGAAAGAGCACTACCGTTCCTTGCGGCGCGGCATCCTTCTTGTCGAAGATGGTGGTTTCTAGTTTGCAGCCGCCGGCGGGAAGGAGATACGTCTTTTCACGATAAGGTTTTAAAGATGCCAGCAAGAAACCTGCGCCGACAAGAAGAATTCCAGCCATGGCACGTGTTTTTCGTGATTTCATGGTCAAAGACGGGCTCCGGAGGCGGCGCGTCTCGCGCGCGTGATAAAATAGGAGACTCAGGCGTGGCCGCGATTTCTTTTCAGTGCCTACACGGGGATCCCTTGCCTTCGAAAGCCATGAAGTTAGAGGAGGCGATTTTGCGGTTTGGCCGCGAGAAACGCAATGGCCCGGCCTCCCGAGCCAGGCGCCGCGTGGTCTTCACCAACGGCTGCTTTGACCTGCTGCACCCGGGGCATGTTCGCGGCCTGGAGCAGGCGCGCCAGATGGGTGATGTGCTGCTTGTGGGGCTGAACAGCGATGCGAGCGTGCGGCAATTGAAAGGGCCGACGCGGCCCGTGATTCCAGAGGCCGAGCGTGCCGAAATTCTCTCGGCGTTGGAATCCGTTGATGCCGTGGTGATCTTCGATGAACCGACTCCGCGAGAAGTGATTTCGCGTTTGCTTCCTGATGTTTTGGTGAAAGGCGGCGATTGGCCCGATGACCAGATTGTCGGCCGCAAGGAGGTGGAGGCGGCGGGCGGCCGCGTCGTCTCCCTTCCCTTTGTCCCGGGCTATTCGACCAGTGCGATTCTCGAAAAGATTCGGGAAGGCTTCGCAAAAAAGCCTCGGCTAAAAGGGCGGCGCGCCTCGCGCGCGGATTCCTGATCGTCCAAGCATGATACTTCCGGCAGCCCGCGAAAGGTTAGAAGCATTGCTGCGCCACCCTTCGATGGAAGGCGCATTGGGGGAGTTGCGCGCAAACGCGGGCGTCGTTTCGATTACGGGCCTGCACGATGTTGCGAAAGCATTGGTTGCCGTTTACCTCATGAGCGCATTGCGGCGCCCCGCTTTTTTCCTGACCGGTTCGAATCGGCGCGCCGAAGCACTTGCGGAGACGCTTCGTTTCTTCACAACCATTTTTTCCGGAGCTGCGAGCAGCGTAGCCACCCTTCCGTCTTTTGATCGACTGCCGGGGGAATCGCAAAGCCCGCACGCCGACATTCTGGAGCGCCGAGCCACAACCTTGTTTCGCCTAGCCGACGGACAAATCTCTCTCGTGATTGCGCCGATGGCTGCGGCGCTCTGGCGCTATCAAGATCCGGCCGCCTACCTGTATCTGACAAAAACTCTGGCGAAGGACAGCGAGATTGCGCACGAGGAATTGATCACCCATCTCGGCTCGGTGGGCTACACGCGGACGGAGCTGGTGGAGCTGCCCGGGCAATTCGCGGTGCGCGGCGGCATCATCGATGTGTTTTCACCGGAAGCGCCACGGCCCGTGCGCATCGAGTTGCTGGGCGACACGGTGGAATCCGTGCGCGAGTTCGACGCACGGACACAGCGTTCGATTGCGCCGGTGGTTCGAACCACGCTGCTGCCGTTGACCGAGTGGGCGGTGCCTGCCCCAGAAAACAGGGATGCGGAAGGCTCCCTGAATTGGGAATCCGCCCCGGCGTTTGGGCCTTCCGGAGAACCCGGCTCGGCTTCTCTTTTCGAACTGGCCGAGAGCTCGCTGCGGCCGATAGTGTTTCTCGACGAGCCGCAAAGTCTGCGCGAAGGGGCCGGGCAGCACCTCGCCGTGGCGACGGAAGTTTACGAACGTCACGGCCGTGCTAATTCACCGCCGGCTGCTCACTATTTCTGGAGCGAAGAGCAGACGGCCGCAGCGCTTGGGAAGACCTCGCAAATTCATCTTGAGCAACTCGCGCTGAGCATCGGCTCGACGCCGCAATTCGAAGTCGCTTCCCGCCCGAGTACGCGGTTTCACGGCGATGTGGTCGCTTGCATGGGCGATGTGAAGTCGCAGCTGGCGGCTGGCGGCCGCGTGTTTCTGACCGCCGCCAGCACCGGAGAGATCGAACGGTTTGCGGACATCTGCCGCGAGTACGAAGTGCCCTATGTGCTGGGCGAATCCGAGAAGGCGGCCGCCGGGTTTACCGCCGAGGGCGCGCAAGAGTCCGCCGGGATGCTGCTCATTCGGGCGCCTTTTGCGGAAGGCGTGACGTTTCCCCGGGCGAATCTGACCCTCTACGGTCATGCAGACCTGTTTGACGTCACGCCCACGGTCGAGCGCCCCAGCCACAAAATCCGTACCTCCGGTTTTTTCAGCGATTTTGCCGAGCTCAAACCCGGCGATTTTGTGGTGCACGTGGACCATGGCATCGGGCAATTCGAAGGACTTCGCCAGATCGAGTCGGACGGGCATCGCGGCGAGTTCATGCTTCTGCGCTATTTGGAGGATGCGCGGCTGTACGTTCCCCTGGAACGCATGGACCTGGTGCAAAGCTACCGGGTGCTCGAAGGCGCGCATCCGCAGCTCGACAAGCTCGGGGGCACGGCGTGGAACACGCGCAAGACGCGCGTGCGCAAATCGCTGGAAGACTTGGCGGACCAGCTTCTCGAGTTGTACGCGCAGCGGAAAACCACCCCGGGCTTTGCGTTTTCGCCGGACGGCAATTTTCAGCGCGAATTCGAAGATGCTTTCGAATTCGAAGAGACGCCGGACCAGATCGCGGCTATCAGCGACATCAAGAAGGACATGGAGAAAAGCGAGCCGATGGATCGGCTCCTCTGCGGCGATGTGGGCTACGGGAAAACGGAAGTAGCGATGCGCGCGGCCTTCAAAGTCGTGATGGATAGCAAGCAAGTCGCGGTTCTCGCGCCGACGACGGTCCTTACCTTTCAACATCTCGAAACCTTCAAGAAACGGTTTGCCGCCTTTCCCGTGCGCATCGAATTGCTGAGCCGCTTCCGTAGCGCGGTTGAGCAAAAGAAGGTTCTGGCCGATCTCGAAGCCGGGAAAGTAGACATTGTGATTGGCACGCATCGCCTGCTTTCGAAGGACGTGAAATTTGCGGACCTGGGACTGCTCATCGTCGACGAAGAACAGCGCTTCGGAGTGGCGCACAAAGAGCGGCTGAAGGAAATGCGCAAGAATGTCGATGCGCTTGCGCTCTCCGCCACGCCGATTCCGCGGACGCTGCACATGTCTCTGGTGGGGCTGCGCGACATGTCGTTGATCGAAACGCCGCCGCGGGACCGCCTGGCGATTCAAACCGCGGTCGCGCCCTTTAAGGAAGATCTGGTGCGCAGCGCCATCGAGAACGAGTTGGCGCGCGACGGGCAAGTCTATTTCATCCACAATCGCGTGGAATCCATTTACTCACTCGGGGCCATGGTCGCAAACCTGGTTCCCAAGGCGCGCGTGGTCGTGGGTCACGGTCAGATGAGCGAGAAAGAACTGGAAAGCGTGATGCTCAAATTCATCCGCGACGAAGCCGATGTGCTGGTGGCTACAACCATCGTCGAAAATGGCCTGGACATTCCCCGCGCCAACACGATCCTGATCAATCGCGCCGACCGCTTGGGCCTCGCCGAGCTTTACCAACTGCGAGGCCGCGTGGGTCGTTCCAGCCAGCGCGCTTATGCCTATCTGCTGGTTCCGCCTGAAACCACGCTCTCCGACATCGCGCGTAAACGCCTCGCAGCGATGAAGGAATTCAGCGAACTGGGCGCGGGCTTCCGCATCGCCGCCCTCGACCTGGAGTTGCGCGGCGCAGGCAACATGCTTGGCCGCCAGCAGCATGGCCACATCGAGGCCATCGGGTTCGACATGTATTGCCAAATGCTGGAGCGCGCGGTGGCCAAACTGAAAGGCGAGGAAGCCGCCCCGGACTTGCGGACGACGCTGAGCCTGGGTTTGGATGTGCGCATTCCGCAGGAATACATCCCGAGCGAAAACCTTCGCCTGCGAACCTACAAGCGCATCTCGACCATCGGCACCGAGGAGGAAAAGCACGACGTTCGCAAGGAGTTGCAAGATCGCTTTGGCGCTCTTCCTCCGTCGGTAGAAAACCTTTTGGACTATGCTCTACTCAAATCCCTGTGCGAGCGGCTGCGGATCTCCTCGGTCGAGCGTCAAGGCAGCCGGATTGCGGTGCGCTCCCACACCGAGACCACGGTCGATCCCGCGAGGCTCGTAACCGTAGTGCGCTCACGCGCCGGCATCAAGCCCGATCCGAGCGGCGTGCTGTGGATCGAATTGAAGCGCGGCGAACCGGTCCCGGTGGTGCTGAGAAACGTATTGCTTGGGCTTCAAGGGCAGAGCTAAACTCATCCGGTGAGGATATTGATGCGAAAACGAGATGCCATTGTGGTGCTTTGCGCGGCACTGGCGCTCGCGGCCCTGCCTGCCGCCGGCCAGTCTCCGGAGAAGCCGGAGTCCAGCTCGCAGTCGCCTCAGCCTGCCGCTTCTCAGGGGAAGCCTGCGCCTCCGCCGGCTGCAAAGCCGAAAGGGGCAGAAGCGACCCTGCCCGCTGACCCGGAAGCCGCCGGCAAGACCGTTGAAGAAATCATTGCGCGCGTCAACAACGAGATTATTACCCTCTCCGAGTACGAGAAGGCGCGCCAAACCGCCGAAGAAGACGCCAAGCAGGAGTGCCAGGGCCACTGCACGCCGGAGCAATTACAGGCCGATATAGGAGACCGCCGGAAAAATGCGCTGCGCGAACTGATCGATCAATCGCTGCTGGTCCAGCGCGGCAAGGATATGGGACTGAACGTCGAGGCCGACGTGATCAAGCAGCTCGACCAGATTCGAATCCAAAACAAACTGGACAGCATGGAAGCCTTGGAAAAGGCGGTCACTTCGGAAGGAATAAACTGGGAAGACTTCAAGAACAATATCCGCAACCACATCCTCACGCAGAAAGTCATCAGCAGCGAAGTTGGGTCGCACATCAGTATTGGCGAAGACGAGGTCAAGAAGTATTACGAAGCGCACAAATCCGAACTTGTGCGACCGGAAGCGGTGGCGCTCCGCGAGATCGAGGTCAGCACGCAGGGAAAGAGCCCCGATGAGCTGCCGGGCCTGAAGAAGAAAGCGGAGACAGCGCTCAAGCGAGTTCAGGATGGTGAAGACTTTGGCGAAATCGCCAAGCGGTACTCCGACAGCAGCACCAAAGACCAAGGCGGCCTTTTGGGCGTTTACAAGCGCGGGGAACTTGCCAAAGAGCTCGAAGACAAAGTCTTCAACATGAAGAGAAACGAGCTTACCGACGTGCTAGAGACCAAGCAGGGCTACCTGATTCTTCAGGTGCTGGAGCACTACGACGAAGGACAGCAACCGCTCGATAAGGTCAGAAATGAAATCACGGACAAACTGTACACCGCCCGCCTGGAGCCCGCCATGCGCGAATATCTCAAGACGCTGCGCGAGCAAAGCTACGTGATTATCAAGCCTGGCTACCAAGACGTTGCGGGTCCCGGCAGCTCGGAAATCCAGGAAGTGAGTGCCATGCCCGAAGTCAGCAAGCAAAAGAAGGGGCACAAAAAATTCCTGCTTTTCGGCAAGCGGTCGGGTTCGAGTTCCGGGAACTCCACTGGAGATACCGGTAAATGAACAGGCCTTCTTCACGAAGTAGGTTCTTCGTGGATAAACTGGGCTAAAATACCGTCCGATGAAGACTCCGCTCGTCTCTGACCTGAATTCCGAGCAGAACATCACAACATTTTTCCTCGTTTGCGAAAAAGAAATTCGCAGTACGCGCGAAGGAAAGCCGTATTTGCGCTTGGAGCTTGGCGACCGCAGCGGGACCATCGAAGCGCGTATGTGGGACCAGTTCGAAGCGGCGGCAAAGGGCATTCAGCGAGAAGATTTCGTGAAAGTCCAGGCGCGCGTCGAAATCTATAAGAACCGGCCGCAGCTTTCGGTGATCCAGGTGCGCCTGGCGAAGCCCGAAGAAATTGACCTCTGGGATTTTTTGCCGCAAACCAAGGCCGATGTTGGAAAACTGTACGCGCAGTTACTGGAGTATGCCGGTCTCATCTCGAATCCGTGGCTGAAAAAGCTGGTCACCGGCATTCTCAACGAACCGGCGATCGCGGCAAAGTACAGGCGCGCACCCGCGGCGAAGGTTATGCACCATGCCTATCTCGGCGGGTTGCTGGAACATGTGGTCAGCCTTTGCGGGCTGGCCAAGGTGGTGGCGACACACTATCCGGAACTCGACCTCGACCTGCTGTTGACGGCAGCGATTCTGCATGACGTCGGCAAGCTCGATGAGCTCTGCTACGAACGGGCCATCGGCTACACCGTCGAGGGCCATCTGCTAGGGCATATCGTCATGGAAATGGAGACGGTTTCGAGAGCGATTGACCTTATCGAAGGGTTTCCGCCGAAGCTGAAAACGGTCGTGCAGCATTTGCTCATCAGCCATCACGGCCGCTATGAGTTTGGTTCACCCAAGCTGCCGATGATTCGCGAGGCCCTGGTCTTCCATTATCTTGACGATCTCGATTCGAAACTAGCCGCGGTTCGCGCGGCCCTCGAGCAGGAGACCGGCGAACCCGAGTGGTCGGCGTACTCGGGTGCGTTGGGACGTAAATTCCTGCGGCTGGAAGAATTTCTGAAGAATTTCGCGCTCACGCCTCCCGACAAAACATAACCGTCCTGCCCTATCCTAAGTCGGGGCGCATTTGCTTGCCGGATGACCTTTCCCGCAACTACACTTGATTGGAGGAGCAAGCGACGGCAAGGGCGGGGAAACAACGCGCAAACTGACGCGGAAACCCGACAGGTGAAGGAAAGCAATGTTTCCTGCGGAATACAAAATTCGAGACTTGACGATTCGCCCGGCGGCGGTGCTGGCGCCCATGGCGGGTGTGACCGACACGCTGTTTCGCCGCGTGATTCGCGGCCTCGGCGGGTGCGGCTTGCTCATGACCGAGTTCACCAGCTCGGAAGGCATCACACGGAGCGCCGCAAAGACGCTGCGCTATTTGTATTTCCAAGAAGATGAGCATCCCATCACGGCGCAGCTTTTTGGCGCAAATCCGGCGGTTATGGCCGAGGCGGCCAGGATGGTGGAAGACCTCGGCTACGACGCCGTGGACATCAACCTCGGCTGCCCCGCGAAGAAAGTGGTGAAATGCGGCGGGTCGGGACTGCTGCGCGACCTGCCGCTGCTCGAACAAATCTTTTGCGCGGTGCGCCGAGCAGTGAAAATTCCGCTAACCATCAAGCTGCGCGCGGGGTGGGACGAAAAATCCATCGTTGCGGTCGAGGTCGCTCGACTGGCGGAAAGTATCGGCGTTGAAGCGGTCGCGGTGCATACGCGCACGCGCATGCAAGGCTACGCGGGTAGGGCCGACTGGTCGATAATCGCGGCCGTGAAGCAAGCGGTGAAGATTCCCGTCATTGGCAACGGGGACATCAGCCGCCCGGAAGATGCCGAGCGCATGTTCCGCGAGACGTGCTGCGACGCCGTGATGATCGGCCGCGCAGCGGCCAGCAACCCGTGGATCTTCCTTCAGATGCAAGAGTTCGCGGAAACCGGGCGCTATACGATCCCCACCGAAGCCGACCGCTTCCGGTTACTGATTGACTACTATCGACGGATTTATGCCGCCAACCCGCCCGACGGTGTAGGCAAAATGAAGCAGTTCGCTTGCTGGTTTACTCATAGCGTGGGGAACGGCAGCGAGCTTCGCAGAATCGTACACGCGGCGCGAACCTCAGGCGAAATTCTCTCGAACGTCGAGAGTTTTTTCGAGGGCCGAGCGGCCGCTTTGGCTGGCCCCAGCCCGGTGGGGGCCGGCAGAAGTGAGGATCCTGCCTATGGGCCCAGGCAGCGGGTCGGCTGCGAGGCAACGCTCGGAACGTAGAATTGAAGTTCACCTGCCCATGCACGTGCGCGGACGCGACGCGTGCGGCGCCACCTTTGAGGAAGATACCTCCAGTGAAAATCTTTGCCGCGGCGGCGCGGCTTTCTTGACACGCTTCGACATGGCCATCGGTT
>Ga0137382_10000491_pt1 | contig 16405 bp, 10 predicted proteins | sample SagtaG_15_FD_104816 | JGI IMG/M metagenome (GOLD analysis project Ga0137382, IMG submission 104816) | Vadose zone soil microbial communities from Sagehorn Ranch, Mendocino, California, USA - Sage2_R_20_16 metaG | ecosystem: Environmental > Terrestrial > Soil > Vadose zone | place: USA... | reverse complement strand
CGCAGATCAGATCTGAAAACGTGCTTACCATCTCGCACTTGAAGCGCTGGCGAAACTCGCGCGGATACGTGAACAACAACATTTTGTACAGGCCACAGCTCACTCGGGCCGCGCTGGTCATAACGTCACTCCGATGTCTTCGGCACTAGCTTCTTGCCACGAGCCAGGCGCACTACAGACTCCATGCGGCTGATATCGGCAGCGAGGATGGCTTTTCCCGTGCGGGTCAACTTGTAATACCTCCTCCGATCTTCGTGGTCGGATTGGCCGCCGACGACCTCCGTTTCTTCAATCAAGTCGAGACCCAATAATCTCTGAATTGTTGAATACAGCGTGCCAGGGCCCATACGGAACTGGTGGTCAGAAATTCGGGAGACGCTCTGCATAATGGCGTAGCCATGCTTCTCCCCGTCTGCCAACGCGAACAGAATAAAAAAGACCGCAGGAGTCAGGGGGAGCAGGTGCTGCAGATCATTTGGAACGCGATTGGCAGTAGGCATGAGTATGTCCACCACCGATATATCTGTAGAAGATATATTGTGTCAAGAATTTTTTCATGTCCGGAGTCCACTCTGATATTTGGACATGGTACGGCCTGTCGATGACAAGAAGTCGACTTCCCGGAAGGTGGTTCACCTTCGCGGATCATTCTTGCGTTCCCGTCTTGTGTTTCAATCACCAAATCTGCAGTGGGAATTCCGACGCTCTGGACGATTGACGGGCACCTCTTCCATAACGTTGACCAACCGGTAGTTTACCGGTTCGGTCACACCACCGCTTCAGAACGAAGCCGCCAGGCAGCCGGCAGACGAGATCCGCAATCTATCACTTCGATTCGTAGTTCTTGTATTCCGCGGCTGCATCGAAAGACGCAACATCAGTGCGGGAATATCACTTCGGATTCCAGGCCCGCGTAGCTGTAGTTCTCTCCGTACAAATCGCGAAAAATCTTAAACGCCAGATTACCGGTGCAGTGAGCCGGAGCCACTCGCCGCACGCCGAGATCATCTTTCATCAGGTGAGCAATGTTCGAGATGTAGGCCGCGTCGTATGGCAACATGTGAAATCCGCCTTCGACTAGCTCGATGGGGCTGCCAAGATACTGTTTGGCTGCACGGATAATCTCTTCGACTTTGCTGTGCGAGCAGCCCGTGATCAGAACCACGCCTTTTTCAGTCTTCAGCGCCAGCGACAGTTCCGGAAAGCCTGCGAGGTCGGGATGTCCGGGTTCGTTCGGCGGATAGGCGTTGAAATCTCCCAGCATGACCGAGCGAGTAACGATCAGTGCCATGGGCGGCGCCTTGCGCGGCAACTTGGACATAGCGCTTCCGTCACTGCAGGAAGCGAGTCCGATCACGAAGAGGAACAGGACAGCCGGTGGGTCCTTACACTATTACAGTGACCGCAACGTCGGGCTAGCTGACACACGAGACGGTCGTCAGGTGAGCAGATCTAGTTGACGCGCGATGCCACATGATTCTTTTCCTTGTGTGGCCGGGCTTGGTGTGCGAGACTACGCGCAATGAGATCCAGTTACTCAGGCCGAGATCCTCGATCGCTGATTTCAATAACGGTCTATCTGCGGCTGACGAGAATGGATGTCTGCTGCGGCCCGCCTCCCTCGCTGTAATCCGTTTCATCGGTAGCGCACCCAACGTCACAACAGGAGAAGTGTAAATGGAAGAGAATTCCGTTCTCTGGGAGGAGACCATTCAGCCGGGAGCGGCATGGTCGCACGTGTTGAAGCGCGGAACGACGTTACGCCTTATGGATCTGGAAGGCGGGGCAAATGTTGGCGCGATCTTCTATAACTTCGAGTGTCCGGTGGAAAGATACAACATGCCGGATACGCTGAAGGCGCAGCATATCGCGCGGCTCACAAAGGGATTCGTGCTGTATTCCGACATGGGACGCATTCTATGTTCCATTGTTGAAGACCAGGTTGGCTGGCACGATCCGATCGGCGGGACGTCCCGCGCCAAGATCGTGGAAGAAAAGTACGGGCCTTCGCGCTATCAGGAACAGCGTAATGATTATTACAAGAACGGGCGCGACAGTTTCCTGATTGAGATGGCCAAATGGGGGCTCGATCCTCGCGACCTCGCCGCAAATGTGAATTTCTTCAGCCGTGTTGATGTTGCAGAGGATGGCAGCATGAGCTTTGCTGTGGGCAACTCCAAAGCTGGCGATTTTGTTGAGATTCGCGCGGAGATGAACGTCCTAGTGATACTGAACACCTGCCAACATCCGCTCGATCCAAATCCGCGATATGCGCCTAAATCGGTGAAAGCGTCGATTAGGAGAGTTCCGGCGCCGAGTGCGGACGATCCTTGCCGGATTTCGCGGGCAGAAAACGGACGAGGCTTCACGCTGACGGAGCGATATTTCCTATGAGGAATCAAGAACTATGAGCGGAATCAATTTAGTTGAAAGCAAGCTTGATCCGGCAAAGACAGTTTATAGACATGAGATTCCGGCTGGAGAGCCCTGGATCTATCCCCTGAGGAAGGGGCAGTATTTCCGCATCGTTGATCTCCACGGAAACCAGGCTGTAGATACTCTGTTTTACAACGAACATGATTATTCCGACCGCTACAGCGCGCAAGACACAATCCAGCAGCAAGGCAATATTTATCTGACGACCGGGACGAAATTGATTTCGACCGCCGGCACGGCGCTGATGACAATCGTGGCGGACACGTGCGGCCGGCACGACACACTCGGTGGGGCATGTGCCACAGAAAGCAACATGGTCCGATACGCCCTCGAAAAACGGCACATGCACGCCTGCCGCAACAGCTTTATGAAGGCGGTGATCGAGTGGGACCACGGCATGAGCAAGCGCGATATCGCCAACAACATCAATTTCTTCATGAACGTGCCAGTGACGAATGAGGGCAAGCTTACGTTTGAAGACGGCATTTCCGAGCCCGGGAAGTACGTCGAGATGCGTGCGGAAACCGATGTCCTCGTTTTGATCAGCAATTGTCCGCAGTTGAACAATCCTTGCAATGCCTACAACCCGACTCCCGTCCAGGTCCTGATCTGGGATGGGACCGAGGCGTGATGTTTGAAAAAGTTCTGATTGCCAATCGCGGCGCGATTGCATGCCGCATCATTCGAACACTGCGCAAGATGGGTGTGCGCTCGGTTGCCGTGTATTCAGAAGCGGACCGCCATTCGATGCATGTGGAGCAGGCGGACGAAGCGGTGTGCATCGGTCCGCCATCCCCTGCGCACAGCTATCTCTCTATACCCACCCTGCTGGAGGCGTCGCGGAAAACGCGGGCAGAGGCTATTCATCCGGGTTACGGTTTCCTCAGTGAGAATGCGGGCTTCGCAGAAGCTTGTGCAGCGGATGGAGTTGTGTTTATCGGACCGACTCCCCAGCAAATGAAGGATTTTGGATTGAAACATGTAGCGCGCAGGATTGCCGCGGAGAACAGTGTGCCGCTCCTGCCGGGTAGCGAACTGCTCGAAGACCTACGAGCCGCGATCAAAGCCGCTGAACGCATCGGTTATCCGGTGATGCTGAAGAGTACTGCCGGCGGCGGCGGGATCGGCATTCGGTTGTGCGGGTCAGCAGAAGAATTACGCGAGGCGTTTGACGCGGTCGCGCGGTTGAGCCAAGCGAATTTTGGAAGCGGCGGAGTATACCTGGAAAAATTCGTCTCGCAAGCTCGACACATTGAGGTGCAAATTTTCGGGGACGGCCGCGGCTCGGTGGCTGCACTTGGAGAGCGCGATTGCTCCGTGCAGCGGCGAAACCAAAAGGTTATCGAGGAGACGCCGGCACCTGGTTTTGGGAACGCCGTCAGGGAACAACTCATCGGCGCGGCAATCCGATTGGGCAAAGCGGTGAAATACCAGTCTGCGGGAACGGTGGAGTTTATCTACGATAACGCAAGCGGCGACTTCTACTTCCTTGAAATCAACACACGTCTGCAAGTCGAACATGGCGTCACCGAGGAAGTGACTGGGGTCGACCTCGTTGAATGGATGGTTCAGCAGGCCGCCGGCGAAGATCTCGCGCTTGAGAAATTCACCGTTTGCCGCGAAGGATGTTCCATCGAGGCGCGAGTGTACGCGGAAGACGCGGCAAAGAATTTCCAACCGAGTGTCGGGAGACTCTCACACGTCAAGTGGCCCGAGAAAGTACGCGTGGAAACCTGGGTGGAAGCCGGAACTGAGGTAACGCCGTATTACGATCCCATGCTGGCAAAAATAATTGTGCACGCGCCAAGCCGGGAGGCCGCCTTCCACAAGCTCCGCGTTGTCTTGCGTCAATCTGAGCTGTCGGGGTTGGAGACAAACCTACCGTACTTGCGGCAGATCTGCGAAGCTCCGGCTCTGAATCGAGGAGGTGTCACTACTTCGTTCCTGCGCGATCTCGCTTACGTCCCACTAAATATTGACGTGATTGAGCCGGGCACGCAAACGACCATTCAGGATTTCCCGGGCCGCATGGGGTACTGGCATGTTGGCGTGCCTCCTTCGGGCCCGATGGATTCGCTGGCATTTCGCTTCGCGAACCGTCTCGTGGGCAATGCCAGCGATGCCGCCGGACTTGAGATGACACTTACTGGACCGACCTTGCGTTTTTCCTGCGACGCGACGGTTGCGCTGACGGGGGCGGATTTCGGCGCGCGGCTAGACGGTCAACCGATTCCCCTATGGCAGGCCGCACTCGTTCGCAGAGGCGCAGTGCTTGAGTTGGGAGCCGCGCAAAGACCGGGGACACGCGCTTATTTTGCGGTTGCTGGAGGGATTGAAGCTCCGCCGTATCTGGGCAGCCGCTCGACTTTCATTCTTGGAAAATTCGGCGGTCAAGCTGGCCGCACACTTCGCGCGGGAGACGTTCTACACATAGGCGCCTCTGAAAGAAGTTCACGAGAAGCCGCTAAATTGCCGGAACCATTGATCCCGCGATATGGAAACGAGTGGGGAATCGGGGTCCTTTACGGCCCGCATGGCGCGCCGGATTTCTTTACTCCAGAAGACATCGAAATATTTTTCACCACAGCGTGGAAGGTTCATTACAACTCTGACCGCACGGGTGTGCGACTCATCGGTCCAAAGCCGCGATGGGCACGTAGGGATGGGGGAGAAGCAGGCCTGCATCCTTCTAACATTCACGACAACGCTTACGCGGTCGGGACCATCGACTTCACCGGCGATATGCCTGTGATTCTGGGACCTGACGGCCCGAGTCTGGGCGGCTTCGTGTGTCCGGCGACCATCGTCGACGCCGAGCTTTGGAAGATCGGGCAACTGAAGGCTGGCGACATCGTGCGGTTTCGCGCACTGTCATTGGAGCGGGCGTTGGAGTTAAGCCGCGGGCAAGAAATGAACATAGAAACGCTCTCCGGAGAGACGGCATCACTGCCGGAGACCCCTTTCCGTGAAGATGCGGTCCTGCGGCGATTCGAATCGGACGGCGCACCGGCGGTGGTCTGCCGCGCGGATGGCGATAGGTACTTGCTCGTGGAATACGGACCGAACGCGCTCGACCTGAATCTGCGCTTTCGCGTGCATGGATTGGAACAACAATTACGTGAACTGAAACTTCCCGGGATCATCGATATCACTCCGGGAGTGCGCTCACTGCAGGTGCACCACGATTCCCGCCTGCATCGTGAGGGGCTGCTCGAGGCCGTGGCGTTTTGCGAGCGCCGCATCCCGGATTTGGACAACATTTCCGTGAATTCGCGCGTGGTTCATCTGCCGCTGTCCTGGGACGATCCGGCTACTCAGCTGGCCATCCGAAAGTACATGCAGGGCGTGCGGCCGGACGCGCCCTGGTGTCCCAGCAATATCGAGTTTATTCGCCGCATCAACGGCCTCACTTCCGTCGATGAGGTACACCGCATCGTGTATGGTGCCAGTTACCTGGTGCTGGGGCTGGGCGACGTTTACCTGGGAGCGCCGGTAGCCACACCGGTTGATCCGCGCCATCGCCTGGTCACTACGAAATACAATCCGGCGCGAACCTGGACGCCCGAAAATGCCGTGGGAATTGGCGGCGCATACCTCTGTGTGTACGGCATGGAAGGCCCAGGCGGCTATCAATTCGTTGGCCGCACCGTGCAGATGTGGAATGCCTTTCGATCCACGGCCGAGTTTGCGCCAGGGACGCCATGGTTGCTGCGCTTCTTCGACCAAATTCGGTTTTTCCCGGTAAGCGCGAACGAACTTCTGGACATCCGCGACGCTTTTCCGCGCGGACGGTATTCGCTGCGCATCGAGGAATCGGAATTCCGCCTGCGTGAGTATCACGCGTTTGTGAAATCGATCCAGGCCGAGGCGGCCGGAATCAAAGCGAGGCAGCAGCAGGCTTTTGATGCCGAGCGTGAACGATGGACCGCCGCTGGCCAGGCTGACTTCGCCGAGCCTCCGGAAACGCTCGGGACATCTCGAAACGAATTGGAAACTCCTAAGGGATGTAAGCCGGTGCGCTCTCCGATTGGTGCAAGTGTCTGGACGATTGGCGTGGAAATGGGGCAAAGAGTGGAAGCCGGACAGAAATTACTGGTGCTCGAAGCTATGAAAACGGAGATCGCGGTAGTGGCGCCGAGCGCGGGTACTGTTGAGAGATTGCATTGTGCGCCGGGATCGCTGGTTTCCTCAGGACAGATATTACTGGCGTTTCGTCCGGAGGCGGCCCCATGAAGATTTCGGAAAAGGTCGCGGCAATTTATGACCGTTTGGATGGAGAGCCACTCAACCCGGTTTGGATTTCCCTTGTGCCACGAGCGAATGCGCTGGCGCGAGCACACGAAATCGAAAACTCGCCAATGTCCGTTCTCGCTGGAATGACATTCGCGGTGAAGGACAACATTGATGTCGCGGGGATGCCGACGACCGCGGGTTGTCCGGCTTATGCCTACACCCTGGCGTCCAGCGCGACGGTGGTGCAGCGACTGGTGAACGCGGGAGCGATTGCGATCGGCAAAACCAACATGGACCAATTCGCCACCGGATTGGTAGGGACGCGCTCGCCGTTCGGAGCCTGCTCGAGCGTGTACGACGAACGATATATTTCCGGTGGATCAAGCTCCGGCTCGGCTCTCGCCGTGGCGAAAGGTCTTGTCACATTTGCGCTTGGCACGGATACGGCAGGTTCGGGCCGCGTGCCGGCGGCCTTCAACAATTTGATTGGCCTAAAACCGACCCGGGGACTGCTGAGCACTTCAGGGGTGGTTCCAGCCTGCCGCACGCTCGATTGCGTCTCCATCCTGGCATCGAATTGTCTCGACGCTCACAAAGTCTGGAGCGCCGTCAAAGGCTTTGATCCACTCGATCCATTCTCGCGCGAGCCTCGCGCCGGTGAAGATGCCGCGCCCTGGTTGAATGCCCCTTTTCACTTTGGCGTGCCCCGAACTGAGCAACTCGAGTTCTTTGGCGATGAAGAAGCAAAAGCGCTGTATGCAAAAGCGGTGAGCAGAATTGAGCAAATCGGCGGCCAAAAAGTGGAGATCGATTTTTCGGTCTTTCGCAGCGCTGCCGAATTACTTTACGAAGGACCGTGGGTGGCTGAACGTCTCGCAGCCATCCATTCCTTTGTGCAGAATCATTCCACTGAGATGAACCCAGTCGTGCGCGGCATTATTACCGGCGGGAATCGATTCACTGCTGTCGATGCGTTCCAGGCCGAGTATCGCTTGCTGGATTTGCGCCGTGACGCCGCAAAACAGTGGTCCACAATGGATGTTCTTGTCTTGCCCACCACGGGAACTATTTACACCCACGAGCAAGTGGCCGCAGACCCCGTTAAGATGAATGCAAATCTTGGTTACTACACGAATTTTGTGAACCTGATGGACCTTGCGGCTGTCGCAGCTCCGGCGGGATTTCGTTCGAATGGCCTGCCCTTTGGAATTTCTTTCATAGGACCGGCTTTTTCGGACGAAGCTCTTCTTGCGCTCGCGCATCGCTACTTGGGCGAACAGGCTCCACTGCTTGAAAGAACGCCCGGGTGTGCGAATTTGGCCGTTGTTGGGGCACATCTCAGTGGTCAACCACTGAATTCGCAGCTAACCCGGCGCGGCGCGCGCCTGAAAAAGACCTGCCGAACCGCACCGGGTTACCGGCTTTATGCGCTGGCAGGTAGCAAGCCAGCCAAGCCCGGCTTGGCGCGCGATGACGAATTCCAAGGACCGGGGATTGAAGTGGAAGTTTGGACAATACCGGAGGACCAGTTCGGCAGTTTCACGGCGGAAGTCCCCAAGCCTCTCGGCATCGGAAACGTCACGCTAGATTCCGGCGAGTCTGTCAAAAGCTTTATCTGTGAGCCTTACGCGCTAGCCAGCTCCACTGAAATTACACAGTTCGGAGGGTGGCGCGCCTACCTGGCATCATCCAAAAAGTGAATCCTAGAGATAGAAATAATGACTGGGGGTGTGGCCGCGCGGTGGGGCTAAAATTTCTCAGCCTATGACGAACTCCAGTCCCTGCCTGGAATACATGCTGTGGACGATCGAATGATAGCGCGTATTCTTTGTCTCTTCTTGTTGCTTACGACTTCCGCGGCCGCTCAGAAACCGACGTTTACGGTTGGGTGGTCCATCTACGCAGGATGGACCCCGTACCACTACTTGGTAAAGTCCGGCATCCTCAAGAAATGGGCGGACAAATACGGCGTCACCATTAAAGTGCAGCGGTTCGACTATGCGCCGTCGCTGGACGCCTTCGTCTCTCGCAACATTGATGCCTGCGCCATGACCAACATGGAAGCATTGGATATGCCCGCCGCTGCCGGCGTCCCCACCACGGTGCTGATCATCGGAGATTATTCGAATGGGAACGACGCCCTGCTGGTAAGAAATGGCCTGCAGATCAAAGACCTCGCCGGTAAAAAGCTGCTGCTGGTGGAGAAAACGGTCTCGGAGTACCTGTTAGACCGCGCCTTTACTCTGAGCGGAAAGACCGGCGAGATCAAGCAGGTACGGAAAATCAACACTTCGGATTCGGACATTCAGTCGGCATTCATCAGCGATTCCAGTGCTTCTGCCGTGGTCACGTGGAAACCGATGCTTTCGCAGTTGTTGAAGCAGAAGGGCGTGACCTCCTTGTTTAATTCTTCGCAAATACCGAGCGAAATTCTGGACCTCACGGTAGTGCGCACGGACGTGCTGGAACGTGCAGACGGCTCTGGACAGAAATTTGCGAAAGCGCTAGCAGGCGCCTGGTACGAAATGATGGGACTCATGTCGCCGCAAGGCATCGCGGCAGACAAGGTGCTGACGGCCGTCGCTGAAGGATCGGCCGATTCCCTGGCCTCGTACAAGGAGCAGCTCAGCACAACGCGGATGTTCTATGAGCCCCAGTCCGCGGCGGAATTCGGCAGTTCGCCAGTGCTCAAGCAGAAAATGGCTCTGGTAAGGCAATTCTGTTTTGACCACGGCCTGCTGGGCGAGAAGAGCGGCACGGCAGATGACGTAGCGATTCGCTACCCGGACGGTTCGATACAGGGAAAGCCAGATCACGTCCGTTTGCGATTCGAGAACCAATTCATGGAGATGGCGGCGCAAGGCAAACTCTAAAAAACATGCGCGGTGGATTCCAACTCGTCCATGCGAAACCCAGCCGCTCGGCGACGGCGCTGCTCTCGTGGTTCTTGTTCGTGCTGGGAATCGGGCTCTACGTTAACGCCGCCCAGAAGCGCCATCAGGAAAATGCCGAGGACCGCGTGGTGCCCACCATTCCGCACATGCTTCACAGCACCTACGACGCGGCGTTCAAACCGGCGGAAGACGACGAATCGACCATCGGGGATAATGCAAACCTGTCGCAGCGCTTTCTTGCGAGCATGCTTTGGAAGGACACCAAGGCCAGTGCGCGGCGCTTTTTGTATAGTTTGCTCTTGCTGATTCCGGCCGTCTTTCTCGGCCTGCATATGGGACTGTTTCCTTACGTGGGACTGTTTTTCTCCCGGTTCGTGCTCTTCTTCGACAAGATCATTGCACTTTCTCTCTTACCGATTCTGTTCATCGCCTTTGGCATCGATGAGCTGTCCAAAATCATGCTGATCGTCATCGGCGTGACCCCGACCATCATCCTGGATACCTTTAACCTGACGCGCAGCGTGCCGCAAGAGCAGGTCGTGAAGGCTTTCACGCTGGGGGCGGGAGATTTCGACGTAGCCTACCGCGTCATCCTCCGGCAGATTGCGCCGCGCGTGCTGAATAGTATTCGGCTGAACCTGAAGGCCGTCATGCTGTTCCTCTTTGCGGGGGAAATGATCGCTTCCACCGACGGGCTGGCCTATCGCATTGCTTTGCTGCGCCGACACATGGGAATGGACGTGATTATCCCTTACGTGCTGTGGGTGGCGTTGCTGCTTTTCCTGGTGGACGTAGCGATGCGACTCATCAACCGCAAGCTTCACCCCTGGTTCCGAGAGGCGTAGCAAATATGGCGATGATTCAATTCGAAAATGTTTACGTGAACTATGGTGCGCCGTCGCACCCGGTGTTGAGCAACATCGATCTGAAAATCGAAGAGGGCGAGTTTGTTTGCCTGCTGGGCCAGACGGGTTGCGGAAAATCAACCTTACTCCGGCTCGTGCTCGGTTCGGAACGACCTGTCGCGGGCCGCGTCCTGATTGCCGGCATCGAACACAACCAGCCGGACGCAACCTGTGGCTACGTGCCACAAAAATATTCTCTCTTTCCGGACAAGACCGTGATGGGCAACATCACTTTTGGGCCGGAGGTCAGTGAATTCAACCTGTTCACGCGCCTGACCCCGCGCTATTTCCGCCAGCGACGGGAGTTTCGCCAGCAGGCCATGCAGTATATCCGCCGGATCGGTTTACAAGACGCGGATGCCCGCAAATACCCCGACCAACTTTCGGGCGGCATGCAGCAGCGGGTCGCCATTGCGCAGGCCCTGGTCAATCGCCCCAGGATCTTGCTCTTAGATGAAGCCTTCAGCGCGCTTGACCCCGGGACGCGCAGGGACATGCAAGTTTTGATTCGCCAATTGTGGCGCGGAACTGGCGTAACACTGCTGTTTGTAACTCACAATACACACGAAGCTGTTCAGATGGGAACAAGAGTTATTGTACTGGCTCGGGAAACGCCGAATCACGGTTCGCGTGTTGCCATGGACCTTGCGATTCCCAGTTCTTGCCCTGCGGATGAGGTCTCCCGGCTAGCAGCACGGCTGGACAGCGCTGCCGGAAGCACGCGCGAACCCGAGGAGTTCACGTCGGGCATCGGCGATTCCGGCGCGCACGACCTAGCTGCTGCCCGAAATCTACTGCCGAACGAGATCTAGCCACGAGTGCTGTCTCAGAACCAATAATTTCTAACTTTCCAGTAAGCAGGCTGTCTAGACTTTGAAGCAAAGTGCGGGGGGATCTCCCCCAGCACTCGTGCCACAGGCCGAATCGGGCAGGTTGCCACGATATGATCAGAATTCGTACCGAAGTGCGAACTGCATTACCCGCGGCTCCATCACACCCTGAAATTCTCCAAAAGTACCTGGCGAGGTCAGGCTGAGGCTCGGGTTTGTGAAATTGACATTATTAAAGACGTTGAAGGCCTCGGCACGGAATTGAATTCGCTGGCTTTCCCAAGGCAGCTTGAACAGTTTGGTCACGCCCATATCTGTGTTGAAAAACGAAGGAAGGCGAACAGCGGCGCGCTTGCCGGTGTGACCCGGCAGCTCGTCGGCGAAGGAGTTCGAAGTGCTGGTATTCGCGAAGAGGCTGGGGTTGCCGTTCTGATTGATGTGCACGCCCGCCTTGACGGGCCCGGTGACGATTGCCAGAGAACTCAGCCAATAGTTGGCGTTGTACTCCAGCCCTCCCGCCACAGTTGTTGGCAAACCGGCGCGGAAGCGGGTCAAGCCGGAGGCCTGCCAGCCGCCAACGATCATGTCTAACCAACGCGGGACATCCTGGAGAAGCGGTTTGCCGCGACCGACCGGCAGCTCAAACAGCGCATTGCCGGAGATATTGTGCCGCATGTCGAAATCCGAGGAGCCGCGGAATTCTTTGGTGTTGTAAATGTTTTGTATGGCGGCCCCTTGCTCGCCGGCTCCTGATTCGGCGGCCGAGCCGTCATCAACCGAGTGCGACCACGAGTAGTTGAAGTCAAAGGAGAGTCCGCCGCTGAATCTCCTCCGTAATGAGACGGTGAGGCCGTGATAGGCCGCAGTGCCGGAATTCATCCACGTGGGCAGTGAACTACCCTGGATAGGAAAGAAGGTATAACATCCGGTGACCGTGAGACATTGCCCCGGATTGTAAGAACTTGTCACGTTGCGATCGAGGGCGTGAAGACAGTCAAGATAGCTGCCGCCGTAATCGTTATACACGCACATGAAGTAGTTGGCTGAGGCACTTCCCGGAACGTCGACATTCGCGAGCGTGGGCCACATGTCCTCGACGAACGGAAGCGTCGGCACCAAGCTTGGATTTGCTTTGACCTGGGCCGGCGTCAGACCCGAATCAAACAAAGCCCGCACCTTAGCTGCGTTTTGTTCCCAAGTGATTCCCGACTTCGGATCCTTGAAATACTCCAGGGGCGTATAGACATCGCCTTCCATGAGCAGGCGGTGAGAGAGGCGCCCGGCATAGCCGATCTCCAAAGTCATCTTGCCGGGAATTTCGCGAGCGAAGCTAGCGGTGAAAACGTAGGCGTACGGGGGCTTCAGGTTCGGTGAAATACCCTCGAAGTCGCCGATGATGGCGGCAATGTCTGGAGGTTGATAAGGGAAGGTTTCCTGCGGCGGAGCAGGCAGTGTGGGGGAAGAACCCAGGTACCGCGGGCTTGTGCTGAAACTATAGGAATCCGGGAAATTCGCTTTGTAGGCGAGGCCGATCGAGCCGAATTGATCGTACTGCGTGATGAGGTCACTCCCGAATCGATCATAGACCATGCTAGCGCCGACTCGGAACGCTCCACCCGTCCCGAACATCTTTCCGAGCCAGCCGCCGTGGCCCGAAGGAGAATAGGCAAGTCCAAAACGCGGTGCAAAATTTAGATTGGAAGGTTTCCACCACGTCGGTTTGCCATTGACAGGGCCATCCAAGGCCCACTTCAGTCTGGCGTTCGGCAAAGCATTCTGCGGCACACCTTGCATTTGCCCCGCATTGCGTTCCGCAAAATACTGATTCAGCGGGACGGTGGGTATCACCTGGTATCCGTTTGCTTCATATGGAGGCCTGAAGTTCTCCCACCGCAAACCAAAGCTCAGGGTCAACTCGCGCGAGACGCGGTACGTATCACCAGCATAAAGCCCATAATCTTGCTCGATAAACCTGCGGGCTTGCACCGTACCTTGCGGCAAGGAAGTTCCATTCTTCGAAAACAGATCGGTATGAAAATCGTCGTTCACCAAACCGAGTATCGCGCCCATGCCATTGGTAACGGAAACGGGATCTGCCAGCCCGACGTTTGGCCCGAAACGCACCGGATCTGTGGACATGAAATTTGTGAGCGCATTGTCAATATCCGCTCCGAGGCCGATTAGTTCCGTGGCGCCGTACCCATAGCGGGCGAACGAATTGGCGAACGAGCGGGTGTTGTTGTGAATGAAGCGGGCGGAAAATCCTGCTGTAATGGTGTGCGGCCCTTTGGTCCAGGCGATATCCTCATTTGGATTTAAGGTTGGCAGGCGCTGCGAGAGGGGACGCGCGTAAGGATTTTGCAGAGGGTCGAGACTCGTCTGGAAGAGAGCAGGCCCCGTCACACCAGACAAAGCTTGACCAAATCGCGTGTAACTGAGATTCAGGACGCTGACGAGATTGGGCCGCAAAATTGCCGTATATTGCGCCGCAAAACCCTTGCTGTTGTCGCGAAGAGTGGAGGCCGGCGCTTGACCCGGGAACTGGGCGAGAATCTGGTCGTCTGTATTGTCAGCAAGGGTGCCACGAAAACTGAGAGTATGCTTGCCCGCGCGGTCTAGATGAAGATCAATCTTTCCGACAATGGCGTGATCGCTGCGATGACTCGGCGCATTAAATCGGAAACCACTGAAGTTTAGCCCGCCATCCTCACCGAAAGAGGGGGCATTGCCACTAGGATACTTGTTCAAGATAGGGAGCATGCTGGTATCGACTCCCTTGCCGAGGGGATCCACCGCTTGAATGTCGTTCGCGGAGATAGATTGCACAAAAATCTTGTCGCTTACTGGATCACAGGTACCACCGGGACCGGTTGGGTTATTGCACATCCTGTATTTGAAGATTCCCTGGCGCAGAGAGTCGGATGGCACGGCGCGAACTTGGGCGACGCCGCTGGCATCTTGGCGTTGCTCATAGTTGAAGAAGAAAAATGCCCGGTCTTTAATTATTTTGCCTCCTGCGGACGCACCGAACTGGTTGCGCACCAGCGGCTGCCTGGGAACACCAGCCTGATTGTTGAACCAGGTATTCGCGGCGGTAACCGAATTCCTGTTATATTCGTACACCGACCCGTGAAGGTTGTTCGTTCCGCTTTTGGTCACGAGTGCGACTTGCCCTCCGGAGGACCGCCCCATGTTCGCGCCCTGGCCAGCCACGGTGACACGGAATTCCTCGACGGAATCCAGTGGAATCGGGAGCACGGCATTAAACCCGGAATTGATATTTGCCCCATTAGCGTTTGATCCCTGATATCCGCCCAGACCAGTGGTTGTGTTTTGCGCGATCAATCCGGAGTTCTGGTTATTATTTACGTCGGCACCGTCGAGGGTGACGTTGTTTTGGTCGCGGCGCGCTCCAAGCACTTCTCCATTCGAAGTCACCCCGGGCTGCACGCTGAGCAGCTCCACCACATTGCGCGTCTGTAAAGGAATTTGTCTCACCTGCAGTTCGCTAAATGGGTTGCCGAGACTCGCGTCGGTAGTGTTTATCTGCGAGACATCGGACTGCACATTCACCACCTCTCCTGTAGTGCCTATGACCATGACCAAGTCGAGGGTGCTCGGAGTATTCACAAGGAGAGTGATGTTGTTTCGGGTCATCTTAGCGAAGCCAGTTTTGGTCGCAGTTAGCTTGTAAGTTCCTGGGACAACCTGAGGGAAATTATAGACTCCGTTCGCTTCGGTAACGCTTGTGCGCACGGCGCCGTTTTCCGTGCTGGTCATGGTTACCGCAGCTTCCGGAATAACTCCGCCAGAAGAATCAGTAATGACTCCTCTTAACGATGTTGTGGACTGTGCATACGAACTACATGTGACTAGGAGCACCACGAGGAGGCCCGGTACGATCCTCTTCATTATCATTTCACTCCTTAAGTTAGGACCAGTGCGGAGATACATGAGTGCAGCCATTAAGACCGGCGCACGCGGTGGAGTCAAAATCAATCTTTGGATTGAATCAATGAGAATTCTCTATTGTTGTCAGCTGTTGGCAGAATGATGGAAGCCTCGAAGCAGGCCAAAGAGCGATAGCAAGATTCGCTGGCGATATCGCACGTACCATGCGCCATGGTGTTCGTACATACAGCCGTTTTGATAACGGAGACCTGCTTTCACGACGACTCCATCTGCGGGTTAAGCCGCAACCAGTACGGCCCTCCGCGATTAATATGATTTTGGGACAATGGACATTTTTCAAGTTGACCGAGGCATAAGGCAGAGCATTTCTCAATTTCCACACTACGGCATCATCATGATGCTGCAAAACCAAATCTGTGCAGCCCAGCGTTTTTGTGCAAACACATAACGAGCCAACACTTTGTCGATTTATTCGTAACGCAGTGCGACGAGGGGATCGATGCCTGCGGCGCGGCGGGCTGGCAGCAGAGACGCGAATAGGCCAACCGCGAGGAAGAGGGTCACAACGGCAAAAAACGTCAATGGATCCATAGCCGAAACGCCTGAGAGTTGGCCTTCCAGGAAGCGCGTCAGGCCGAGGCTTGCGAGCACGCCGATGAGAATGCCCGCCGAGATCAGGCGCAGCCCGTTCCAAAGAACCATCTTCAGGACGTTGCCATGTTGGGCGCCGAGTGCCATGCGAACCCCGATCTCATGGGTCTGCAAGGCGACGGTGCAAGCCATGACGCTAAATATGCCGATGAGCACGAGGGCGAGGCCGATTCCGGCGAATGCGCCGACGGTGATCAGGCCAAACTGCGGCCGCGTGTAGGCCTCCTCGGCTAATAGGTCCTTGATCGATCCGCTCTGGACGACAGCGGCATTCGAATCTACGGCCCAGATCTCGCGCTGAACACCCGCGAGCAGCGACTTCGGATCCACGGCGGTTCTGGCCAGGATGATGCGACGTCCAAGCCCAGTGATGGAGTGCGGGATGAACGCTTCAGGCTCCGGGGGTAGCAGCGGGCCACGGTTTCTGAAGTCCGGGACCATGCCGATGACCTCGAAATAAGCGTCACGCGGCGTATCGGGCAATTCATCGAAGACGTTGAATTTAATCTTTTGCCCGAGAGGATTCTCGCTTCCGAAGAAAGTG
>Ga0137382_10000489_pt1 | contig 16412 bp, 19 predicted proteins | sample SagtaG_15_FD_104816 | JGI IMG/M metagenome (GOLD analysis project Ga0137382, IMG submission 104816) | Vadose zone soil microbial communities from Sagehorn Ranch, Mendocino, California, USA - Sage2_R_20_16 metaG | ecosystem: Environmental > Terrestrial > Soil > Vadose zone | place: USA... | reverse complement strand
GTGCGGGCAATCGGGTCGTGGGCGGAGCGCCGGATGAACCGCGGTGGCGAAGCGGGCCGGGTCAGCCTCGCCTTCATTACCACCAGCCTGATCTTCTGCGTCGGTCCGCTGACCGTGCTCGGGTCCTTCCTCGACGGAACGCGTGGCGACATCACGTTGCTTGCCATCAAGTCCACGCTCGACGGGGTGACCGCGATCGTCTTTGCCGCGACCCTGGGGTGGGGCGTGATCCTGTCGGCGGTCAGCGTGCTGGTCGTCCAGGGAAGCCTGACGCTGGTTGCCTTTCTTGTTCATGCCGGACTATCCGACGTTGAAACGGCGGAGTTGACCGCGGCCGGTGGCATCGCGGTGCTGGGCATCGCCGTCGGCCTGCTGGAGCTGCGGCAGATCAAAGTCGCGAACTTCCTGCCCTCCCTGGTGGTCGCACCGGTGCTGGCGGCGATGGTGCATGCCTTCGGAGCGCTCTGACGGATAAACTTAGGCAACTCCGATGGCGAGGTCTCAGGCGGGCGGTGGGCGGAGGGTCGACTGGTTCGCCGCCGGGCTCGGCTTGGTGCTCGCCGTCGTAATCCAGCTGGTGGGCGGCACCTTGCTCTTCGGCAGTCACCGCGGCCAGCTGGTTTCCCAGGGGCTGCTCACCTTCGGGGCGCTGCTGGCCGGGGGGTTCCTGGCCGGCGTGATTGGGCCGATCGGCGGATCTACCTGGAATGGTGTCATCGTGGCCGTCGGCTTCATCGTCGTGGCGGAGCTCGCCGGGGCGATCGGTCCGGTGGGACCGCTGGGGTCCGCCGGCCTGGACACGCTGGGCCTGGTCATCGACGACGTACTCGTACTCAGTGGCGGTACGATCGGGGGTCTGGCCGCCGGGCTTGTCCGGCGCGGCAGCGCGGGGTAACGAGGTAACGAATAGACGCGATAGAGCGTTTCAGCAGCAACTGACGCCTGGCGGCAGCGGAACCGGATCATCGAAAAGGAAGTAAGAGGATGCAGGTGGAGAACGGATCGGTCGAGGCGCTCGGTTCGCGGATCGTGGAAAACGTCAGCCGTGTGCTCGTCGGTAAGGCGGCGGAGATCGAGCTGTGCGTGATTGCCCTGCTGAGCCGCGGCCACATCCTGATCGAAGACGTGCCCGGCGTGGGCAAGACGATGCTGGCGAAGTCGCTCGCCCGCTCCCTGGGTTGCGGCTTCGAGCGTCTGCAGTTCACGCCTGATCTGCTCCCCTCCGATGTCACGGGCGTGAACATCTACAGTCCGTCGACGCAACAGTTCGAGTTCCGCCAGGGTCCGATCTTCACGCAGATCCTGCTCGCCGATGAGATCAACCGGGCAACTCCCAAGACCCAGTCGGCATTGCTGGAAGCGATGGAGGAGAAGCAGGTGACGGTCGACGGCACCACCTACCCCCTCGCCCTTCCCTTCCTGGTGCTGGCGACGCAAAATCCCGTCGAATTCGCCGGCACCTTCCCGCTGCCGGAAGCCCAGGTGGATCGCTTCCTGATGCGTGTCAACCTCGGCTACCTGGATGTCGCCCACGAGGTCCAGGTGCTGGATCGTTTTCAGCGCTCGTCGCCCATCGACCAGCTCGAGCCGGTGGCCTCTGCCGACGAGCTGCTGGCCGGCCAGAAAGCGGTTCAGGAGATCTATGTCGACGAGCAGCTGAAGGAGTACATCGCGCGCGTCACCCATCGCACCCGCTCCCACGCCGACATCGGGCTGGGGGCGAGCTCGCGGGGATCGCTCGGCCTCTTTCGATCGTCCCAGGCCCGGGCGGCACTCGAGGGACGGGACTTCGTCACCCCGGACGACGTCAAGACACTGGCCCTGCCGGTGTTGGCCCACCGCCTGATCCTCAAGGCGAATGCCGAGTTGCGCGGCCTCACGCCGGCGAAAGTGTTGACCCAGATACTCGAGACCGAACCGGTGCCGCCGCCGAACGTGGTGTCTCGCTTCGGGCGGCGAGTCGCGATTTAGCCCGCCCATGCGGCTCCCGCGGCTCCCCCTGGTCACGGCGCTCGCGCTTCTCTTTTTCTTTGCCTACATCACGGGGATCCGGTTGGCGTACAGCCTGCTCTATGCCCTGGTCCTGATCTTCGTCGTGAGCTATTTCTGGAGCCGGCTGGCCGCCGATAACCTCTCGATCACTCGCTCCAGCCCTGAGGGGCAATACCAGGTAGGCGATAACTTCGAAGAGCAATTCACGATCGAGAATCGGTCCTGGATTCCAATCCCACTGATCGAACTGACGGACTTCTCCAACCTGCCGGGCTACGACCCGGGTCGAGTCTTCAGCCTCAAGGGTCGGCGGACGCGACGCTGGACGTCGCGCGGGCGGTTCAAGCAGCGGGGCCTCTTCACCTTTGGCCCGGTCGAGCTGCGCTACGGGGATCCCTTTGGCCTTTTTACCAGGTCGCTCCGCGTTGCCGGCAGCCGGTCGGTCGTCGTCTACCCGGTGGTCCGGCCGGTCGGATCTCTCGATGCGCTGGCCCCGAGCACGGCCGGCGATGAACAGCTCCGGGGGCGGGTGCTCGATATCCCACCGAACGCGACCACGATCCGTGAGTACGTGCCGACCGACAGCGTGAAGCGAATCCACTGGGCGTCGTCGGCCCGGCTGGGCCGGCTGATGAGCCGCAGCTTCGAAACCCGCGAGGGCGGTGATGCCTGGATCGTGCTCGACCTCCAAGCCGCCGTCCACGCCGGCGAGGCGCCGGAATCGACTCTCGAGTACGCCATGAGCATGGCGGCATCGATCGCCGATGCCGCGCTGCGGCGCGGCGGCGCCATCGGCCTGGTGAGCAACGACAGCCGGCTGAGCGTGATCGAGGCGGCGCGCGGCGAGCAGCAGCAGAAGAAGCTCTTCGAGCATTTCACCCTGGCCCAGGCCGACGGCACCGTCTCGCTCGCCACATTGCTCAATTCGCAGCGGCAACAGTGGCGCCATCGCGGCGGGCTGATCGTCATCACCCCTTCCGCCGATGAACAATGGCTCGAGGCGTTGCTCGACCTCGGGGTGCGCGGCCAGCGGAGCCTGGTCGTCTACCTGGATCCACGCGGCTTTGGCGGAAGCCAGCCCTCCCTGGCGCCCGTCGGTCGCTGGCGTCAGGCCGTCAACTGGTGGATCATCCGTGGCGCTGACGATCTGGAGTTCGCGCCGGAGAGGCGGATTGCCGCAAGTTAATCCCGGGACGGTTGTCCTGCTGGCAGTGGCCGCGATTGGCGCCGCGTGGGCGGCCGGGCTGATCCGTCCGCACTATGAGGATGGCCGCCTCACGCTTCGTGCCTTTCGCGCCGGCCGCGTGTTCGCCACCTTCGATTTCCGGGACACGGGCCTGCTCCTCCTGCTCGCGCTGACGATGGGCTGGGCGGTGGCGGCGGCGGTGGAGCGGTCCCAGTGGGTACCCGGCACGGAAGGCCGCCTGGTGCCGGCCGTGGCCATCACCACCCTGCTTGGATGGCTTCTCGTTGCTGCCGGCCTTTCACGGCTCGCCTACCTGGTCGCTTCGATTCCGGTGACGCTCGGTTGCCTGTTGCTGCTGACCCCCTCGCCACTTCTTACCCCACACGCCAGCGTTGCGGCCCTTCGCACCTGGGTGCAGGCGCTTCCCGATCAAACCAACCTCTTGCTCCTTATCGCCTTGCTCCTGATGTTCGCCCTGACCGGATCGTGGGCAAGCTGGTGGATCTTTCGGCGGCGCAATGGCCTCGTGGCCCTCTTGCCCACGGGCACGATCCTGGCGGTGGAGATCATCAATGACGTCATTCCGGGCCCGGTCTTCTTCACCGTTGTCTGGCTGGCCGCGGCGGCTTCGGTCCTTCTCCGGCTCAACTTCGTTGCCCTCAAGGAGGGGTGGCGGACGCGGCACGTGCCACACGCGGCGGACACGGGCTGGACCTTTGGAGAGGTCGGCATCGAGGCGACGGTTGCGATTCTCGCGATTGCCTTCCTCATCCTGCCCCCCCTGAGCAGCGCCGACATCAGCGGTGTGCTCATCCCCGGGGTGGTGCACGCGGACTTCGTTCACCCGTTCGGGCTGGGGAACTCGTCGCCATCGGCCACCACCGGATCGGTCGGCTACAGCGAGACCGTCCGTCCGGGAGCTCAGCTAACGGCGAAATCAAAGACCGTGATGCGGGTGGACGGTGATACCCCCAGCTTCTATCCCTACTGGCGCGGCATTGCGCTGGCGGGCTGGGACGGCGTCCAGTGGTATGAGCTTCCCTCGACGCGGGACATACCCGTCCGGCTGCAACCGCTGCTGGCCCCGCACGCGACGCTCCCGCGGGACGACTTGCCACCGAGCCTGCGGATTCAGGTCCTCCACACCACCTTCCACGTGCTCGTTCCACCCGAGCAAACGGCGTACACCGTCTTCAGTGGGGGAGAGATCATCTCGGTCGACAATCAACCCAGCAAGGTGCGGGGAATCATGACTTCGGTCGGCACGCCACTCAACACCCAGGGGCCCGCCCTCGTCAACGTCGCCGGCGACAACCTTCCCATCGCGAGCTTCGACACCGTCGACAAGATCCAGTTTGCGAAACGGCTGCAGGCGCCTTATATCTATACGGTCACGGAGGCGGTCCCCAACGTGGACGTCCAGGACCTGCAGGCGGCCGGCACCGACTACCCGGCCTGGCTCGACCCCTACAGAAGCCTGTACCACGACGGCCGCGTGGCCGCAGGCACCGGGCAAGATAGGCAGATCGCCGAGCTCGCCCAGACGATCGTCGGCGCCGCCCGGGCCACCACCCCCTATGACCAGGCCAAGGCGATCGAATCGTGGTTCATCGAGAAGGGACGATTCACCTACACGCTGAAACCCCCCACGGCACCGGCGGGGGTGCGGCAGCTGGACTACTTCCTCTTCGACTCCAAGAAGGGGCTCTGCCAGGACTTTTCCACGGCCATGAACGTCATGCTTCGGATGATCGGCATTCCGAGCCGGCAGATGAGCGGCTTCAGCGTCGGGACCCTGGACGATAAGACACACCAGCATCTGGTCAACGCCGTCGAAGCGCACAGCTGGGTGGAGGTCTTCTTCCCCGGCTACGGTTGGATCCCATTCGAGCCCACCCCCGATGGGACGAATTCGCCGATCAATCGCCCGCAAACCCTGGAGCAGCTCAATGCGGTGGTACCCTCCGGTACGGACGCCGCATCGCGCATTCCGCCAAACCTGAGGGAGCCGGCGGGAGTGGCGCCGAGCGGCGGAAATGAAGGCGGCTTCCCCGACATCCTGCGGCCGGCGCTGATCGCGGGCGGGGTTCTGCTTCTGCTCCTCGCTATCGCACTCCTCCTCGCGCTACGCTGGTTGCTCGCTGCCCGCGACGTACCCCGGATCTGGCGCCGCCTCCTCTTTCTCGGCGATCGCCTGAAGGTCCCGCGGCGTCCTGGCGATACGGCGGAGGAGTTCGGTGGGCGGCTGGCCGCCTCGCTGCCACCCCTCGATGATGAAGTCCGGCGGCTGGCCACGCTCTACACCCGCGCCAGCTTCCGTCAGGGCGGCCTGCGCGCGGACGAGCTCGCGGCGGCGCGCGAGGCCTGGAGCCGCATCCGCGGAAGCTACCCGCGGCTGGTGGCGGGGGCCTGGCGGGACGCGCTACGCCGTGGCCGCGTGCTCAGAGAGGAAGCTGCAGCGTCAGGAAGTCACGAGCGATCACGGCGCCGTTGAGCGATCCGTCGCTGCCGCGGTGAGTGATGATGAACCGGGTCGATGGGTGGCGTTGCATCAGGCCTTCGACGTCCCTGCGCCCCAGGTGCATGCTTCCTCCCGCCTCTTCGTCGTAGGTCATTTCCGTGATCACGTGATCGGAGGCGGCGACCAACGCCTCGAGCTCGGCTGACATTTCAGCGTCGCCGCTGTAGCCGAGGCGGACGCCGTTGCGCTCCATCGTAAAGCCGAGACAATCGAGGCGGCTGGCGTGCCGCATTCGATATGCCCGGCTGGGGCTTCCATCGACGGCGAAGGCATCGCCGCCGGACAGTTCGTGCACCGTCAGCTTGAGCCGCTCCCAGCTGTAGCGGCGCATCTCCTCGCCCCAGGCAAAATCGAGTAGTCGCTCGAGATACGCGGTGGAGCCCGCGGGGCCGAAGACCGTGAGGGGCGGCGTGTCTTCGTGGTGCAACACGCGGCCCAGGATCAGCCAGGCGAGGCCGAAGGTATGGTCCGCATGAAAATGACTGAGCATCACCGCGCGGGGCTCATCGAGCGCCACGCCGGCCTTCGGTAGATGGACGGTGAGGGGGGCGCCGGCATCCATCAGGATAGTTCGATCGATCAGGATCGCCGCGTTGTAGGCATGGGGGGAAAAGGCCGCACCCGTCCCGAGAAACGTCACCTCCACTGAGGTGACGGTAACAGGTGTCGAGTACAGTGCAACTGGTGAGTACCGTGGAGAAAGTGCGGCTCACGCAGTGGTCGCACGGCGCGGGTTGAGCCTGCAAGATCGGTCCTGAGGACCTGGCTCAGGTCTTGAGCCACTTGCCCAAGCGGCTTGACAACCCGGACGTTCTTGTAGGGCTGGAAACCGGCGATGACGCCGCGGTCTACCGGCTCCGGGCCGACCTTGCCTTGGTCGTCACTACTGACTTCTTCACACCCATCGTCGATGACGCCTATACGTTTGGGGCGATCGCCGCGGCCAATGCTCTGAGCGACATCTATGCGATGGGTGCGCAGCCCCTGATGGCGGTCAACCTGGTGGCTTTTCCCATCAAGGAGTTGGGCCCATCGGTGCTGGCGGACATTCTCCGCGGGGGCCTGGATAAAGTCCGCGAAGCGGGCATCGACATCCTGGGCGGCCACAGTATCGACGACCGCGAGCCGAAGTACGGTCTCGCCGTGACCGGCACTGTCCACCCTGACCGGGTGCGGCGCAATCGAGGAGGCCGGCCGGGCGACCGTCTGGTGCTGACCAAGCCGCTGGGCACCGGTGTCATCTCGACGGCGATCAAGCATCAGGTTGCGCCCCCGGCCGCCGCCGCCGCCGCCGTCGAGGGGATGCTGCGGCTGAATCGCGACGCCGCCGAGGCGATGGCGACGGCGGAGGTTCATGCCGTCACCGACGTCACGGGGTTCGGTCTGCTCGGGCATCTCCACTACATGGCGCGCGCATCGGGCCTCGCCGCCCGCGTGGAGGCCGCCTCGGTTCCGGTCCTCCCCGGAGCCGAGATGCTCGCGGACGCCGGCGAGGTGCCGGGCGGGACCCGCTCGAATGAGCGCTTCCTCGCGTCACGGGTCCGCTGGCCGGCCGATCTGCCGGCCGCCCGCCAGATCCTGCTCTGCGACGCCCAGACCTCGGGCGGGCTGCTGCTCGCCGTTCCCGCGACCGCTACGGCGCCCCTCATGGCGGCGCTACAGGCGAGGCAGGTAGCCGGGACCGTCATCGGCGAATTGACTGAGGGGGAGGCTGGCTCGATCGTCGTCACCTGATCGCGAGAACCCCGCGACAATTTTGTCCCGAGGGCGCTCGGCCAATATGGCGGCCACCCGCTAGCGCGTATTAGAAGGTGACCATGCGTGAATTCGTGGGAGTTTCGTGGCCGCCCGCCGAAGTCGGCACCGCCCATAATGGCACCCAATGCGCCCACTGGGAAAGGCGGCGTCCGACGACGATCGCCCCCTCATCGAGCGGGTGCGCAAAGGGGATCAGGACGCTGTCCGCGCCCTCTACGAGCGCTACTTCGACCGCATCTACAACTATGTCTACGCCCGACTGGGGCGCGCCCAGGACGCGGAGGACCTGGCCATCGATACCATGACCCGCGGCCTTACCCGCCTTGACCTATTCCAGGACCAGGGCGTGGCCTTTTCATCCTGGATTTACCGCATCGCACACAATGCCACCATCGACCACTACCGCCGGCACGGCAAAGTGGTGCTCGTTTCGCTCGAGCACGCCCCGGCGCTGGAATCGGCCGATCCCTCGGAACTGGCGGTCGAGCAACTGTCGAACGCGGACCTGCACGCCGCCATCCGCGACTTGACGGACGAGCAGCAACAGGTTTTGATCCTGCGCTTCTTCCAGGACCTGACCGCCGCCCAGGTGGCTTCCATCATGGGGAAGAGCGTCGGCGCCGTGCAGGCGCTGCAACACCGCGCGCTGGGTTCGCTGGAGCGTGCCTTGCAGGGGAGGGCAGTCAATTGATGCCCGAAGTCGAGCGGCTGGAGCGGCTGGCGGAGCGTCTCCGCGCCGTCGAACCCTACGTTCCTCCGCCCGGAGCGAAGATTCGGGGCTGGAACCTGGTGCTGGCCGCTGTCGAGCAGTCCAATACGGCTCGATTGCGCGTCCATCCGATACGGCGCCTGGTGCTGGCGACGTTAGCCGCCGCAGTGTTGCTCGTGGCCGGGGCGGTCGCCGCATCCGCCGACAGCCTCCCGGATTCGGTCTTCTACCCCATCAAGGGAGTCCTTGAGAACACGCGGGGCGCCCTCACCTTTGGCGCCTCGGATCGGCTCGCCTACCACCTCGACCTCGCCAGGACCCGTCTGACCGAGGCCCAGGCGATGTTCGCTCGCCATCGGGTCGATCTCGCCGACCAGGCGCTCAGCGCCCTGGATGACCAGCTCAACGACGCCGCGCTCGTGATCCAGGCGGAGAAGCAGAACGACCCGACGGTCGGAGCGGCGATGGAGAACCGCCTGCGGCAGGCGATCGCCACGCACGATGCGCAGCTTGCCGGCCTTCAGGGCCAGGTCACGAACCCGACGGCTCTGAATGCCATCATGCAGGCTCGCGACCGAGCCGCCCAGGCTCTCCAGACCGCCGGCAAGAACGGCAAGAGCAACGGCAATCCCGGCGCCTCACCGAACGGCACCGGCCAGGGGAACGGGGCGGAGAACTCGCCTCGCCCGACTCCGAAGCACTAGGCCTCCGGCGCGGCCCGCTAGCATGGCCCCGATGGCCCGGCGTCGCCAGGTCCTGACATCGGGCGCGATTGCCGTGCTGGTTATCGCTGCCGATCAGGCCACCAAGGTTTGGGCCCAGGGCTCGCTCCGGCCGGACCACGAGATCACGGTCATCACCGGCTGGCTGTGGTTCCGACTCACCAGCAACTCGGGCGCCAGCCTCGGCCTGCTTCGCGGCCACAACCTGCTCTTCCTGGTGGCGTCGAGCCTCGTTGTCGTTGCGGTGGCGGTCATCGTGGTACGCGGTGCGCCCGGTACGGCCGGCGCCGTCGCGCTCGGCGCGGTCGCCGGCGGAGCGACCAGCAATCTGATCGATCGCGTGCGCCTCGGTAGCGTCATCGACTTCATCGAGGTCCACCTGTGGCCAACCGACTTCAACCTGGCGGATGCCGCCATCCGCCTCGGCGTGCTCGCCTTCGTGCTGACGATCATCCTCGGCTGGCGCCGGCGCCCACTGCGGGACGCCGGCTCCCGACCTGAAGGTTAGTTGCCGGCCGCGATCTTCATGTCCCGGTTGTAGGCGTCGATGAGCGGCTGGAAGAGCGCCTTGGACGCGGCATCCACGGATTTCCAGTCGTACTTGTCGAGAACCGCCGCGTCGGCTGTGAGCGCAGCGTCGGCCTTCTGGGCCGCCGCGGCATCGTTCGCATCGACCGCCGCAACCAGCGCCTGGAGGTCATTCAGCACCTGCTGAATCGACTTCAGGGCCGTCGCGAACTCCGCCGGCACGGCGGGCGGCTGGGCTAGGTCAATCGCTTTCTTCAGGTTGGCGCCGGTCGCCGGCAGCTGCGCCTTCACCCCGGCGAGGTCGTTCGCGGTCCCCGCCTTCCCAATCGCCTCAAATCCGGCCATTGCATCCACGAAGGGGTCGAAGAAGGCGAACTCCTTCATGGTGAGGTCGATGCCTTTCTGAGCCGTGCTCAGCGCCGACAAGGCGGCCTCGACGCGCTGACGATGCCGGTCGACGGTCCCCTGTTCGGGTAGTGTGAGAAGAGAACTCTTCAGGTCAGGGCGAACCTGTTGCAGCGCGGTGCGATCACTTAAGACCTGGGCCTGCCATTTCGCGACCTTCTGCTTGTCGGTTGCGACCGCGGCCTTGACCGCAGCAACATCCACCGCGTTCGAACTGAAATCGATGCCGTTGAACGGATCGTTGTTGAAGCTGTCGACCGTCTCGTTGTTATGGCTGACCGCCGTGTGGAGCGCGCTGTCGGCCCGTGCGATCGGGCCGCCTGCCGCCGCCGCGCCGCCGAGGACGTAGCCGACGAGCAAGAGGAAGACCAGGGCGATGCCTCCGATGATCAGCCAGCGCCGCCCGGATGGCCTCCGGCCGCCATCCCCAACCGGGGCCTGTGCCGGTTCTGGGGCGATCGCTGGTTCGGACGGCGGTGTGGTCGCCGCGAGTGAGCCTTCTGCCTCTGTCATCGATACCCTCCCTGGCCTCTAACGGGCCTTTCCCGGTCCCAGACTCACCCAAAATCCCAAGCGTGTCAATAGCGACTGCGGCTATGTACCTTGTCAGCCTGAACACGGCCCGTTAGGCTGGACGTCAGAGGAAGCAGCCAGAGTGGAACGCCCGCTTGCGCCGGCGCGGGAGCCGGACCCGATCGTCCAGACGAGCCATGTCCGCGAGATGGCGGCCAATCTTCTGCTGGGACGCGCGCTGCAGATGTTGGAGGCGGCCGGCGGCATGGTCGTCTTCTGGGACGCGGAGGGTCATTGGAACAAGGACAGCTTCGGCCTACCCGGTCGGCCGGACCGCCTCGAGGAGCTGGCACCGGTGCTCGAGGCGCTCCTTGAGTGGACGCTGTACACGGAGAAACCAGTGGTCATCCATGACCTGCGGCATAGTCGCTGGTCTCGACACCTGCTTCACGGCGCCGAGCCGCCGGCCGGCGCGGTGGCGGCGACGCCGATGGCGCAGCGGGGCGCGATCTGGGGCGCGGTCGCCGTCTACCGACCAGACCCGGTCGAGGCGGCAATGGACCTGCTGGGGCAGCTTGCCGAACTGGCCACGGAGCCCCTCAGCTCGCTCGGCTCGGCACGGCCCGAGGGCATCAGCTGAGGCGGTCAAGACGGCCAGCCTTGACCGGATGGCTCCTAAACTAGACCCGTGAGGTGGCACAAACCTCAAATTCACGTCCGGCCGTCCGGGACTTCTCTGCCCCGGTGCTCGTTCTGCAATCGAGAGAAATCCGCGAAGCGCCAGGTCGTCGCCGGGCCGAACCAGGTTTTTATTTGTGAGGAGTGCATCGACCTCTGCAAGGAGGTCCTTGCCCACGACAGGCAGGTTCTTGCCCAACAGAGCATGACGGCCGATGCGAAGTGATCAATCGGCGGGCCGGGTGGCCGCCCTGCGAGGGCGCCTGGTGGACCTCGAGCTGGATGGCGTGGTCATTACGACGCCAGAGAACATCCGCTATCTCTCGGGCTTCAGCGGCAGCCTCGCCTACCTGGTCCTCAGCCGGGCCGACGCGGAAATCCTGGGCGACAGCCGCTACTGGCTTCAGATGGAAGCCGAAGCGCCGGGCTTTGCGCTCGTCCGATCCGGACCGTCACACGGCCTCTGGGCGCTGGTCGCGGAGCGTCTCAAGGCCCTCGGTCTTCGTCGGGTCGGCTTCGAGTCGCAGCATCTAACCTTTGATCAGCACCAGCGGCTTTCAGCCGCTCTCCCTGGCGAACACACCCTGGTGGCCATTGCGGGCCTGGTGGAGGAGCTGCGGATCGTCAAGACGCCCGAGGAGGTCGAACTGCTGCGGGCGGTCGCCGCCATCGCCGGCCGTGCCTTCGATCGCGTCCGCGGAGCCATCCGGCCGGGGTTGCGCGAGCGGGACGTTGCGTTTCTCCTGGAGCAAACCTTCCGCGAACTGGGAGCCGACGGTCCAGCCTTCGAGACGATCGTTGCCGCGGGCGAACGCGGCGCCCTGCCTCATGGCCGCGCTTCCGACCGTGTACTGGAGCGCGGCGACATGGTGGTCGTGGATTTCGGCGCGACCGCCGCCGGCTACCACAGCGACACCACCCGGACGATCGTGATGGGCGCACCAAGCATCGAGCAAGCCCGCGTCATCGAGACCGTCCGTCAGGCGCAGCTCGAATCGATAGCCCTGATGAAGCCGGGTGCGGCCGCGGATGCCGTCGACCGGCGTGCCCGCGAGGTGCTCGCTGGCGAGAGCCACGCCTTCGGCCACGGCCTGGGGCACGGCATCGGATTGCAGGTGCACGAGCGGCCCTTCCTGTCGCCCACCGACCACACGCCGCTGCGGGCCGGGATGGTGATCACCAACGAGCCGGGGATCTACATCCCGGGCTGGGGTGGTGTTCGCCTCGAGGAAATGGTGCTCATCACGGAGACCGGCCCGGAGGTGCTGACCTCGGCCTCCTGGGAGATCGGAGTCGGATGACCCCGGCGGAGGCGCTGCGCGAAAAGCTCGCCGTTGCGGTCTTTCCCGACGATCTCTTCGGTGAGAACTGCTACCTGATCCGGCGGCGCGACACGACGGCCGCGCTCGCCGTCGATCCAGGATTGCAGGTCGAGCGCGTGCTGGAGCGCGTCCGCCAGGACGGGCTGACCGTGGAGCGCATCCTCGTCACGCATGGACACATCGACCACGTCGGCGGTGTTCCCGAAATGCATCGCGAAACCGGCGCGCCGGTTGCGATGCACCCCGATGACCTCGCTATCCTCGACTGGGAGCGATTCGGCCAGATGCCCTTTGTGCCCAGGGGCTTTACGCCGTTTTCCATTGATACAAGGCTGGCCCACGATACGGCCCTGTCGTTCCAGGACATGAGCCTCCGGGTGCTGCACACGCCAGGCCACACCCAGGGATCGGTCTGCTTTCTTTTCGGGTGGGACTGCTTTGCGGGAGACACCCTCTTCCAGCGCGGCATCGGCCGGACCGACCTGCCCGGCGGGGATACGCAGAAGATCATTTTCAGCATCCGTAACGTGCTCTACCACCTGCTGCCGAAAACCGTCGTCTATCCGGGCCATGGCCCATCGACGACCATCGAAGAAGAGATGCTGTTGAATCCCTTCGTTCCCTCCGATCGCTGAGTGCGCATCGCCTCGCTCTTGCCCAGTGCCACCGAGATCGTCTGCTCGCTCGGTCTGGAGAACGAGCTGGTGGCCATCACCCATGAGTGCGATTACCCGGAGTCGGTTCGGGGCAAGCCGGTGCTCACGCGCAGCGTCCTGCCAGGAACGCGCTCCGGTGCCGAAGTGGACCGGCACATTCGAGAGCTCGTCCACCAGGGGAGCAGCATCTACGCACTCGATGCGACACTCCTGGAGGCGCTCCACCCCGACCTGATCCTCACGCAAGAGCTCTGCGAGGTCTGCGCCGTCTCCTATCCGATCGTGGAGCGCGCCGCGCGCCGGCTGGGTTCGTCGCCGCAGATGGTCTCGCTCGAACCGGAGACCCTCGAAGATGTTTTCGAGAACATCCGCGTTGTTGGTGGCCTGGTCGGCCGGTCCGAGACTGCGCAGCGCGTCTGCGATTCGCTTCGACGGCGCATCGCCGCGGTCGAGCAGCAGGTCGCCGGCCGGCCTCGGCGACGCGTGGTGTGCCTGGAATGGGTCGACCCGCCCTTCAACTGCGGTCACTGGACTCCGGAGCTCGTCACCCTGGCCGGCGGCGACGAGCGGCTTGGCGTGGCGCGCCAACCGGCGCATGCCATCGATTGGCAGCAGGTGATCGACGCCGATCCCGAGGTCGTGGTCGTCATGGCGTGCGGCTTTACCCTCGACCGCAGCCTGCACGAGGTCGAGACCGTAGGCGGGCGGTTTGAGGCCCTTCGACGCGAGACCTGGGTGGTCGACGGTAACGCCTTCTTCAGCCGCCCCGGTCCCCGGCTGGTCGACAGCGTGGAGATCATGGCGGGCATCCTTCACCCGGGCGCGGTCGATGCGCCGCACCCGTCGGCAGCCCGGCGACTCGGGCCGGTGCCCTAGCCGCCGAAGGCGAAGCGAAAGAAGGCGGCGGCGATCAGGAGCAGGAGGATGCCGCCGCCGAGCAGGAGAAGCAATGCGGCGAGCGTGAACCCGATGGCGCGGCCGAACGCCAGTCGCAGCTCCTCCTCGGCGGCGCGGTCGTCGCCAGCATCGGTCATCGCATCAGCCGCCCCCGGCGTGGAAAGGGCGGCGAGATTGTGGCTGTGTTAGCCGGAAAGGGACCGCGCGGCGGACCCAAATCGGCCAGGGTCCAGTGGTCGACCATGTCCAGCCCCGCCGCGAGCAGCTGCGCCAGGGTGGCCGATGGCGCGCGCCGATCGTAGACGCCGATCTTCTCGGAGCGCAGCCGGCGCGTCTGCGTCGCGCGGTCGTCGACCCACCAGGTGGCGCTGACGTCGAGCACGTGGCCGGTGCGCTCCCGGTAGCTGATGGTCAGCACCGCCTGGCCCCCGACCTGCCGCCCGAAGCGCAGCTCCCAGGATGGCTTCCCCCGCCGGTAGCGGTCGATCAGCAGATCGTGCTCGCGGGCAAAGGCCTCGACCGCCGGTGCGACCGCGCGGAAGGCGTCCACGATCTGGGTGGGGATGGGCGAGAGCCGGGCATGAGGCACCACGCGCGAATTCTAAGTCAGGCTTACGGAATTCCCGCCTGTAGAGTGGATGCGTGGACCCGCAAGTGGTCGATGTCGCGGAAAAGATCCTGAACTCCGCCAGGACGATTGCCGTCGTCGGGCTCAGCGCCAATCCGCACCGTCCCAGCCACGGCGTCGCGCGCTACCTGCAACGGGCGGGCTATCGCATCATCCCGGTCAATCCCAATCTCAAGGAGGTCCTCGGCGAGCGCGCCTATCCCGACTTGCGTGACATTCCGGAGCCGGTCGACGTCGTCGACGTCTTTCGGCGCTCGGAGTTCGTGGGCCCGATCGTGGACGATGCCATCGCCATCAAGGCAGGTGCCGTCTGGCTCCAGGACGGCGTCGTCGACGAGGCCGCCGCGGCACGGGCCCGCGCGTCGGGGCTGGATGTGGTCATGGACGACTGCATGATGCGCCGCCACGCCCAGCGGTTCTAAGTCCGATGCGCCCGCAGGCGCAGCTCGGCGATCTCCTCGGCCGCGCGACGGTTGGAAACCCCCTCGTTGTGCGCCCGTTCGAGCAACTCCCGAGTCGTGCTGCGCAGCTGGCGGCTGGTTACGGCGAAGATGGAATCGAGGGTTGGCTCCAGTCGTTTCTCCAGCAGGCCGCCGAAAAGAAAAGCCGCGGCGGCGTTGGCGACGAAGTCCGGCAGGATGGTGACGCCCCGCTCCTCCAGTTGCGCCTCCGCCTCCGCTGTAACCGGGTTGTTCGCGGCTTCGACCAGCAGGCGGCATTTGATATCCGCCTGGTTGTCGGCGCGGATCGCGTTCCCGATCGCCGCCGGGATCATGATGTCCACCTGGTGGCTGAGCCAGGCAGGCTCGGCTTCGCGGCGCGTTCCGGGCTTCAGCCGTTTACGATCAACCCGGCCGTACCGGTCGCGGATCGCGAGCAGATGCGGCACGTCTAGGCCGCCCTCGTCGACGATGGTCCCCTCGATATCGGCCACCACGGTGATGCGGGCCCCGGCGCGGTCGAGGTAGCGGGCGGCCGCGCCCCCCACGTTGCCGAACCCCTGGAGGGCAACGGTCGCGCCCTTCAGCGGAATCCCGAGCACGTCGGTCGCCTCCGCCGTGCACTCCGCGACGCCGTAGCCCGCGATCAACTCGGTGATGGGGATGCCTTCACTGGTTAGCGCCAGTGCCTGCTTGACGCGGCTGAGCCCGGCCCCGCCTTCGGTTTTGAACCCCGCCTGCAGGGGGTGGGTCAAGCCGGCAAGCTGGCAGGCCGCGATGATGTCGTCCTCACGCGTCCCGAGGTCTGCGCCGGTGGCGTAGCGCTCGGCGATGAAGGGACGTATCGCCTCGATGAAGCCACGCAGCACGGCGGGCGCCTGCGCGGAGGCGGGGTCGCAGTCGATCCCTGATTTGGCACCGCCGTAGGGGATGTCGAGTACGGCCATCTTGTGCGACATGGTGCGTGCCAGCTGGGTGACCGCGTCGATGGTCACGCCCGGCCGCATGCGGATGCCACCAGAACACATGCCGCCGACCAGGCGATCGATGACGAACCACCCGCGGGCGCCGGTCGCGCGATCGTGCCATTCGCTCACCAGGTATGGGGTCAGCGGCGGAACGCTCAGAAGACGCGACCTCCGAGCGGAACGTCGACGGTTGGCATGAGCAGCACGACGGCGCCGTCCGGATCGGGAACGCCCAGGACGAGGACCTCGGAGCGCACCGGACCAATCTGTCGCGCCGGAAAGTTGAGGACGGCGATGACCAGCTTGCCGCGCAGATCCTCCGGGCGATAATGCACCGTCAACTGGGCGCTGGAGCGCCGGATGCCGAGCGGCCCGAAATCGATGCGAAGCTTGTAGGCGGGCTTGCGGGCTTCCGGAAAGGGCTCGGCCTCGAGGACCCGGCCGACGCGCATGTCGACCCGCTCGAAGTCCGAGATGTCAATGATGGTC
>Ga0137382_10000484_pt1 | contig 16482 bp, 15 predicted proteins | sample SagtaG_15_FD_104816 | JGI IMG/M metagenome (GOLD analysis project Ga0137382, IMG submission 104816) | Vadose zone soil microbial communities from Sagehorn Ranch, Mendocino, California, USA - Sage2_R_20_16 metaG | ecosystem: Environmental > Terrestrial > Soil > Vadose zone | place: USA... | reverse complement strand
GGTCGTCCGCCTCGAAGTCGGTGGAGGCATCTGGTGGCGGGTTTTCCAGGTGCCACTGCACACTGGTGCGCAGCGTCTCGAACGGATCGGACGTGGTCCAGCCGAGACGGGAGCGCGCCTTCCTGGCGCTGGCGGCGATGTGCTGGCTCATCGTGCCGGTCGGTTTCAGGTCTTCGGGGAGTGCGTTGTCGGAAACCCGCACGAGTTCCGCCTCCGAGCCCGCCGACTGGAGGATCGCCTGGCTCCACATGCGCATCGAGTAGGTGCGGTCTTCGCACACGTTCATCACCTCGCCCGCCACGGGTTTGGCCAGTGCGATGCGCACGGCGCGGCCGACATCGCGCACGTAGACCCGGCATGCGAGCCACGACCCGCTGCCAAATGGGATCCGGCTCCTGCCGGCGCGAACGCGGCGGAGGATGAACTCTTCGCGTCGCTGGTAGTCGTGCTCGCCGTAAACCATCGGCAGCCGGAGCACGGTCGCGCCCCGGGGCAGGTACACGTCCTCGACGTCCAGCTTGTCGTAGTCATCCATCCCCGGCATCTGGCCGCGATAGGGATAGCGCTCCGGCCGAACCGCAGAGTCTTCGTCCAGCGGCACAGGATCGGTCTCCTGGTCCGAGTTCAGCGCTCCGAATGCGCGGTAGACGTCGATGCTCGAGATCACGATCCACCGCTTGACCTCGGGGAGCGCGGCGAGCGCCAGCTCGGCGTCGGTGCGGGTGAGGGCGCGGCAGTCGATGACGGCGTCCGGGCCGAATGCCTCGAGCACGTCCCGATGCGCCGTGAGCGCAGCCCTTTCGCAGTGCAGGTGCTGGACCTCCGGCATATCGGGCGGCTCGAGGACCCCGCGATGGACGACGAGCAAGTCATCACCTGCAGCGACGAGCTCCTCGACGGCGGCGCGGCCGATGAACCGCGTGCCGCCGAGAACAAGGACCCTCAGGCTTTTTCTTTCGCGGCGGGGGTCTTGGTTGCTCCGTTGGCCTCAAGCGCGCGAACCGCGTTCGGATTCTTCTCCACGATCAGGTCCACGAGGCCCCAGTCCTTGGCCTGGTCCGGGGTCATGAAGAAGTCGCGTTCCATCGCGCGTTCGACCTCCTCGAGCGGGCGCTTGCAGTGCTTGGCGTAGATTCGGGCGACCTGCTCGCGCTGGCGGAGGATCTCCTGGGCGTGGATCTGGATGTCTGAGGCCTGGCCCTGGATGCCCTGCGTGAACGGCTGGTGGATGAGGATCTGAGCGTGCGGGAGAGACATGCGCATGCCGTGGTCGCCGCCCGCGAGCAGGATCGACGCGCCGCTCGCGGCCAGGCCCGTGCACAGCGTCGCCACCTTCGGCCCGACATACTGCATCGCGTCGTAGATCGACAGCGCCGCGGTGAGCGAACCGCCGGGGCTGTTGATGTACAGCTGGATGTCGCGCTCGGGCGACTCGTTCTCCAGAAATAGGAGCTGCGCCGTGACGGTCGTCGCCATGTCATCGTCGATGACGCCGCGGACGAAGATCACGCCGTCGCGAAGAAGCCGCGAGTAGATGTCGTAGGCGCGCTCGCCGCCTCCGTCGTTGGTGATCACGGTCGGAATGAGATGCATCTCCCTACCTCCTCGGGGTACTGAAACCGATTCGCTCTTTGGGCCTGGGCGGTGGATTCGCCATCGCAAGATAAGCGCTGAAGTCGGCCACGCTACGCAGCGCTTCCGGGGGAAGCGATGCTGTGGCGAGGCGAAGCTTGGCCGGCGGATCCTCCGGCCAGGTGCGCACCTCGGGTTCGGCGCCAAGCAGCCGCGCCAGCTCGGCGTAGATCTCGGCGGGGCGGATGTCGAGCGCGTGGGCCACCGCCAGCAGGCGTTCGGTCGACACTTCCTTGCGTCCGCGCTCGACCTCTGAGAGGTGTGCGGGCGAGAGGCCCGCCTCCGCAGCGACCTCGCTCAGGGTGCGTCCGCCGGCCACCCGTCGCGACCGGAGCACCGACCCGAGCGCGATCCGCACGACGACCGCTCTTTCGCTGTAAGCGAAGGCCATTAGTTCTCGGCTAACGATACGACGAACGACTTCAGCGCGCGAACGTCGGTCCGGGCGGCGCGGGGACGGCTGCTCTTTCCGCGGCGTTCGCGGCGCGTGGCCGCCGCAGCTCGAGCTCCAGGCTCTGCTCTCCGCGCGCCATGGCCCAGCGGTGGTTGGCGGCGAAGATCGGCCGGAAGATGAACGTCCCGTAGCGGAGCAGGGCCTTCTCCGCTGAGATCCGCCAGTCGTACTCGACGTCGACGAAGTCGCCGTCCTGCTTCAGCTTCCAGGCGCCCGTGCCTTCGAAGTCGCCATGGGCGACCAGCTTGAAGCCGGTTGGCGGCGTCGATTCGGTGACGGTGAAGTTCCAGCGCAGCGTGTACGGGAGCCAACCCTTCGTGTACAGGCCGACCACCCGACCTCTACCCGTGCGCGGGTCGGGCGGCTGCAGCTCCTTCACGTCGAGGTAGACGGATGGCCACCAGCGCGCGAGGCCGAATGGGTCGGCGAGCACGTCGAACACTTCCTGCGCCGTCGCGCGCAGACGCCAGTGCGTGACGAAGACGTACTGCGCAGCCATCAGTCCTTCAGGTTGGTGGGGTCGAGCAGCTCCTGCTTGGGCCGCTCGATCCTCTGCCGCGACCGCATGATCTCGATCAGCTTCTTGCGTCCTTTCGGCGGCCCGATCATGATCGCGCCGACCAGGCGATCGTCCTTGAAGAACAGTTTGCGATAGAACTTTTCCTCGAAGCTGAAGGTGCGCACCGACTCGAGTCCCGGCTGCACGTCAGGCGTCACACCCATCACCGCGAGGGTTGAGCCGAACATGGTCGTCGTGTAAGTCGGCACGTCGAAGAAGTCCTCGTCGGCGCCGGCCATGTTTCGCGCCGCCACCTTGCCGTGCGCCTCGGCGTTGTCCCACGTGCCCATCTGGTTGTGGCGCTCGACCATCAGGTCGTAGAAGACGGCGATGTCACCCGCAGCGTAGGCATCCGGCGCCGAGGTTCGCAGCTTGGAGTCGGTGACGATCCCATTCTTCAGCTCGACTCCGTTGCGCACGGGCTCGGTGTAGTAGTCGAGGCCGACTCCATAGGTGAGAAGGTCAAACTCGACTTTCTCGCCGTTCACGGTCTCCGCGAGGTACCGCCCGTTCGTCCTGCTGAATTTCTGCACCTCGTCGGACGTGATGAACTGAACCCCCTGCTCCTCGCCCAGCTGGCGGCACAGCCGCCCACCCTCTTCGTCGAGCACGTAACGCAGAAACCAGGGGCCGCGCATGATCCAGGTGACGGCAGCCTTGTGGCGAAAGCTCACGCCCTCGGCCAGCTCGTAGCCGATGAAGCTTCCGCCCATCACGAGGACTCTTTGCGAGGCGTCGGCCTTTTCGATGATCGCGTCGGTGTCGTCGAGGGTCTGGAAGCCCAGGCACCTGGTGACGTCGGCAGACCCGGGCCAGGGCGGCGGTTTCGGGCGGCCGCCGGTCGCGATGAGGATCGCGTCGTACTTGAACTCCTGGGCACGGTTGGTGTGCACGACTTTCTCATGCAGATCGATATCGGTCGCCCACGTTTCGAAATGGATGTCGATGTTTTGCGCGGCGGAATGCTCAGCCGTGCGCATGAAGACCTTCTCGCGCCGCACCTGGCCGCGCAGATAGCGCGGAAGGGCGACGCGGTTGTAGAGCGGATGTCGCTCGGCCGCGATCACCGTGATTGACGCTTCCGCGTCGGCCTTGCGCAGGTCTTCCGCACAGGTCTGCCCGGCGATGCCATTCCCCAGGATTACATACCTCCGAGTCATGGCAAGTGCCCCCATTCATTCGGAGGTGGGAGGGCGGGGGCGCGGCGTGTCAAAGCGTCAGTGCGTAGATGTAGGCGCTGTGTTCGGCATCCGCGAAATCGTATCCGGTGGCCTTGAGGTCTTCCTCCGCCGGGTGTCCCGGTGGAAGGTTCACGGTGACGTGGTTGAGGCCATCGGCGTCGGCCTCGAAACGCAGCGCCATCAGGAGCTCCCGCAGAGCGCCGCCGCGCCCGGCGAGCAGTGATACCGCGACGTTCTGACCCCATGGTTCACGCAGGAGCGCGACGGCGCGGCCGCCCGGGCCCAGCCTGATGAGGCCACCGCGGGCCATCCGCTCGAGCTCATCTGCGTCGAGATCGCGAGCGCCGTTCATGTCCGGGCAGATCCCGGCATAGAGCTCGAAGCCAGGGCTGGCCGAGACGGCGGTCCAGAGGCGCCTTGCGTCTGCGGGATCCGGGATGCGCGCGGGCTCACCGCCCTCGACGCGAAGGCCGCGCCACCACTTCATCTCGACCAGGCGCCCGAATCCTGCCGACTCGAAAAGACGCACCGCGGGAAGGTCGCGCGTGGCCAGACGTATCTGGCGAAAGCCGTGTCCCCGCGCTTCCTCGATCGATGCCGCCAGCATCGCCCGCGCGATTCCCTGCCGCCGGTGGGCGGCGGCCACCCGCAGGCCTTCGTACCAGACGAGGCCCGGCGCGTACGGCCGAAGCCGCTGCACGCCGACGACCTCGCCTTCGATCTCGGCCGCCTGGAACGAAGCGCCCGCGTCAGAGACCCAGCTGTCGAAGACGCGCGGGATGTAGTCGCGACCTTCCCACACGTCCCTTGTGATCTCCCTGATGCGGTCACGGTCCGCCGGCCTGACGGGCCTCAGCTGGAGGTCGGTGGTTTCCAATGCGCGACTCCTGAAAGCGCCATGCCGCCGTCGAAGACGAGCTCGCCATCCTCGCGCTTGAGCAGCTCTTCGAGCGCCGCGCGCGCCGCAGCCTCATCCCAACCTTCGCCGAAGAGCGCGCGGCAGTCGGTGAGCGCTTCCTCCATATCGGCGTAGCGCGTGATGATGGGGTAGCGAAGGTAGGTGACATCCGGGGCGATGCTCATCTGCACGAGCAGCATGAACAGCTCGCTGAACCGCGGCAGTCGCGGCCCCGTCCCGCCGATGAGCCTTCGCCGCAGCTCAGCCGCGGGGTGGGGGAGGTCTGATTCGCGCATCATCACGAAGACCCGCTCCCGCGCGGATCGCTGCATCTTCTCGAGGAAGGGGACGGGCTCCGCCACTCCGTACATCACGTGGCTGGAGATGACAAGGTCCGCCGGGGCTACCTCCGCCTCCTCCCAGGTGCTCGCGACGATGGTCATGTTGTCGAGCGGAGGAATGTACGATCGCATGCCCTCGGACGGCTCGACCGCCGTGACCCATTCCAGGCGAGCCGCGAGCGGTGTCGCGTGACGGCCTGTACCCGCACCGACGTCGATCATCGTCTTCCGTGGCGACAGGTAAGGCTCCAGGACCTTTAGAAACTCGTCGGAGCGCTGGTGGGTCGAGCGGGCGAAGCTGCTCGCGCGGCGGTCCCAGTACCCGCTGTCGGCATGGCCGGCCGCGAGCGTGGCGCGATCCTCGACGACCTGCCTCCAGCGCACGGCCCAATCGATTTCCTCCATCACCGACGAGGCTAGTCCGTCATGGAAGTTGGCGTTTCGCTGCCGGTTTTTGAACAGACCTGGGGACAAATCGGGGACAACACGTCCGTCAGCATCTATCTGCTGTAGCGATCGCCCCGCTGAACACAAAATGTGGGCTTTTGACTCATGTTTATACGGAGACCACCGATACTACGTTCGTGGCCGGACCTGAGTTCAACGCCGCCGAATCCGCGCTCCTCTCCCGCTACTTCACGAACCTGGACCGGCCGGTTTTTGCCTTGCGGAACCTGCCTGAGGTCGTGAAGGGCGCCCTCTTCTCCCGCTACTCGCGGACGGAGAAGAGCTTGCGCCGCGTCCTGCTGGACGAGTTCATCAACGAACCGGATTCCGGGTTTGAACGCCTGGCCGGAACGCCGCCTGTCGATGACGATATGGTCGCCGTACGGCGCGCCGAGGAGTTCTACGAGCGTGTCCTTGTCGGTTACGGCGACGACTCCGTCGCCGAGTTGGCCGGCGCGCATCTCGCCGTCGAGCAGACCTCCACGCTGGCCGCCAAAGCGCTGGAGGACAGCCGGATCGGGATCTCGCCGCTCGAGAAATCCACGCGTTATGTCCGCTTCGACAGGCCGGGCCTGGATGGTCGGTACCTCTACTACCGCGGCCCAGAGCTGGCCCATGCCGACTACGAGCGGGCGGCGGACGCGCTGTTCGACGCCTATAGCAGCCTCGTCGAACCGGCGACCCTGGCCATCCGGGAGCGCTTTCCGCAAGAGGACGGCGAGACCGACCGAGCCTGGAAGTCGGCGACTCGAGCCAAGGCGCTCGACCTCCTGCGCGGACTCTTGCCCGCGGGCACGCTGACCAACCTCGGCCTGTTCGGCAACGGCCGCGCGTTCGAGTACCTGGTTACCAAGATGGCGGCGCACGAGCTGCCCGAATGCCGGCGCCTCGCGAACGACCTCCACCGCGAGCTGTCGCTCGTCATCCCAGCGTTCGTAAGGCGTGCTCTGGACGACAGGTACGGGCGCCCGTCGGCCGAGCGGATGGAACGTGTTCGTGAGCGTGTGGCAAGGCACGCACCCTCCCCCCTCGCTGGGGAGGGTCGGGGTGGTGGTGTCCAGCCCGGTGTCATGCTCGTCGACTACGACAAGGACGCCGAGCGAAAGGTCGTCGCGGCGGCGCTGTTTCCCTATTCGAACCAGCCTCTTCAGGAGCAGACGGGCGATCCCGCCGCGGTGCTCGACGCGCTGCTCGCCGACCGGGCCAACCGCCGCCAGCGCGTCCCCCGGGCCCTGGAGCACGCCCAGTACGAGTTCGAGATCGTCGCCAATTTCGCCGCCTACCGAGACCTCCACCGCCACCGCATGCTCACCCAGGAACGCCAGCTGCTGGGCACCGCGCTCGGCTACGACTCGCCCCCCGGGTTGGCTGACCTGGGGATGGAGTCGCGTTTCGTCAGCGCCGTCGAGGCGGCCGCGGACGTGCACCACCGGCTCGAGCAAGACGCAGGTCCCGCCCTGGCCCAATACCTCGTCCCCCTGGCCTTCCATGTTCGGTGGTACTTCCGGGCCAACCTCCGCGAGATCTATCACCTGTGTGAGCTGCGGACGACGCCGCAGGGCCACCCCGATTACCGCTGGGTGGCCCAGGAGATGTTCCGCAGGGTGGCCGAGGTGCATCCCAGGCTTGCCGGCTACGCGACCTTCGTGGACATGGGGCCGGGTGACGAGCTCGAGCGTCGCAGCTCCGAGCGCAAAATCGATGAAAAACTCTCAGCTTTGGATCACCCGGTGCGCTAGCATCACTCGGCCGGAAGAGAGTGGACGTACTACCGCGTGGCCCTGAGCGTCGTTCTGGTCCCGATAGGCGATCAGGCGTGGATCGGAGGTTTGGCGAGCGCCGCGACCCCGAGCGCGCCGGCGCCACCCGACGCGTGGCCTACCCGTTCGACAGGCGTGTCGCCGAGCGTCGCTTTCTCGAGCGCCGCTCCGAGTGGCCCGAGCCGCAGGCTTACTAAAGACTCCGGACGCCGTTGGCCCGCCCGGCCCTGATCGTCCACGGCGGCGCAGGTCCGGTCCCTGACTCCGAGCGCCAGCTCCGCCAGTCCGCTGTCGACGGCGCGCGCGACGCCGGATGGTCCAGCATCGGAGACGGCGCACTGGCCGCAGCAGTGGCGGCGGTCCGTCACATGGAGGACGAACCCTTCCTCAACGCCGGTATCGGTGCCTGCCTCAACAGCGACGGCGAGGTCGAGCTCGATGCCGGCGTGATGCTCGGCGCCGATCTCCGCGCCGGCGGGGCGGCGTGCCTGCGCGACGTGCGCCACCCGATCGACCTGGCGGTCGCCGTCATGGAGGATGGCCGCCATGTGTTGCTCGCGGCGGCCGGGGCGTCGCGTTTTGCCCGCGAGCATGGCGTCGAGATGGCCGACCCGGCGATCTTTGTCACCGACCGCAAGCGTCAGGAGCTTCTCGAGGGCGCCGATACAGTCGGCGCCGTGGCCCGTGACGCGGATGGTCACGTCGCGGTGGCCGTGTCGACCGGCGGAAGGACGGGCAAGCTCCCCGGCCGGATCGGCGACTCGCCAATTCCGGGCGCGGGCTTTTATGCCGATGACCGCTTCGGAGCCGTGTGCGGCACCGGCCTGGGCGAGGCGTTCATCCGGCTTGGCCTTGCGCGCGTGATGATCATCGAGCTGCAGCACGGCATGGAGGCTGCGGCAGTGGCCAGGGGCGCGATCGAATACCTGGGCAAGGCGCTCCACGCGTCGGGGGGCGTGATCCTGATCCCGCGCGAGGGCGCTCCCCGGGCCGCGTTCAACACGCCGGCGATGCCCTGGGCCATGGCTCAGTAATTGGACTCCGGCAACGCAGGTGAGCTGGTTGCGCTCGCGCTGAAGCGAGCCGGGGTGAGTCACCTCTTCACGCTGAATGGCGGGCACATCTGGCCTGTCCTGACGGGCGCCACCGAACATGGCATCCGCGTCATCGACGTACGCCACGAGCAGTCGGCCGCGTTCGCGGCGGAGGGTTGGGCGAAGGTGACGCGCGAGTGCGGAGTCGCCGCGGTGACGGCCGGGCCCGGGGTGACAAACTCGACGTCGGCGCTCGCGCAGGCGCTCGGCAACGACAGTCCGATGTTCGTGATCGGAGGTCGCGCGCCGATGGCGCGATGGGGCATGGGCTCGCTGCAGGAGATGGATCACGTTGCCGTGGTGCGCAGCCTGACCAAAAGGGCGCTCACGCTGACGTCCGCCGACGACGCGTATCGGACGGCCGCCGAGTGCATGCGCAACGCGCTGAGCCGCCGTACCGGCCCTGTGTTCATGGACGTTCCGATCGACGTGTTCTTCGGCGCGGCGGACCTGCCGGAGGCGACGGAGCACCTGACGGTCGACCCCGGTCCCCCGCCAGACCCGACACAAATTGCCGATGTCGCCCAGCAGGTTCGCGTTGCGGAACGGCCGGTGGTCGTGGCGGGCGGGGGCGTGTGGTGGGCGCACGCGGAAGACGAGCTGCGCGCGGTGGTCGAGCGGGCCCGCCTGCCGCTTGTAGTTAACGGAATGGCGCGCGGCATGCTCCCTCCATCCCACCCTCTTTTCTTCTCTCGGGCTCGCTCGCAGGCCCTGCGCGAAGCGGACGTAGTTCTGGTCATCGGAGCCCGCCTCGACTTCCGGCTCAACTTCGGGCAGCCTCCTGTGTTCGGAGAGGAAACGCGCCTCATCCACCTCGATGTGGATCGCGCACCGATCGCCGGCGGGTTGAAAGCCACCCTGGGAGAGCTTGCATCGTCCATCGGTGGCCCGCGCGATGGCGGCGCCTGGCTGCAGACCCTGCGAGCCACTGAAATCGCCGCCAGGCGCCGCGATGAGGCGATGACGCACAGCGACTCACAACCCGTACATCCGGCGCGCCTGATCGCGGAGGTCGCCCGCTTTGCGGATCCGGACGCGGTCATCGTCGGCGACGGCGGCGACTTCGTCTCGTTCGCGGGCCGGCTCATCGAGCGCGAGAAACCGGGGCTGTGGATCGACCCGGGTCCTTTCGGATGCCTCGGCTCCGGCCCGGGCTACGCGATGGCGGCGAAGCTCGCGCGTGCCGACCGGCAGGTGATCCTGGTTTCGGGCGATGGCGCCTTTGGGTTTTCGGCGATGGAGTTCGACACCATGGTCCGGCACCGCATCCCGGTCGTCTGCGTGGTGGGCAACAACGGCATCTGGGCGCTCGAGAAACATCCGATGCAGAGCATGCTGGGTGTAAGCGTGGCGGCCGACCTCGGGCACGGCACCCGCTACGACAAGGTGGTCGAGGCGCTCGGCGGCTACGGCGAGCTTGTCGAGCGGCCCTCTGACATACGGCCGGCCCTGGAGAGGGCGTTCCAATCAGGCCTTCCGGCCTGCATCAACGTCATCTGTGATCCGAATGCGGAATATCCGCGATCATCAGTGCTGATGTGAGCGCGGCCCAACTGAAACCTGTCGTCGAAGCGCAGGGGGGCGCCAGGCGGGCTTTGCTCGACTGGCGCAAGAGGGCGGACGACCCCCCGCATTCAAAAAGGCGGCCCCGTGAGCAGCACTGATCTGAAGCCTGTCGTAGAGGCAGATGAATGGCGCACCGCTCAAGCGCAGTTCGATGAAGCCGCCGAGCTGATCCGGTTGGAGCCGTGGCTGCGCGAGGTGCTGCGCGAGGTGCAGCGCGAGTTCACGTGCCACTTCCCCGTGAAGCTCGACAACGGCCACACGCGCGTGTTCACGGGTTATCGGGTGCAGCACAACATCAACCGCGGACCCGCCAAAGGAGGCATCCGCTACCACCCGGACGTCTCGCTCAACGAGGTCAAGGCTCTGGCGATGTGGATGACCTGGAAGTGCGCGGTGGTCAACATCCCCTTCGGCGGCGCCAAAGGCGGCATCATCGTCAATCCGCGCGAGCTCTCGTTGAACGAGCTCGAGCACATGACGCGCCGCTTCGCGACAGAGATCTCGATTCTCATCGGCAGCGATCGCGACATCCCGGCACCGGACGTCAACACGGATGGTCAGACGATGGCCTGGATCATGGACACACTGTCGATGCACCTCGGTTACTCGGCGCCGGCCTCGGTCACCGGCAAGCCGCTGGAGGTCGGAGGATCGGCAGGGCGCATCGAGGCGACCGGGCGCGGCGTGACGATCTGCGCGGTCGCCGCGCTCGAGCACCTGGGCCGCGCGCCACACCAGACGAAGGTCGCGGTGCAGGGATTCGGAAATGTCGGAAGCATCAGCGCGAAGCTCCTCGAAGAGGCCGGGTGCACTGTGGTCGCGGTCTCCGAGGATTACGGCGGCATCTACAACCCGCTCGGGCTGTCGATCAAGAAGGTGCTCGAGTATCGCGCGCGTGAGAAGACGTTGAAGGGATTTCCCGGCGCGCAGGAGATCGGCAACCAGGAGCTCCTCACCGTGGAATGCGACCTGCTCGTACCCGCGGCCATCGGCAACCAGCTGACCTCGCGCAACGCGCGCGACGTGAAGGCGACGCTGATCGTCGAGGGCGCGAACGGACCGACGACGCCGGAGGCAGATGCGATCTTTCGCGAACGCGGCACCTTCCTTGTGCCGGACATCCTGGCCAACGCCGGCGGTGTGACCGTCTCCTACTTCGAGTGGGTGCAGGACCTGCAGTCGTTTTTTTGGTCCGAGCACGAGGTGAACCAGAAGCTGAAGGCGATCCTCTCGCGGGCGTTTGCGGAGGTCCTCAAGACGAAGGAGGAGCGGAGGCTCGACATGAGGATGGCGGCGTACGTGCAGGCGGTGTCTCGCGTTGCGGGGGCGACCCGGGAGCGCGGCCTCTACCCCTGAGGATTTACTCGCGAACGCCGGGCAGTCAAAGCGGGTTTAGATCTCGCGCCGGCGGAAGCTCAGGATGCTGAGGGTCAGCGCGATCGCGAACCACGCGACGACCCACCCGAGGAACGAGGCGGGCGGCGGATCTGTTGCGGCGAACGGATTGGCGCGGCCCGCCGTGCCCAGCGCCCGCATCGCGGCGATGAACGTGTCGGGCTCCATCGCGTAGATCGCGCCGCGCCACAAGCCGTCCGACGGCAAGATGAGGTGGCTGAAGACACCCACGTTCTCCAGGGCCTGATTCTGCAGGCCCGTCCCGATGTCGCCCACGACTCCGGCTATCCACGCCATCAGCCATGCCACGAGCGCGATCACCCCGGCGGTGATGCCCGAGAGGCGGGTCGAAAGCAGCAGGCCGAGCGACAAGAGGGTCAGGCCCTCCGCGGCGACGTAGACGAGGAGCTCGACCGGATGCGGCGGCAAATATCCGGTCGCCCAATCTACCGCCGCGAGCTCGAGCGAGCCGGCGAACGCCGCGTAGATCGCGACGAGGGCGGCCAGGCCAAGCCACTTGCCGATCACCACCTCGCTCCGTCGGACAGGCCGGGCCAGGATCGAGAGGAGAAGTCCGCTCTCCACCTCGGCGGAGATCAAAGGACCGGCCACCACGGCGGCGCTCAGCGCGAGCACTCCGCTGAACATGAACGTGACCACGATCAACAGCTGCGAGGTGAGAAGCGCGACCTGGTCGGGCGGCAACGGGGTCCCGTCGCCGCGCGTCACCGTCGTGATCTTGTTGAAGCCCCAGGCGGAGAACCCCACCACGAGCAGGGTCAGGATCAGCAGCGCGAGGAGCAACCGGCGGCGCGAGGACTCCTGGATCGTCAGACGCGCGATGACGAGAAACGGCGGCACGCTATTTCTCCTCGTCCTCGAGCAGCTGGAGAAAGCGGTCCTCGAGCGTCTGGTGTCGGGGCGCCACCTCGTAGATGCGGCCGCCCATGGCGACGATCGAGGAGACCAGCTCGGGGACGCGGTCGGCGGCGAGGCTCGTGAAAGTGAGGCTGTCGCCCTCGTCATCGAGCCGGCCGAAGCTCGCGAGCTTGTTCCTGTCGGCCTGCACGAGTCCGCTCACGCGCACGCGGACCGCGGTCCCGCTCAGCAGGTCATCCATGGTGCCGGAGGCGATGACGCGTCCCTTGTCGACGACCGCGACTCGATCACAGACCTGCTCCACCTCGCTCAGGAGATGAGAGTTGAGAAAGACCGCCGTGCCTCGCGCGGCGAGCCCGCGGATGATCTCGCGCACGTCGTGACGTCCAACAGGGTCGAGGGCCGAAGTCGGCTCGTCGAGGAAGACGAGGTCGGGCTCGCCCAGCAACGCCGCGCCCAGGCCAAGGCGCTGCTGCATCCCTTTCGAGAAGGTGCCGATCTTGTCGTTCGCGCGGTCGCTGAGCCCGACGGTCTCGAGCACGGTCCCGATCTCGTCCTTCCAGCTCGAGCGCGGAAGCGGAGCCAGCTCGCAGTGCAGGGCCAGGACCTCGGAGGCGGACAGCCACGCCTGGTAGCGAAACAGCTCGGGCAGATAGCCGATGCGACGACGTGCGCCCAGGTCGCCGAGCGGTTTGCCGAGAAGCCAGCCCTCGCCCGACGACGGTGTGAGAAGGCCGAGCAGCAGTTTCACCGCCGTCGTCTTGCCGGCGCCGTTCGGGCCGAGAAATCCGAACACCTCGCCACGGGGGACCGTCATCGACAGTCCCGCGAGCGCAACCGTGCGGCCGAACCGCTTGGTCAGCTCGACCGTCCTGACGGCGGGGGTGCCGGCGGCCACCTCGTAGGAGGCGGCCGCCTCTGTTCTTTCTGCTAGAGCCATCGGCTCAGGCTAAACGCCTGCGGGTTACTTGAGGTTATTCGCGATGTCGATGGCGTCCGACTGCTTGATGCTGCCGGCGACCACGTAGACGGAACCGTTCTTCACCCAGACCACACCGGATCCGACTCCGGTGTTGTCGCCCAGCGCGACTCCTTCCACACCCTGGACGTTGACCTGGGTCGACGTCGCGTACTGGACCGGGACCGGGATCAGCAGCGTGCTGCTCGGGTCGCCGATTGCCCTGATCGCGTTCTTCAGCTGGTCTGAGATCCCCGGCTGGGCCAGGATGTAGTCCTCGAACTGCGTCAGGGAGACTTGCGTCGCCGTCGCTTTCGGAGAGGCTAACCTCGCGATGACGAGCTGCGGCAGGTTGATCTGGTTGCTCTGCGTGCCGTCGGTGGGCTGGCTCAAGTTGCCGTAGACCTCACCGACAGCCGGACCGACCACGATGGTCAGCGTCGCGCCGTCCATCTCGGCGGGCATCTTCGGCAGAGTCTTTCCCTTCGCGGCCGCGGCCGCCGCGGCCTTGGCCGCGCTGAAAGTAAACGTGGCTTCGGCCTGGGACATCGCGCCATAGGTGATCGTGGTCGAGACGCCGGCCGGCAGCTGCGCCACCACCGGCGGCTGGAGACCGCCGGCGATCGCCGCCGCGTCGGCTGCGCTCGTCGTGGCCTGGAGCTGCGGCTCCTTGGTCCACGTCAGAGTGCCGTAGTCGGCAAGCTGGGACAGGGCCTGAATATCGGCGACCGTGATCGGAACCGTCTTCACAGTGGTCGGCTGGAAGAAGAATCCGCCGGCTGCGAAGGCGACGACGACGAGCGCCCCCGCGGCGACCGCCGCCACGAACGCCAGCGTCAGCGGGCGTGCGGTCGGGCGGACGAACGGAAGGCGAAGGCCGAGCGCCGGCTGTGCTTTCGGTGCGCCCAGCACGGTTGCAAACGCGCGATCGACGTCGATGGGCGCCTCGGGCACCGCGAGCAGGGTCGCGATCGAATGCGCGTCATCCGATACCGCCTTCAACCGCGTCTGGCATTCCGCGCAGTCCGCGAGATGGGCCGCGTCGGCGCCCACCCTGACATCCGGATCGTCAACCATCCGGCGCAGTGTTCCGTCAGTTAGATGTGCCACGGGTGACCTCCTTGCGCAGCGTTTCCTCCGCGCGTCTCAACAAAGTTCCGATCTGACTGATACCGACGCCGAGCGCTTGCGCGACCTCGGCGTAACTGAGCCCGCTCGCTCGCAGGACGAGCACGGCGGCGGGCTTGGGTGCCATGCGGCCGAGCGCTTCGCGTACCCGGCGGCGATCCTCATCCAGCTCCAGGTGCCTTTGCGGGTCGACCGTCCTATCGGTTTCTTCCATCGCCTGCGCAAACTCGCGCTTCTGCCGGCGCCGGGCGCCGCGCAGACGGTTCAGAGATGAGTGGGCGGCGGCCCGGTGTAGCCACGCCGGCGCGTAATCGGCCGACGCCGAGTGCAGGCGGTGGAAGTCGATGAAGACCTCCTGCGCCACGTCCTCCGCTTCATGTGGATCGGCGAGGACGCGGTTGGCGATGCCGACGACACGGCCGTATTCGGCTGTGAAGAGGGACTCGAACGCGTCGTCGTCAGAGCGAGCGGCAGTCATTCGGCGCGCACCCAGGTTCATGCCCACTAGCCATCAAGCACCGCCGGAGGGGTAAATGTGGCGCTGGGACCGCGAGCGCTCAGCCCGCGAGCGCTTTGCGGCGGCGCGAGCTGCGCGAGATCTCGTCCTCGATGATGCCGAAGTCAGCCCGCGGCAACGCGTGGATGTGGCCCTGGAATGCCAGCGTCCAGTGCTCGGGCGGCCATTTCCGCACATAGTCGAGGCGGTAGGCGATCTCCTTGGCGGGCACCCAGTCGAGTTCCTCGAGCACTACGTCGGCACGGATGTGCACCCGCCACGGGTAATCCTCGTCCCGCCTCGCGCTGCGCCAGATCGGCGTGTGGTCCTCGTACATGGGCGAGGCGATGGTGACCGTCGCCGCGAAACCCATACGTCCGGTTACGTAATAAAGGAGGCGGTCGCCCACCCGCATGGTCTCGACACGCCTGCGGTGGCGGGTCTTTAGACCCTGGATCGAAAAGCCGTGCTCGCGAGTCTTGCGGAAGTTGTCCGGCGAGCTGACAACCATCCAGTACTGCGCGGTCCGGCCGCCGCCTGACTTCCGCTTGCGCCTGGACCGCCCGGATTTGGCGGGGCGCTCCTGCTCGGCTGTCTGGGTTTCTGGGGCGTCGGAGGTCTCTGCGTTGTCGCTCACCGACGGAAGCCTACTTGCCGTTAGCGTCCGCGGTGTACACGGGGCCGAGGTCCTGGGGCTCAGGCAAGAGAGCGCTGAGGTTGCGGATCTGGCCGATGTGCCCCATCTCGTGGCGCGCGACGAGGCGGCACACCTCGAGCAGCGTCATCACACCGCCACGTGGGTCGGAGATCGTGCGGTCCCATTCGGCCTTTCCCCAACCGTGGAGGAGATCCACGGTCCGGCGGCGCACCCGCGCGAAGTCCTCCAGCGCCTCCTGGAGCGGCCGCGGCAGCTCCTCGTCCTGGCCGGGATCGATGGCCGCCCGGACGTCGGCGGTCGTCTGCCCGTCGAGGTGGGCGTGTCGTAGGAGCCCGTCGACGCGCGGCGCCGAGTCGACGAGGTGGGCGATCAAGCCGCCCAGGGTGGGGAAGGCGGGGCCATGCCGGTAGCGCAGGCGGGCCTCGTCGAGCCAGTAGACGAGGTCGCTGGTCCGCTCGGGGACCGAGCTCAGGAGCAGCACGACGTCCGAGGTGGACATCTCTTCTTGAAGTTCCATTCCATTTCAAGCTTAAGCTCCTCTCCCCGACCCTCTCCCGAAGGGGAGAGGCAGAAGTGGGATCAAATCCGCGCTCCTGGCTTCAATATGGCGGGCCATGAGTACGGAAGTCACCGTCGGGCCGGACGGCAAGCCGTCCGTCTTTGACGGTGCGGCCTGGGTGTCCTCCGACCGCAAGTACTGGTGGAACGGCGCCGCCTGGCAGCCGTTCAAGAGGCAGGGTTTCCGTCCGCCCATCGCCTTGGCCGTGACCATCCTTCTGGTGCTGGCGGGGGCCTGGTACTTCTTCGAGAGGATCGTGCCCAACGCGCCGGCGCAGGCGGTCGTCCTTGGGGTGACCCATGCCAAGATCGATTCCTCGAGCAAGATCGAGCTGGACTACGCGCGTTCGACCACGTGCAACGAGCTGACTTTCGAGTTCATCTTCTACGACGCGACCGGCCACAAGGTCGGCACCTATATCAGTGAGGCGCACAACAACGTTTCCCCCAACGTCACGCACCACTGGGTCTTCTACGC
>Ga0137382_10000481_pt1 | contig 16545 bp, 17 predicted proteins | sample SagtaG_15_FD_104816 | JGI IMG/M metagenome (GOLD analysis project Ga0137382, IMG submission 104816) | Vadose zone soil microbial communities from Sagehorn Ranch, Mendocino, California, USA - Sage2_R_20_16 metaG | ecosystem: Environmental > Terrestrial > Soil > Vadose zone | place: USA... | reverse complement strand
GAAGGATCGTTTGTCCTCATTGGGAACGGGCGCCTTTATGGAGGACCTTTCCCATTTTTCAAACATGCAGTGATAGATGATGGGTTAGTTGATGTCGTCGTGTTCAAACGGCTCGGCTTCCTCGAAATCATCAAATATCTCCAGGACGTTGTATTCAGCTCTGATATCCGTGTTCCCGAAGTCGAATATTTTCAGACGCGACGCCTGCGCATAACGAGCGAGCAGGACGTTCCCTTGGAGCTCGATGGCGAGCTGGCCGGCAACTGTCCGGTTGACTTCCAAATCCAGAAGAAGACGCTACCGGTTCTGGCGCCGCCTCCATCGTCGTAGTGCAGCGCGGCCCGGTAACTGGTCTTTCCATAAATATCGCGTGATGTTTTGCGCGATGGCTGGGAATAGCTGGATTCGGGAGAAAGCGACGGCATCGCTGAACCCTTCGCAGGTCGAGACTTCGCTCGTACAACTCAGCGAACGCTGGCCAGCAAACATGCTGCCTCTTGCGCGCGTCATAGAACAATTCCCGCTAGGCGAACCGGCCCTGATGCATCTCCTGGCCGTTTCCAGCATTTGCGCGACGAGATTGACACAAAATCCTGAAACACTCCTCTGGCTGTGCCAACCTGAAGTATGCCTGGCGTCTCGCGGGTACGCGGAAATGGCCGGTGATCTGCGCGTTCTGGCGGGCGACTCGATCACGAAGCAAGATTTTGCAGCGCTTCGTTTCTGGAAAAGCCGCGAGATGACTCGCGTTGCGGTGCGCGAACTTGCAAACGTGGCGCCGCTGGAAGAGACGACCGGGGAGCTTTCACAGATCGCGGAAATTTGCATTCGTCGCGTTTTGGAACACTGGGATACCGAATTTCGGAAGCGCCATGGTTCACCCACAGCGGAGTTTGTCATTCTCGCGCTCGGAAAACTTGGCGGCGGCGAGCTGAATCACAGTTCTGATGTTGATCTTCTTTTTCTCTACGGCGAAGAAGGCCAGCTCACGCCGCGCATTTCCTATCACGAGTTCTTCAACCGGCTGGGAAAAAGAATCCTTGAAACGTTTTCGACTCCGCATCCCGCCGGTTCACTTTTTCGGATCGATCTGCGCTTGCGGCCGGAAGGCTCGGCAGGTCCGCTGGCTCGGTCGCTCGAGAGCATGGAAAATTATTACGCTGGGTTCGGTGAAACTTGGGAACGGCTTGCATTGATTAAGGCACGCGGCGTCGCTGGCAGCGGTGAGTTGGCTTACGAATTCCTGCGGCAACATCAGCCGTTCATTTATCCCAAGAGCACGACGCACGATTTGCTGGATGAGATTGCAAGCATCAAACGCCGCATCGAGCGCGACATTGTTGGAACAGAAAACCTCGAGCGCGACGTAAAACTCGGACGCGGCGGCATTCGCGACATCGAATTTATCGTGCAGACGCTGCAGCTGATCCATGGGGCGCGTCATCCGTTCCTGCAGGAACCAAGTATGCTCAAGGCATTGCGAGCGCTTCGTGAATTGGACCTTCTTCCGAACTCTGAAGTGCTGGCCTTGGACAACACTTACCGGTTTCTCCGCCGGGTGGAACATCGTTTGCAGATCGAGGCGGAGCAGCAAACGCATGTTGTTCCTCGAGATCAAGCAGCTCTGCGACGCCTAGCACTTAGCCTCCGTTTCTCGTCCAGCGAAGATTTCACTACGGTGTTGCACGAAAGGATGCGGGCTGTTCGGCCGATTTTCGAACGGATCATCTCGAAAACGCCCGCGACTCCGGCCGAGCCACTTGAGGCAAACCATCTAGAAATTTTCACCGATCAGAAACGCGCTGCGAAGGCATTCACCGATCTGGCTCAAAGCGCTGCCGGCTTCCACATCGCGCCACGGACACGGCAGATATTTGGGAAGCTGCGTCCCGTTCTAGTCGGATGGCTTGCAAAGGCCGCTGATCCGGATGCAACTCTAAATCAATTCGTTCGCTTCGTGGAAGCTTATGGTTTGCGCAGCTTGTTCTTTGAGCTGCTGGTCGCAAATCCTCGCTTGCTCGAGTTATTCGTGAAGACTCTCGACGCCAGTCGCTTTGCCGGCGAGCTTCTAATCCGCCGCCCACAACTTCTAGAAGACGTCACACGAGACCCCGGGTTTCATCAATCGCGATCGGTTGCAGAGAATCTACGGCGGCTCGAATTCTCTGGCGCTGATGCGAACGATCTCGATCCGGTTCGCGCCTACCGGCAGCGGCAAATCTTGCGCATCATTCTGCGCGAAGTTTTCGGGCTTGCCAGCCCGGCAGCGACCTTCACCGAGCTTTCGGGCATGGCCGAAGCGTGTCTGCTTTTTACGACCAGACTCTTTGGCAACGAGCAAGTAACCACCATCGCGCTCGGCAAATTTGGTGGACGCGAGCTCAGTTACGGCGCGGACTTGGACGTTTTATTCGTTGGCGACGACAATCGCGCCACGCAAAAGCTCCTGACCGCCATGGCGCATCCGACTGCCGAGGGAAACATTTGGGCGGTCGATGCAAGATTGCGCCCCGAAGGGGAAAAGGGTCCGCTGGTTTGTCCGCTTCAAACTTATCAATGGTATTACGAGCAGCGAGCTCAACTTTGGGAAATACACGCCCTCAGCCGTGCGCGACCAGTTTCTGGTCCGGCTGGAAATCGATTCATTGGAATCGCGCAGAATTATTGGAAAAAAGCCGGTGAGCGTCCCGATCTCTTCGTGCAAATCGACAATATGCTCCAGCGTATCCAACACGAGCGAGGAAGCGGATCGGATTTTCTCGATTTAAAGACGGGACGCGGCGGAATTATTGAGGCCGAATTTCTCGTCCAAGCCTTGCAGATGCGGGAAAATCTATGGGAGCAGAATTTGGAGCGGGCGATCGATCGACTGCACCAACACGGGCAAATGAATGATTCCGAAGTTGCCAAACTTAAGGATGCGTACGGACTGCTCCGTCGCTGTGAGCTTGTATTACGACGTTATGAGAACCGAAGCGTTTCGACGCTTCCGAACGATCCAGACGAACAACGTAAGTTTGCCGTTCGCCTTGGCTACCACGTATTTGACGCTTTTCGCCGCGATTATGTCAATGCTCGCGATACGATTCACACGCTCTACGAAAGCCACATTAACGCGGCTTCACGGCTGTAACAATCAACGTTCGCCCAAGCAGTAGATTCGGCGAATTCATCGCTCGAACAGCCCAGGCATTCTTTTCGTCGAGCGTGCCGTAGGTGTTTTTGTCGCGACGGTAAACGATCCAGTTGGCGACGCGCACGGGGCCGATAAGTAGCGGAAATATCAGAAAAGATCTGCGTTGATACTTATCGATAGTTACTTTCAAATCGCGGAATCCAGCACTCAGAAGAGCATGCGACAGATAAAACCAGCTCACCGGATTAATGTGGCCGCGCGTACTGTGGACATCGGTTTCGTCTGACGCGAGAGGGCCAAACAAGTTGTAAAATCCAGACGACAAATAGCGCAAACGGGAGCGCAGATTTAGAATGTTCGGGGTGGAGAAAACCGCAATGCCACCTAGCTGGAGGACGCGATAAATCTCGCGAACAACCTGGCGACAGTTTTCCAGGTGCTCGATTGTTTCGATGCAGGTCACCAGCGCGAAAGAATTGTCGGCGTACGGAAGTGGCTGCCGGTTTAAATCGACAATATCGATCTGCAGACCGGCAACCTGGGCCAGCTTGTCGGTGTAATCACAGCCAAATGAGCGGAACGAATAATGTGTCCGGACCAATTGCAATAATTCCCCGGTCCCGCTGCCAACATCAAGGTGGTCTCCGGTGGTGCGCCCCGGAAAAGCCGTCGCGATTGCGCGAAGCACTGCTCGATGAATCGCGGACGTGCTTAGTTCGGAACTCTCACGCGACCGCCGCTTCTTCCTCCCAAAGATCTTTCGGTAAAACTTTTTTGAAAGCCTTCGAGTGCGCAAAAAATCGAGATGAACGTATCCGCGCGTTACAGACAACTGCCCGCGAGCGGATCAGCCGGGAATGCCCTTGAGCATTTCAGTGTTCGTTGGGAATTTTTTCACAAACATCAAGAGACGCTGAATGGCTTCCTCGGGTTTGTGACCGGCCAGACCGCGTCGGATGAGATTGATTTTCTCCAATTCCCACGGTTGCAACAGCAGCTCTTCGCGGCGCGTCCCGGACAGAAAGATATCGATCGCCGGATAAATCCGCTGATCACTGATTTTTCGGTCAAGCACCATTTCCATGTTTCCGGTGCCTTTAAATTCCTGAAAGATCAGCTCGTCCATGCGGCTGCCAGTCTCGATCAGCGCCGTGGCGACAATCGTTAGCGAACCTGCTTCCTCTGTGTTACGCGCGGCGGCGAAAATTTTTCGCGGAGTTTCCATGGCCCGCGCATCGATACCGCCACTCATGGTGCGACCCCCACCGCCCAATGCATTATTAAACGCGCGAGCGGTGCGTGTGATGGAGTCGAGCAGGATGAATACATGTTTTCCTGCTTCGACGAGGCGCTTGGCGCGTTCGATTGCCAGCTGTGAAATGCGCGTGTGACTCTTGATGTCTGCATCGTTGGAACTGGCCATTAGCTGCGCTGTCGGATGCGAGCGCCGAAAATCGGTCACCTCTTCTGGACGCTCATCCACCAAAAGAATGATCAGGTCCATCTCCGGATGATTCTTTGCCACCGCATCGGCGATGTGATGCAGGAGCGTTGTTTTACCTGTGCGCGGCGGCGCGACGATAAGCCCGCGTTGGCCCATCCCCAACGGCGTCATCAAGTCCATGATCCGCGTCGTGTAACGGTCCGGCACTGTCTCGAGCTTGATCTTCTTATTCGGGTTGATGGTGGTTAATTCTTCAAATGGACGGAGCCCTTGATATTTAGGCGGCTCTTCGCCATTGATCGTCAGTAGCTTGACCAACTGCGGACCACGACTGCCGCGACGAGTCTCACCGTAAATCCACATCCCGTCGCGCAAGGCGAAGCGGCGCACAATTTCAGGAGTGACAAAAATGTCCTGTGGCGTCTGAACAAAGTTGCGTTTCGGATCGCGCAGGAAGCCGAAGCCTTTGCCGGAAATCTCGATGATGCCTTCACCAAACTCCGGCTCAGTTTGAACTTGTTCGCCGGTCTCAACAGCGCCCCCGACGGCTTCGCCTGATCCTGAAGCGGGCCGATCGAGAGTCTCAACACCGACGTTCGGACCAGCGACATCGGCGCTTGTTGAGGAGGAGTTTGGCGATTCTTCGGAATTATCGCGCCTGAACCGATCGCCCCGGTCGCGGTAACGTCTTCGCGGAAATCGACGGCGGGAGCGATGCTGGCGTTGCTCCGGCATGGCGGACTCAGTCGGTACAGGTTGGTTTTCGTTTTCTTCGTTCATAAGCTGAGATTCTTCACTGCGGGGGGCAGAGCCTTAACACGTTTCCTACAGGCAATACTTTTTCAGGCCGGCAACCTGGCCAGCAATTCGTCGGGAATATCTAGATTTGAATAGACGTTTTGCACGTCGTCGTCCTCTTCAAGTGCATCACACAAGCGAAGCACCTGACGCGCCACGGCCTCGTCCCTGACCGCGATTGTAGTATCGGGGATAAACGTAAACTTTTGCCCATCGGTAGTGACGCCTGCTTTCTTGAGCGCCTCAGCTACGGCGTAGAGCTGATCGTGGGAAGTGGTGATAACATACTGATCCTCATCGGTTGTCAACTCCTCCGCGCCAGCCTCCAGGGCGATCTCCAGCAACCGATCCTCGTCAATGCTCGATCGAGGGACCGTGATTTGGCCTTTCCTGTGGAACATGTACGAGACGCTCCCGCTTGATGCGAGGTTGCCATTGTTCTGGGTGAAGATTCTGCGGATCTCCGCGCCGGTGCGATTCTTGTTGTCCGTTGCAGTCTCAACGATGATCGCGACGCCGCCCGGCGCGTAACCTTCGTACGTGATTTCGTCCAGTTGTCCGCCGTCCCTGCCCTCGCCCGTGCCGCGTTTAATCGCGCGCTCGACATTATCATTCGGCATGCTCTGCGCTCGCGCAGCCTGGATCGCGCTGCGCAGACGCGGGTTGGCACTCGGATCGCCCCCGCCGGCTTTTGCCGCGATGGTAATTTCCTTCGATAATTTGCTGAAGATCTTGCCGCGTTTGGCGTCGATCGCGCCCTTAAACCGCTTGACCTTCGACCACTTACTATGTCCCGCCATACGTGCGGATTCTGTGCAATTGCTGATTGAAACGTGCGAATTTCCGAACAAAGCTCGCCGTGAGAATGGCTAGCGAGAAAGGAAACTAACGCGCAATATTCAATCGCAATAACAACAGTTTGTCAATATACTGCCGAGCGCTTGTCGTTGCGGAGTAATCTCCAATGAAAATTCTTTTTACCGGCATTCTCGGTGGAATCGTCATGTTTATCTGGACGTCGATTGCTCATATGGCGCTGCTTCTAGGCGAAGCTGCCGTCCGCGAGATTCCAAATGAATCCGCCGTCCTCAGTGCCATGCAGAGCAACATCGCCGAACAGAGCGGTCTTTATATTTTTCCCGGTCCTGGTGTTGGCAAAAACGCAACTCGACAGGAAAAGAACGAGGCGATGAAACACATGGCGGAAAAAATGGCGGCGAGCCCTTCCGGGATTCTCATGTATCACGCACCAGGTCGTCCATTCGCGCTTGGAAAATGGCTAGGCATCGAGTTCGGCACTGAACTGCTCGAGGCCATTTTGGTCGTGTTCCTTTTGGCCCAAACGCGCATTGTGAGTTCTGCCGGCCGAGTCGGCTTCGTGCTTGTTACCGGAATCCTCGCTGCCATCACGACCAATCTTTCCTATTGGAACTGGTATGGTTTTCCGGGTGCTTATACCGCTCATCCAGATCATCGGTTTTTTTCTGGTGGGAATTGTTGCTGCCCTAGTCTTGCCAAAGCGCGCTCCCACAGCCTGAGGACTGATAACGGGTAGCCAGGAGGCCACCCCTGCGCCGAAGGAATCCCGGTGGCAGATCGTTCGCATCTCTTTCATCGGGAAATTCGTTGACTATAATCCGACCGCTTCTCTATACTCTCTATTATGACTACAAAATTTCTTGCTCTCATTTCTGCAATCGGTCTTGCCGGCCTTTACGCCGTGCAAGCTCAGTCAACCACCCCGAGCGAATCGCCCGCCGTATCGCCCTCACCGGCTGAGAAAGCTGCATCGCCTTCATCCGCCGAGTCGCCGACCGCTTCGCCCAAAGCAAAACCCACTCCAAAGAAAGCGAAGGCGGAGAGGAAAGCGCGTCCGACCGCAAGCCCAGTGCCCGCAGCACGCACCACCGACGAAGCGGTTAACCCGCCCGCGCCCGGCGGAGGCCATGGCCAGGTATGGGTTAACACCGAGACAGGTGTTTACCACAGGGAAGGCTCGCGTTTTTACGGCACCACGAGGAAGGGCAAATACATGACCGAGCAGGACGCGATCCAGGCTGGATATAAGCCCGCGCCTAAAGGACGATAGAAAGACAGCGGCTAAGCCAGGATCGTTATTGCTTGCCGGCAAGTTCCCGCACGGTTAGCGCGGGTCTGCCGCGTACGGTTCCGTACGTCGCCTCAGCTTTGCCATCGCTGCGTCTGAAGCGGCGTTCCTTGGCGGTGTTTTCCGATGTCCACGTGGAGCCGGCGGCGTTCGCCTTCAGGAACCTGGTTATTTCTTTTTCGGAGAGATTGCTGCCCTTCACGTTGAAATAGGTTTCGGAAACGCTCCGGCCATCAGCGAAGGTAACCTGATACAGATACCGATCCTTGTGGTAAAGAACGCTGACTGTTCCGTCATCGCGCAACTTTCGCTGTACAATGTTGCCGTACGAATCGTCCACTTTCTCGTAGCCATCGCCGAGATTCGCCCAGCCGCCGCTCACGGTTGCGAAGATCGCCAGAAAAACCACACCGAATTGCTTCACATCATTTCACTCGGCCAACTCGCAGAGATCCGCAAGCCGCTCGCGCAATCAGCTGCGTCTTGATCGCGCGACCAATTGCGACCCGAGCAACGTGACGAACATGGCGACACAAAGCCAGGCGAACCAATCGCCGGTTCGGGTGTAAAATGTTCGCTCGCGCGCAACGTTCACTTTCCCAGTGATCGACACGAAGCGGCTGGGCGCCGTCGCTGTTTCCGCAATGATGCGACCGCGATTGTCGCTGAGAGTGAGCAGTCCATTGCGCGCCGAGCGTGCCAGCGCGAAACCGTTCTCCACCGCGCGCAGTACGGCCATCCGCGCGTGCAACCATCGATCGAGATTAAAGTCCCACGCCGGCACCAACAAGAGGTTCGCACCCAGAACGGCGTATTCGCGGCTGAGCTTGGGAAAATCCATGTCCTTGCAAATTTGCAATCCCCAACGACCCGACGGCTGGTCGAGCAGCACTCGTTTATCGCCAGGTTTTTCAGGCTCTACGCCTGGCAACAGATGATGCTTGTCGTAGTTCGCTTCCATTCTCCCATCAGGCGAATAGAAGCGGGAGGAATTGAATGCAGCAGATGGCGTTTTCCGAACCAAGCCCAGGACAATCGCCGCACGTGTAGCAGTCGCAGCCGAAGAAAAGAGAGTGTCCACCTCCGCTAATGCGCTCTCGCTGACGCGCCCGATCTTTTCCGGGAGAACAACAGCCTGCGTTCCAGCCGGAGTAACACGACGCACTTCCTCGGCGTACTCACGCAAAAGTTCCAGAGCTCGTTCTTCAGAGCCGAGATAGATGCTCATCGGCACATCCTTTGCGACGAGTGTCACTGCAACAGGTTGAGCCGAAGGATGGGACTGCAAACGCCATTTACCAAAAACAAATACGGCGCACACGGCGGCACCGACAGCAATAGCGAGCGCGCGACGTTGCCATGGTTTTCCCGCGCCGCTCAACAGAGCTGCAGTAGTTCCGGCAAACAGAAACATGATGAAACTGATTCCCCAAATTCCGGTGATCGAAGCGATCTGGATCACTGTGAGACAATTCATTTGTGTGTAAGCGAGATTGCCCCACGTGCTGTGAGGCGATGAAATCGCGTTGAGATATTCGCATGCCACCCAATAAACAGGAAAAGCAAGCGCGGCGAGAAAGAGCGATCCGCGCCTTAAAAAGCTGCGCATGAACAGAATGCCCAAACCGAAAACCACGGCAGGAACTAGAAAGTAAAGAATGATTATTTGCGGTGGCAGTTCCATCTGATGTCTGACGTAGTTCCATTGGTTCATTTCGCCGATGAGCCACGCAATGAAACCGAGCAGAAAAGCAGCGCCGCCGTGAAGTCGTGGTGCAATCGCCAGCACCGGAACCGGCGCCAACCAGAGCAACCACCAAATCGGATGCAGACCGGTACTGAAATATAACAATGCGGCCGAGACGAGACCGGCAGCGATGACCAGAAAGAGATTGTAAAACTTCAGAGAAAACTCTCGTGTGTTTGCGCCAAGCTCCGAATACACCTTCACCGCACTTGGTACACGACCTTGCCTCCCACAATCGTGGTTTCCACTTTCACGTTGCGAATGGCTTCCGGTTTGAAGTCAAAGATGTTGTCACTCAGGATGACCATATCAGCCAGTTTGCCAGGTGTAATGGATCCTTTTTCATGTTCCTGAAATTCGGCAAACGCCGAGCCCATCGTGTAGGCTTCCACTGCCTGAGGCAGCGTAATCCTCTCCTCCGGGAACCAACCATCCGGGTTCTTGCCGTCCAGTGTGGCGCGGGTCACCGCAGCGTAAAGTCCCAGGATCGGATTGAGCGGAGCGACAGGCCAATCCGTCCCAAGAGCAAGCGTTACACCGTGATTGAGAAAACTACGCCACGCGTAGCTATATCGCGCGCGGTCGTGACCGAGACGTTTTTCCGCCCAGCGGCCATCGTCGATGGCGTGATAGGGTTGCATCGAAGCGATGATGTGGAGGCCAGCGAAACGCGCGAAATCTTTCTGCGCCATGTGCTGCGCGTGCTCGATGGTAAACCGCTGGTCATGATATCCGTGCGCCTTTTCGATATCGGCGAAAATATCGAGCATCATGGAAATCGCGCGATCGCCGATCGCATGAACGCGCAGTTGCAAGCCGGCGGCATCCGCCTGCATCAAGCGGTCGCGCATCGCGGTCGGCGGATGCATTTCGTCGCTCAACAAGCCGCGGTTCCCCGGATCATCGGCAAATGGCTCAAACATGTAAGCCGTTCTCGAGCCTAAGGATCCGTCGGCATAACCCTTTACTGCGCCGAGTCGCAAATAGCTCGATCCCCACGCATGACGAATGCCAACTTTTGCCTGGTCCTGCCAGTTCGTTTCCATCGGCACCGCGTAAATGCGTGTGCTGAGTTGACCCTTTTCCGCGAGCTCGGAATAGGCCGCGACATCGGCAAACTCAGGATTCATGTGCTGCACGCTTGTGACGCCCAGCGATGCTGCGTGCTCCAGCGCTCGCCGAGCGGCGCGCACCCGTTGCTCGTGTGACATGGGTGGGATTACCTTGTAGATGAGGTCCTGCGCCGCATCCTTGAAAATGCCGGTGGGATTTCCGCCGACATCGCGCATGATTACTCCGCCGGGGACATCCGGAGTTTTCGCGTCAACGCCAGCCAGTTTCATCGCAGTCGAGTTGTCGAGCGCTTGGTGTCCGTCGTAGCGCTCTACAAAAATTGGCGTCGCTCCGGTCACAGGATCGACGAGCTCTTTGGTCGGAAGCTGCTGGTTGGGCCACTTGGTTTCATCCCAACGACCGCCCAGGATCCATTCGCCTTTCGAGATCTTACTTACCTGCGCCGCGATGCGTTTGGCGAACTCCTCCGGGTTTGCTGCATCATTTAACTGAACCTGGTCAAGCTGCGCCCCACCAGGTATGAAATGCGCGTGTGCGTCGTTAAATCCCGGCAACACGAGTTTGCCGCCGGCATCAATCACCTTGGTTTGCGGACCGCGCCACGAATTGATTTCGGCACTCGACCCCACCGCCACAATGCGGTCACCGATCACAGCCACTGCGTCTGCCTTGGCATGCTGTTTGTCTACCGTGTAAACAGCCGCGTTGGTTACGATCAAGGTCGTGGAGGGCTTTGGCTGGGCGTTCGCATACATCGCCGTCACAAGTACCAAAAAATAAATGGTATGTTTACATTTCATAATCAGCTCACCGATCGATAAAGATTTGTTCGATACGAATCTGTTTGGTCAAGATGAAAGGAGGCGAATACAAAATGAGCGAGAAGATTCACACCCGAGAATTTTGCATCAGCGATTATGACGCAGCGCTTCAGCTCTGGCATCGGGTCGAAGGTCTCGAGATCGCTGAAGGTGATGAGAGGGAAGACGTAGCCCAATTTCTCGCCCGAAACCAAGGGCTGAGCTGGGTGGCGGTTGACGGATCGGCAATTGTTGGAGCTGCGTTATGTGGGAATGATGGACGCCGCGGACACATTTACCATTTGGCAGTTGATCCGGCCTATCAGCGATGCGGACTTGGCAAGCGTCTGCTGGACGCGTGCCTGAATGGCCTGCGCAAGGCTGGGATCAAACGTGTTATTATCATGGTGGCCGACGATAACCAGCGCGGCACGCGATTCTGGGAGCGTGTTGGCTGGGAAAAAATTCCTGGCGCAGTACCGATGGGAATTGATCTTTAGCAGATTGAAAGCGGGCGCTGGACGAGTACCCACGCCGTCATACATTCGCAGCATGCGAGTCGCGATTTTTGTGGCGACCCTTGCCGGTAGTGTTTCGGCAATTGCGAGTGCAACCAGCATCACCAGCCCTGATCACCCGCTGACGTTCGCTTATGGCGAAATGACCTGGCGTCAGCTCTATCTCGAACCCGCCCGCGGCGGACTGATGGCGAGGATCGCGTTTAGTAATTTGCCTTACGCCAGCGACGACGACCCACGCAGGGACGAACCGTTCGATTTTCATTTTCCCGGTGTGAGATTCGATCCTGGTCTGCGAACATTCTTCGCCAGTGGCCACCGTGGTGCGTTGATCCCGGTGGCGCGGCTTCGGAACGGTCTGGCCTGCGGCCGGATCGATCTGGCGCCGGGCGCGAAAATGTATCTGCTCAAAGAAAGCGGTCGCGTCACTGCGATTTTGACCGCAACCGATTACCCGCGCGGCGGAAGCCAGTGGATCGAGATGGACAATAATTGGTCGCTTCAGAATGTTTTGATTGCGTTGTTCGGTGGCCCGATGCCCGGCGCACCATTGACCACCGAATAAAGATTCGGAAAGCGAGCCTCGCTACATTTGCACGTCTAAGTGATTGCTGAGCGGCGTCAGGTTAACAGATCATAGTTACAACCCGTGAAAGTTGGCGGCCAACACTTCCGAACGATTTGGCTTAAGCCGGGCGATGAATGCGTAATCCAAGTGATCAATCAACGATTTTTGCCTCATCAGTTCGTGATCGAAGAAATTCGCACCGTCGAACAGATGGCGACGGCGATCCGCGAAATGCATGTTCGCGGGGCTGGGTTGATCGGTGCGAGCGCGGGATATGGAATGTATCTCGCAACAAAGGAGGCTGCCGCGAGCGATTCATTTGATGAACATCTGGTCCATGCGGCGGAGCAACTCAAGGCAACCAGGCCGACGGCCGTGAACCTTTCGTGGGCAATAGACCGCCAGCTAAAAAATATCGCGGGTGCGAAGACCGCCGACGAGAAGATCGCTTTTGCTTTGCGCACAGCCCGATTGATTGCGGAGGAAGATTCAGAGCAGTGCCGCATGATTGGGCAGCATGGGTTAAAGCTCATTGAGCAGACCGCCGAAAAGAAACCGGGAAAGCCGGTCAATGTGCTCACGCATTGCAACGCGGGATGGCTCGCGTTTGTTGACTATGGTTCCGCCACCTCGCCGATCTATGCGGCGCACGACAGGGGGTTGCCGGTTCACGTGTGGGTTGCTGAGACGCGACCCAGAAATCAGGGTTCCAAACTCACGGCATGGGAGCTGAGCGAACACGGCGTGCGGCATACCGTGATCGCTGACAGTGCGGCAGGGCACCTGATGCAACGCGGCGAAGTGGATTTGGTGATCGTTGGAACCGATCGTACGACTTACACGGGAGACGTTGCGAACAAAATCGGGACGTATCTGAAGGCGCTGGCCGCGAGAGACAATAACGTTCCTTTCTATGTAGCACTGCCTTCGTCTTCGCTCGACTGGAGCATGCGGGACGGATTGAAAGAAATCCCGATCGAAGAGCGCAGCGCGGAGGAAGTGAGGTGTGTTGACGGGTGGCTCGAAGGACAACAGATGGAAGTCCGCGTTATGCCGGAGGGAAGCCCGGCGGCAAATTATGGTTTCGATGTCACACCGGCCCGTCTGGTAACTGGGTTAATCACTGAGCGAGGCGTGTGTGAAGCGAACGACAAAAGTATCCGCGCGCTTTTTCCCGAACAGGCACCGTGAGCGACTACGTAAAGTTTTCGTGCGAACGCACGGCTACCGAGACTACTCGCTTCGGCGGTTTTGCTGAATTGAATGCATACAGGCGAAGACTTCTCCAACTCAGTCTCATCGGTGTGGATTCAAATGGCATTGGCTTCGGCAATCTGAGCATAAGGGACGGCGCGACCGACAATTTTTATATCACCGGTTCTGCGACCGGTGGCATACCTGAACTGACGCCGGCAGACTGCGCAAAAGTAGTGGCTTACGATTTGGAAGGGAATTGGCTCAGATTTGAAGGATCCCGGATTCCTTCGTCCGAGTCGCTGACGCACGCCGCGATTTACGAATCGGATTCAAAGGCCGGAGCAGTTATTCATTGTCACGATTCGAAGTTGTGGCCAGCGCTTCTGAATCAAGCTCCGACAAGCTCGAAGACCATTGTTTACGGCACGCCCGAGCTGGCGTACGAAATAATGCAGCTCTTCAAGCAGACCGATGTGCGAAACAGAAAGATTCTTGTCATGGCCGGACATGAGGCAGGCATTATGACTTTCGGCAACGATCTCGAAGAGGCATTTGCGGTCCTGATGCACGAGCGGAAGAAAAGCTTATGAAACAGACTGAACCGCAAGTGGCGGGCCCCCGGGGCGTTGACAGTGATTTGCGTGGACGTACGCTGAACATACGTGCGCGAAAAACCTTCAGACCTGAATGATAATGCAGGTGTTACTCGCCGCGAATTTCTTGGGAGAACGCTTGTAACTGGGGCAGCGCTTATTGCGGGAGTATCCGATGTAGTTTTCGGAGCTGACTCAACATCGACAACAAAAATGGCCACAAATGCTACTTGGAAATTGGATGGCGACCTGGCAGTGAACCGGCTCGGTCTTGGCGCGATGCGTATCACCGGCGAAGGCATCTGGGGTTGGCCGCCTGATCGGGAGAACGCGCTCAAGGTTCTCAGGCGCGCCGTCAAACTCGGTGTGAATTTAATCGACACAGCAGATGCGTACGGGCCGGAGACAAGCGAATTGCTTATCGCAGAAGCGCTGCATCCTTACTCGGAAGGTCTCGTTATAGCGACCAAAGGCGGCCTGACCCGGCCTGGACCCGGCCAGTGGGTGCCAAACGGACGACCGGAACATCTAAAACAAGCGGTCGAAGGAAGCCTGAAACGGCTGCGCCTCGAGCGAATCGATTTGTATCAATTTCACACGGTTGATCCCAAAGTTCCCATTGAGGAATCGCTGGGCGCGCTTAAGCAAATGCAGGATGCCGGAAAGATTCGGCATGTCGGACTTTCCAACGTGGATCCGGACGAAATCGCGCGAGCGCGCGAGATTGTTCCGATCGTGAGTGTGCAGAACCGGTACAACATTGAGGACCGCAAATCGGAAAACGTTCTGGTCTATTGCGAAAAGGAGAACCTTGGCTTTCTGCCATGGTTCCCAATCGGAGGAGGCGGAGGTTTGAAACCTGAGAACCCGCTGAATGTGGCGGCAAAGGCCCACGCACTGAGCGTTGTTCAGATCGCGCTCGCGTGGCTCTTGGAACGATCGCCTGTGATGCTGCCGATCCCGGGAACCGCGTCTTTGGCGCACTTGGAACAAAACGTCGCTGCCGCAAAACTGAAGTTAACTCCAGAAGAATGGAAAGCGATTGACGCCATTGCTGGCTAGGTCAGTACCGGGGCTGGAAATCAGGGGCATGGTGTCAGGAAAGGAAGGCAGCTACGGTGAAGCCGTAGCACTAGGCGTGGGGCTGACGAATACAATATTGTTTGCGCCACCACCGCCTTCGTTGGATTCTTTTTTATAGGTGATAAAGAGCGTCGCACCGGTCACTGGCCGGATTCTGACTTCAGCGGGACCAGCTATTATCACTCGATTACTAATCTCCGGCGCATTTTGCGAATTGAGGTCAACCAGTGTCGCGGTGAGAACATTAGCAGTTCCGCCACTTTCACTGTCACCCTGTAACGTCACCTCAACCACGCCGCGATCAGTTCCTCCTTGCTGAGAAAAATTCGTAATCTTAAGAAAGTGATCGTCAGGCACCGTAATTGCCAGCACTTGAGTTGTGATAATTTTACTTTTGAATTGACCGGCAAACGCAACGGCTGCGGCAAACAGCAGAAAGACAGCGACGACACATCGGGCGGCGAGCATCTTCATGCTTAAGAAATACACGCTGTTTCCGCCTTGCCAACTGGAATTGTTTTACTCGACTACCACATCACTCGACTGTGAGCGGTCCGTCAAAGATTGTGAGGCTGATCACTTCTGTGCGCGCGATGTGCGGACCGTGACGCGTGCCTTTCGGAGCAAAGAACAGCGCCCCAACAGTGTAAATCGTACCCGATTCCTCCCACTCGCCTGACAGGACATAAGCCCATTCGTTCGCCTCCGGATGTGCGTGCGCCGGTATGGTGTGGCCAGCCTTAAATTTACGGAGCACAACGAGTCCGGCCGTGGTCTCATGTTTGTGCAGAATCATCAGCTCAACACCTTCGTAAGGACCGGGCTGCCATGTTTTGTCTTTTGCTAACGCAACATATGGAAACATAACTCCACCGAATCCGGCCGCGCTCCGATTGCAAGTGCGGCGGACTAATTCATGCGAGCCGCGACGCAGAGGAAATTTGTGCTAAAATCAGCCTATGACGACTTTGACTGATTACTTCAGCAGACTCTTGTTCATTCTCATCTTTGTTTGTGCGGTATCGATTGGAACCGCCGCCGCTCAGCCCGGTGGGCATTTGGTCATTCTCAGGTCGCCGAACTTTGGATGGAATATCGCTGTCCATCTTCAGATCGATGGCAGAGACGTGGCAAACATCGTTAAGTATCGCCACTACGACGGATTTGTGCCAGCCGGGCCCCATGTGCTGACCGTGTCCCCCGTGCCGGTCACCTCAATTTACGGTAATGCTCAGCCGACGTCGATGCCGCTGAACGTGCGGCCCGGGGGAACATACGTGTTTACTGCGATGTGGGATTCGAGTCTGGTTTTTCTCCGTCCATCAGGCGTGTTTTTGACTCCCGGTGCGATCTGGCAAAATCGGGGCGATGTGTAATGCAGGACGCAGCCGTCCCAAACTACAGCGCTTACCGGCAGACATCGATGACACTCGACCATCAGCCCTTCCTCCGGCGAGCTAAACTACATTGCATACTAGGG
>Ga0137382_10000471_pt1 | contig 16679 bp, 13 predicted proteins | sample SagtaG_15_FD_104816 | JGI IMG/M metagenome (GOLD analysis project Ga0137382, IMG submission 104816) | Vadose zone soil microbial communities from Sagehorn Ranch, Mendocino, California, USA - Sage2_R_20_16 metaG | ecosystem: Environmental > Terrestrial > Soil > Vadose zone | place: USA... | reverse complement strand
GTGACCGGCGCGTCTGGCAGTCTCGCCGTACCAGAAAAAGTCCGCCAGAGAACTACGGCAAGGAGGATCAGACTACCGTTGCTGCATTCCTGCCCTGGCGGGATTCGTAAGTCCTCAATCCATAGCCCCTGACGGAGGTCAAATTTTGCTCCAACATTGGCGTCGTGCAACCCTGATCGCCTTCGTGGGAAAGGCGGAGACATTGACAAGCTGTGACGCTTCTGTTTGCATCGACGCCGTGAAATGTTTCGCGTGGCTTTTGCTGGCTTTTCTTTTCGCCACTATGAACTCCTGTACAACGCTCGTTAACCGGCGCGATCTTTACAGTCCTGAACCGGGACCAGATTCCCTGGAAGCGGCGCGCCAGTGGTACGGTGTCACAGCAACACACACAACGGCAACAACGACTAGAAGCGAAGAAATCGCTTCTCCAGCGAGCGTACGCCGATATTAGATTAGTCGACTCCCCAAACGAGCCGGACGACTCTTAACCGAATGGGAGATTTGCCTTGATGCGGGCGACATCCGTGCTGTCCACGCGCGCTGCTTTGCTCAAATGGCGCTTCCGTTTTGCACTTTTTGTTGACAACAAGTGGCGCCGCGAGGAGTGCGCTCGCAACACTTTGCCGCGTGCCGTGATCTTGAAGCGTTTTGCCACGGCTTTACGGGTTTTACTGCGAGCGATTGGCTTTGGCATAAGGCGACAAGATATTAGGTAGTTAGGTTTTCACAACCGTCTTTTGTTGTTCGCTCCCTTTGCTTTCCCAGGATATTTGCGTAGAGCGCTTGCCCGCGATCATTTCGGAGTTGAACGTTGCTGAAATTTTCGAGGATGAAGGAATCACAGAACCAAAAACCGCACGTTATCATAATCGGCGCCGGATTTGGCGGCCTTCAGGCGGCGAAGAAGCTTGGTCGCAAAAATGTGCGGGTCACAGTGATCGACCGCACAAATTATCATCTTTTTCAGCCTTTACTGTACCAGGTCGCGACCGCCGCGCTCTCACCGGCGGACATTGCGGCTCCGGTGCGCTCAGTGTTAAGCAAATTTAAGAACGTAGAGGTCATCCTCGCCGAAGTGCAGTCCGTGGATGTCGCTGCCAAAAAAGTAAAAACGGCCGATTTAGAATTCGACTACGATTATCTAATTCTCGCGACTGGCGCCCGTCATTCCTATTTCGGACATAATGATTGGGAAAAGCTGGCTCCAGGATTGAAGAGCCTTGAAGACGCGATTGAACTTCGGCGTCGGATTCTGATGGCATTCGAGTACGCGGAGAAAATCGACGATGAAGCGGCGCGCAAGGCGGCGATGACCTTTGTCATCATCGGTGGCGGACCGACCGGTGTGGAAATGGCGGGAGCGATCGCAGAAATCTCTCGTTATACGCTGGCGAAAGATTTTCGTCATATCGATCCATCGCGGGCACGCGTCATTCTCATTGAAGGCGACTCGCGCTTGCTGTCAGCTTTTCCAGAGGACTTATCGCAGAGCGCTGAAAAACAGCTGACAGATCTCGGCGTAGATGTGCGCACGGGCGTAAGAGCGACGAATCTTACTGAGGCCGGAGTGCAACTCGGCGACGAATTCATACCCTGCAGGGTTAAAATTTGGGCAGCCGGGAACAATGCATCATTTGTTGGCAAAACACTGGGCGAGCCAGTTGATCGGGTCGGCCGCATTGTTGTGAACGATGATCTTACCATTCCCGGCCATCCCGAAGTTCAGGTCATCGGTGACCTGGCAAACTTTTCACATCAGACCGGAGAGCCTTTGCCGGGAGTGTCGCCCGTCGCCATCCAACAAGGACGTCACGCCGCGCGTAACATTCTTGCGATGATTAAAGGACGCAAACCGCGGCGCTTCCACTATTGGGACAAGGGAAACATCGCTACAATTGGTCGGAACAAAGCGGTCGCGGATCTAAAATTCATTCACTTGCGAGGTCTTCCGGCATGGATGGCGTGGTTGTTCGTGCACATCGTTTTTCTGATCGGTTTTCGAAACCGCTTCCTCGTCCTATTTCAATGGGCCTGGGCGTATTTTACGTTCGATAAAGGCGCACGATTGATCACCCGTAATTTCCAGTCGGAGCAAAGACCGCCGGTATAATGGATGTCATGTTGAGCGAAGCGAAACATCTCTGATTATTGTTTTCGATTGCCCCGCGGAAATCATCAGAAATTCTTCGCTTCGCTCAGAATGACAGCTCCAGACATTTCCGTACGTAATCTTCAGCGAAAAGTATCCGTCAACGTTGCGGAACTCCAAAATTTCGCCGTGAAGGCCTTGCGCCGCTGTTTGCAGTTACGCAAGCGAAAACCGACGGACCTGGATAAATTGCATGGGGTTTTAGTCTGGCTCATCTCGGATCGCCGGATAGCGCAGTTACATCGAAAATTCATGCATCGAACAGGGCCGACCGACGTGCTGACTTTTCAACACGGCGAAATCTTTATCAGCGTTGAGACAGCAAAGAGACACGCCCGCGCGTTTGGGAACTCGCCCGCGAGCGAACTTCGCCTCTATATCATCCATGGGCTTCTACATCTGCATGGCTTCGATGATCAAACGCGATCCGGGGCACGGAAAATGCACAAGATACAGGAAAAGATTCTGCGCGACTGTAGTGGCGCTGTTTAGCCGCCAACCTTGTATCTGCGGATCGGTGATCCCGGCCGAATGGACCCCAAAAACACGTACTCCGATGTCGGCCATAGCAGACAGCTTGTTTGAACTGACAGCGTCGTATGTTAGCGTTTCCACCATGAGTCGCGAGCCACGGCGGGAAGTCGGATGCCGGGCCCAGAGCAAAGAAACAGAGGCAACGACTCGTGTTTTGGATGAGACTGGCTCGGTAACAACCGCGGAGCCGACCACGGAAACGCATTCGGAAGAAGATATCGACCTTCCCTGGCAGGTAGTGGTCCACAATGATCCAGTGAATTTAATGAGCTACGTGACCATGGTTTTTCAACGGGTCTTCGGGTATCCACGCGAGAAAGCAGAAAGACACATGTTAGAGGTGCATCAGAAGGGACGTTCAGTATTATGGGCCGGCATGCGAGAGCCTGCCGAGCTTTATGTGCAGCAGTTACACGGCTATCTCCTGCTCGCTACACTGGAAAAGATCAGTTGATATGGAGATTTGCCGGCACCACGATCATATCGAGATCTCCGAGTTAGACCCTTTTCTTGCCGAGCTCCTTCGGCAGATTCCCGCAAGCGCCAGCCCAGACGGGGTATCAGCCGCCGAGCAACGTCTTTTCAGTTCTCCAGCGAACAGAAAAGAGACCGAGCTTTGCGCGGAGTGGAAGGTGTACGTCGAACCTGAACTGCGGCGCCTTTTTCAGAGCGCCACTGAAACGGTGGCTGCCGATTTGGAGCAACTAAACGGCAACGAAAAAAGTCTCGCGAATCGTACCCTGCGCATTCCCACCAAACATGCTGATTCCTGGCTGAACGCGCTCAATCAGGCGCGTCTGGTCATCGCGGCAAAAAATAACTTCACCGAAGGCGAATTGGGCGATCACCTTCGCTCGCCCATTGGGTCGCGCCGGGACCTGAGTCTGTTCCAGATAAACCTCTACGGTTTTCTGCAGGAATTCATCCTGCGCGACTTGGGCGGTTGAGAGACCACGGCCTGCGATTACGCTTCTTTTCGCGCACGCACCATTGTCATGAGGCGGTCTTTGATTGCGGCTGAAGATTTTGCCGGACGCAGACTCAGCGCGAATGCTTCGTGCAACCCATAACATTCACCGATGTAGTCCTCTGCCTTTTTTCCAAATTTCTTCCGCGCTTTTTCGAATTCCTCCAACTCTTCCGTCTCCAGCGCCCCGATGACGTAGAGGCGCGATTGGCTCTGGAATTCCTTAAAGTTCACCTTTCAACTCCTTGAGGCCGTCATAGATTTTTTTTAGTCCTAATTCAAGCCTGGTCTTTACCGTGCCTAAAGGTGTATTCGTTTTGGCGGCGATTTCGCGCTGGCTCATACCTCGAAAAAATGCCAGGTCGATTGCTTCCTGTTGGGCGGGTGGAAGCCCACTGATTACCTTGCGTATCAGGCTGCGCGTGTCACTAAGCACGATTTCTTCTTCGGTGGAATTATGGACCCATGCATCAGGCTGTTGTTCGGTTTCATTTTGCAACCGTTCTTCTGCACGCGCATAAGCCTGCTTTTTCCGCAACCCGTCAATCGCCCGACGCCGGGCCAGTGTCACCATCCAGCCAAGTGGTTTGCCCTTTTGTGAAGAGAAGTTTTTCGCCTGGTTCCAGATCTCCATGAAAATCTCTTGTAAGAGATCGTCAGCTTCCGCTTCGTTATGAATCACTCGCAAAATAAGCGCCTTCAAAATGCCGTTGTATCGATCGTAGAGCTGAGAGAGCGCATCGGGATCCTCCGCTTGGATCGCCTTCATCAATTCCAAGTCGCTCGGCGCTCCGGGTTCGAGTTGCGGGGTGACAGAGAACGGTCGCGTCCGCGATTTTGTGACGCGCACCCGTTTCCTTGCTTTGCGGCGTGTGGTAGATATGAGTTTGGATCGTCCCATGAAAGGTTAAGAAATTGCAATAATCAATCAGCAGAGTGCACGCGAACTAACCACCAAGTCTCTTAAGCTGCACAGACCACTTCGTCCATCGGTTTCCAAGACAGACTCGCCAATGTACATTAACGCATACATTTTTTTTGAAAGTGGCTACGGCTACGTGCTCGCTTCTGTTCTGGGAAGAAGACACAAGTCTTGCGGAACAATTGACGAACGGATGATTGCGTCGCGCGTCTTATACGTCAAAAATTAAACGCATGGCGCAAGGGGAGACTCCAACGAGCGTGGATCCGTTCTGGTACAAAGACGCAATCATCTACGAGACGCACGTCAAAACGTTTTGCGACAGCGACGGGGACGGGATGGGTGACTTTCGCGGACTAATCGAGAAATTGGATTATCTTCAGGAACTCGGCATCACCGCCATTTGGCTCCTGCCCTTTTATCCGTCGCCGCTGCGAGATGACGGATACGACATTGCCGATTACTTCGACGTCAATCCAAATTTCGGAACGTTGGATGATTTCCGCGCATTCCTTGATGCGGCGCACCAGCGAAATCTGCACGTCATCACGGAGCTGGTCATCAATCACACTTCCGATCAAAACCCATGGTTTCAAAAGTCGCGGCGCGCTGTTGCCGCAGCTGGTGCCGGCATCTCCAGCGACGATCTCGCCTACAAAGACTTCTATGTGTGGAGTGATACCCCGGAAAAATACAAGGATTCGCGAATCATTTTTAAAGACTTTGAAACATCGAACTGGGCATGGGACCCAGTCGCAAAAGCCTATTATTGGCATCGCTTTTATTCGCATCAGCCAGACCTGAACTTTGATAACCCGGCAGTGCACGATGCCGTAGAGAAAGTCTGCGATTTTTGGCTCGGACTGGGCGTTGATGGGCTTCGCCTTGACGCTATCCCCTACCTTTACGAACGAGAAAACACGAGCTGCGAGAACCTCCCAGAGACGCATCAATACCTCCGTAAGCTCCGTGCCCACATCGACGCGAAATTTCCAAATCGCATGCTGCTCTCCGAAGCGAACCAATGGCCGGAAGATGCGGCCGCTTACTTTGGTAACGGCGACGAATCGCACATGAATTTTCACTTTCCTCTCATGCCACGCATGTTCATGTCGTTGCAGATGGAGGACCGCTTTCCCATCATCGACATTCTCGAGCAGACTCCGTCGATTCCCGAACAGTGTCAGTGGGCGATGTTTCTGCGCAACCATGACGAGCTGACCCTGGAAATGGTCACCGACGAGGAACGCGACTACATGTACCGCGTTTACGCTACCGATCCCCACGCTCGTATAAATCTTGGAATCCGTCGGCGTCTTGCTCCACTGCTGGCAAACAGCCGTCGCAAAATCGAGCTGCTTAATACCCTGCTGTTCTCGATGCCGGGCACCCCGATCATCTACTACGGGGATGAGATCGGCATGGGCGACAATTTCTATCTCGGCGATCGCAACGGTTGCCGCACACCGATGCAGTGGAGCCCTGACCGCAACGCCGGATTTTCACGAGCAAACCCACAGCAACTTTATCTTCCGATCACGATCGACCCTGAATATCATTACGAAGCCGTCAACGTGGAGAATCAGCAGAAAAATCTCTCTTCGTTGCTGTGGTGGATGCGACGGGTCATCGCCATGCGGAAAAATTTCAAGGCGTTCTCGCGCGGCTCGCTGGAATTTCTCTATCCCGACAACCCGAAGGTTCTCGCTTTCCTTCGCCGGTACGAAGATGAGATCGTTCTGGTGATAGTGAACCTCTCCCGCTTCGCGCAATCAGCGGAATTAGACCTTTCCCGCTTCGCTGGGTTCGTGCCGATGGAAGTTTTTAGCCGCAATCTTTTTCGCCCAATTAGAAAATCCCGCTACGTCATCACCCTTGGACCGCATGCATACTACTGGTTCGCCCTGCACGCGCCGACCGACGGGCGCCGTACTCCAAGAAAGAAAACGGTGCCAGTGATCAATGCACCAATGGAGCTGGAAACATTGCTCACTAATGGTCAACGCGCCGCAATCGAACACGAAATTTTACCTCGATACCTCCAAACCTGCCGCTGGTTCGGTTCGAAGGCGCGAACCTTTCGCAGTTTGAAAATCGTTGAGCAGCCTTCGATCTCGGACGACGCCGATAGTGCTCAACTTTGGCTCGTTGAAGTCAGCTATCTCGACGCACCCACTGAGACATATGTCCTTCCGGTCAGCATTGCCTCCGGTGAAACCGCGCGCGCTCTTTCGCAAGCCGCGCCGCACGCCATTATCGCGCGTTTCGCAGGTAACGATGAAAACGTTCTGTTTGATGCAACCTGGGACGTGAAATGCCGCTCGCGGTTGTTCGATACGATCGCGAGGCGCGAGATCGTAAAGGCTCGCGCTGGCGAACTAGTCGGCATTACTGCCAAGGATTTCGAAGCTGATCAATTCACTAGCCCACAGAATTCGCAAGTCTTAGGCGCGGAGCAGAGCAACTCCTCAATGCTCTTTGATAACAAGTTCTTTCTGAAACTCTATCGCAAAATCGAGGATGGCGTTAATCCGGATGTTGAAATAACTCGGTTTCTCACAGAACACACCAAGTTCCCAAATGTGCCGGCGTTTGTCGGCGCAATCGAATATCGCCGCCCGAAAGCGGAGCCGACTGTCGTGTGCTTACTGCAGAGCGCCGTTACCAACGAAGGGGATGTCTGGTCGCTCACCCTGGACGCAGTCGGCCGCTATTACGAGCGGGTACTTGGTCGCAAAGCCGATCTTCAGAATGAAATCGCGCTCCCGGGGGCGCTGCTCGATGAGCTGTTCGGTGGCGTTTATCCTGAGAAAATGAAGCTGCTCGGGCAACGCACTGGTGAACTGCATCTCGCCCTCGCCTCGTATCCGGGCGATCCGGCGTTCCGGCCCGAGCCATTCAACGCAATGGCACAGCGCTCTGTTTACCAAAACATGCGGGCGTCGCTGCGACGTGCGTTTACTCTTTTGGAAAAGAAATTATGCGACCTTCCGGCGACCTTCCGCGATGAAGCAAAAGAAGTGCTAAGCGCGGAACACGAGGTCCTCGCACGTGAAAAACGGCTGCTCGATCGTCGCACTAATGCCGCGAAAATTCGGATTCATGGCGATTACCATCTGGGTCAGTTGCTTTACACCGGAAAAGACTTCGTCATTTTGGACTTCGAAGGCGAACCGGCGCGACCGCTGAGCGAACGGAAGCTGAAACGTTCCGCGCTCCGGGATGTAGCAGGTATGATGCGTTCGTTTCAATACGCTGCCTGCAGTGCTCTCTGGCAGCCGGCCATGCGTAAAGAGGATGTGCCATTCCTCGAGCGGTGGGCCGATCTTTGGTATCGTCACATGGGCAGCGTCTTTCTACAGAGTTATTTGAAGACAACGGGCAGCGCCATCTTCATACCTCACAACAGCGAAGATCTCCAAATTATGATCGAAGCCTATCTGCTCGACAAAGCTGTTTACGAAATTGGTTACGAACTGAACAATCGCCCCAGCTGGGTCGTGATCCCCGTCCGCGGGATCAAGCACATTTTGAAATCGGTTTGAAGTATCCGTCAATCTGATAGCAATCCTTCGTCTGGATGATGTAACAAGATTGACTCAGCGTTGAAACGCTGGCCTGTTTTCAGAAGATTATATTAAATACTTGCAGCGATCTAGCCTGCGCTTATAAGCAAACTCAACCAGTTTTATGAACCAATATCTCGACAAGATCGACAATGACATTGCGGTCAAACATCTTTTGAAACATCCGTTTTATCTCGCGTGGACGCGCGGTGAATTAAGCAAGGAGGCGCTTACAGATTATGCGCGACAGTACTATCATCATGTCGCGGCGTTTCCGACGTATCTCTCGGCGGTGCACGCGAACTGTGACGATCAAGCAACCCGGAAACAGTTGCTCGGCAATTTGATCGATGAAGAAGACGGCTCGCCGAATCATCCCGAGCTTTGGAAGAAATTTGCGGATGGTCTCGGCATCGACGATGCCGAGCTTGCGCGAACCGAGAAACAAACGGAGACGAAAAAATTGATTGAAACATTCCGCTCGGTTTGTGGCCAGGGATCGACGGCTGAAGCTTTGGGCGCATTGTATGCGTACGAGAGCCAAATTCCCTCCATCTGTGAATCGAAGATTGACGGGCTCAAAAAACACTACGGATTCGCCAAGCCTGAGCACTACGAATATTTCGCGATTCACATCGAGGCGGATCGAGAACATTCTACCGCTGAGCGTGAAATGCTGAACCGTTACGTCGACGAGCGCAATTTCGAATCAGTGAAAGCGTCAGTGAACCGCATTCTCGACGCGCTCTGGGAAATGCTCTCGGGCGTTTGCCGGCGTCACGCCATCGCGTGCTGACACTGGTTCGTTTATGGAGTTGTAGCCACGGCTGTGTGTTGCCGTGCCATTGACGCCTCGACCAGCCTCTTACCGCGGGCGCAATACGAGAAACGAACGCATCTTGTGGCGACAAACTGACAGCACTTGCGGCTGACTGGGATCAAGCGCGGCAGCGATCTTGTTGTAATCGGCAACTGACGTAACCGGTTGTTGATTGATTTCTTCGATCACGTCGCCTTTTTGCAATTCGGCCACCCCGCTGTCAGGATCGACGCCGCTAACCAAAACACCTTGCACATTTGCAGGCAGATCAAGCTGGCGTGCTGTTTCAGGAGTCAGCTCTTCTACATGAATTGAAGCGAGAGGTCCGGCGGCAGCTTCTTGATCGCTCGGTTGTCCCGGGCGTTGCTGCGGCTGCTTTTGTCCGGGGGGGACAACCGAAGTTTGATAATCAATCGGTTGCTCTTTGATCTGCGTCGTCATCTTGACCGGTTTTCCGGCACGCACGATGTCGAGCTCCACTTGCTTATTTAACGGCGTCTGAGCCACGAAGGTTCGCAAGGCAGTGAAATTCTTGACTTCACGCCCATCGAATTTGCGGATGACGTCGCCTGGCTGAACGCCCGCCTGGGCTGCGGGAGATCCAGGCATCACCTCCGCAACCGTCACTCCATCCGTATCCAAACTGGTTTCATCGGGCTGTATTGCCCTGCTCTGGATCCCGAGATAACCACGGATGATTCGTCCTTGCTTGAGTAGACTTTCCAATGCGGTCCGGACTGTGTTTGATGGAATGGCAAAACCGATTCCCTGCGAGCCGCCGGTGGTTGAAGCGATTGCCGTGTTGATCCCAATCACTTCGCCGCGAAGATTGATTAGCGGTCCGCCGCTATTTCCGGGATTGATCGCAGCATTGGTCTGAATCAAATCACCAAAGAAATCCGTCCTGTTCGGCCGTCCTTTCGAGCTAATGATTCCGTCCGTCACGGTTTCCTCGAATCCAAATGGATTGCCGATGGCTAGAACAAAGTCTCCCGGTTGCACCGTGTCCGAGTCAGCGAGCTTGAGCGGCTTTGCGCTCGGGTCGTCAATCTTGAGCACAGCCAGATCGACCTCAGAATCCGCGCCGACTAACCGCGCCTTCTTCGTTTGCCCGTCACTCAACTGCACCTCGATTTGATCAACCTGGTTGCCTTCTCTATCGGTGACCACGTGACTGTTTGTGATGATATGGCCTTCGTTTGTTACGATCACACCTGAGCCAAGCGAGTTTTGCACGAGAGTCTCGTCGCGCGGACTACGAAATTGTCGCCGGTTCTGGAAAAAAAATTCGAACGGATCAAGCCCGTATTCCCGCCGGATACCGACCTTCTTTGATGTTTTGACGGCAACAACTGACGGGATCACGCTCTTGACGAGTGCGCGCCGCTCCCGGTTCAACGCCTCTAGCGATGGGACTTGCTTTGGATCCACGCTCGGATTCGATGCCAGCGTGTATTTTTCCGGCTTTCGACCAGAAGGGAGATTCAGCCCGCCATGCTTCAGGCGATAGTCGTACAGGAGAGAAATTCCTGCGCTGACCAGCAGGACAAAAAGCAAAAATTTCGCAAAGTTTTTCATTAACTAACGTTAGAAAAAGTTCGTCCCTGTTGTTCGACAATTAAACGCCGGAAACGTTGATTCTCAGGCGATTCCAATCGCGGGTCCCTTTCTAAAATCGATACGGCGGCCGCGCGCGCGCGCCGCATCAAATGCGCGTCTGTCTTCAAGTTACCAATCTTGAGTGCAGGCAGGCCGCTCTGAGCCGTGCCAAGCAGGTCGCCTGGGCCACGCAATTCCCAGTCTGCTTCTGCCACTTCGAAGCCGTCTCTTGTTTTTTCCAAAACTGCCAGTTTTGCCGAAGCTTCTTTCGCCTGAGCCGAGGTGAGCAAAATGCAATACGACTTGTGCTCCCCTCGTCCGATTCGTCCGCGAAGCTGATGCAGTTGCGCAAGCCCAAAACGCTCGGCGTTTTCAATAAGCATCACGGTGGCGTTGGGAACGTCTACACCGACCTCAAGTACGGTCGTGCTGATCAGCGCGTTTGTCTCACCGCTGCGAAAACGTTCCATGATTTCCTGCTTCTCCGACGGAGGAATTCGGCCGTGCAGCAGATCGCAGCGAAACGGATGCAAACGCTCTCTCCACAATTCGTACTCGGCCGCGGCCGCTTTCGCATCGAGTTTTTCGCTTTCATCGATCAACGGATAGATCACATAAAGCTGGCGGCCGACCTCTAACCGTGTTCGCAAAAACGCGAGCACCTCGCCGAGCTTCGACTCATCGCGCACAGCCGTGATAATTTTTCCCCGGTTCCGCGGCATCTCGTCGATCGTTGAGACATCGAGGTCGCCGAAGATCGTCATTGTCAGCGTGCGCGGGATCGGCGTTGCGGTCATCACGAGCACATCGGGCGCAGGTTCGCGCGCACTCAACTGGGCGCGCTGAGCAACACCGAACTTATGCTGCTCATCGACCACAACGAGCCCAAGGTTCGAAAAAGAAACTTTGTCGTACAGCAGGGCATGCGTCCCCACAATGATCTGAGGTTCCTGGCGCTCCGAATTGCCTGCATACACAAACAGCGGCAACGGTCCGCTTTCTTCCTGTCGGGCGGCGGTTCGCAGCGCCACGCGTATGCCGAGCGGCTCGAGCCACCGTTGTAAGACATCATAATGTTGCTCCGCCAGAATTTGCGTAGGCGCCATGAACGCGGCCTGATAGCCGCCCTCAACGGCGAGCAGCATCGCTGCGATAGCCACAGCGGTTTTTCCCGAACCCACGTCGCCCTGTAACAAACGATTCATCGCATGACTAGCTGCCAGATCATGCCGGATTTCACAAATCACCCTAGATTGCGCGGCAGTTAACTCGAATGGTAACGACTTCAGCAACCTATCGAGCAGCGCCCCTGCCCCACAGTGTTTCTCGCCCTGTCGAATCGAGGCGTCGGCGCGTCGCGACGCAATCAGCATTTGCATTGCGAAGAATTCGGTGAGCACAAGATGTTCGTGCGCGGCATCACGCGCTTCCCAGCTGGCTGGGAAATGGATTGCGCGAATCGCGTCGCGTCTCTCGCCCTTCGCAAGGTTGCTTGGCGTCAATCTTTCCAACCCGGCATCAGTGGAAGGAAGTTCGTTTAACAGACGGTAAATCATGCCGCGCAAGACGCGCTGCGAAAGCCCTTCCGTCGCAGGGTAGATCGGCGTGATTCTACGAAAATGGATCGAGATCTCCTCATCATTCTCAATGACTTCGAACTCTGGATGGTCCATGCAAATTCGCTTTCCGCGTAGCCGAGGCTTGCCAAAGACCACCATGCGGTGACCGGTAGCGATCATTTTTTGCACGTAATGCAGATTGAACCAGCGGCACACCAGCGGCTCGCTCAGAGCGTTTGGGTTCGATTCTTGCAATGTGACCTCGAAAATTTTCTTCCAACCGCCGAAACGCCGCAGCGACGTTTTGATCACCTCCCCGCAAAGACAGATCGGAACATCGCTCTCCTCGCGTGGAAACTGTGGGAACTCAGTTCGATCTTCGTGGCGTCGCGGAAAATGCGTAAGCAAATTTTCCACCGTCTCGATTCCAAGCCGCCGCAACGCGAGAAGCTTCGGGCGCGGGATCCAACCTAATTCTTCGAGCGACTGCGAAATTGCAACGCTGCTGGCCAACTCTTTCGGAAACGCCGGCGATCCGTGATCAGTGATCGGTGATCGGTGAGATAACTTCGCGCTGTTCACTGTTCACCAGCGCGGCGTTCAGCCTGCCGCACCGCCTCGATCTGCATGCCAACCAGAGTTTCGCCGTCATATTCGTCTGCGCGGATCCGAAATGCGATATCCCACGGCGTTGGTGGCAGCGCATTCGTCACACCGTCAAAAAAAACCGCGCGGCGATGGCGATTGCCTTGACGCAGACGAAAGATGAGATGCTTTTCGTTGTCTATCCTGGGAAGCGCGACCGGCTCGACGTCGCGCGCAAGGAAAAGCGGCTGGGGATTTCCATTTCCAAATGGCTGCAACATTTCGTGCCAGCGCAGTAAATCTATATCGATCTCCGTGAATGCCAGCTCGTGGTCCAATCGTACGCAAGGTTGAAGAGCCTCTTCGGAAAGAATTTCACGTGCAACTTTGCGAAATGCTTGAGCAAACAGGTCGAAATTCTCCTGGTGCAGTGCAAGACCGGCGGCCATTTCGTGTCCGCCGAATTTGTCGAGCCTTTCCGCACAGCAGCTCAACGCTTCGACGAGATTCAACCCCTCAATGCTTCGTCCGCTTCCTTTGCCGATTCCATTCTCGTCAAAGCCAATGACGATTGTGGGTCGATGATATCTTCGAGCGATCCGTGATGCCACAATTCCCAGTACTCCCTGATGCCAACCAGGCGCCCCAACCACGATTGCTGCGTCGCGCGCCGCCTCGAGCCGACCCTCTATCTGCTCTATGGCTAAGTTGAAAATTTGTTTTTCCACCTCCTGGCGTTCGCGATTTTCCCGGTCGAGCTCTGCCGCGAGTATCGTTGCCTCGCCGTCATTGTCGGTGAGCAGTAGGCGTAACGATTTCTCCGCTGTGCTCAAACGCCCTGCAGCGTTCAGTCGCGGGCCAAGTCGGTAACCAATGTCCTCAGGCAAAATTGGCGGCCGGACCCCGGCAACGTGCATTAATTTCCTCAGCCCGATACGTGAGGTCTTTCCGATCTCAATCGCGCCGCGCTGAACTAAAACGCGGTTTTCGGCACGAAGCGGTACGATGTCCGCCACGGTGCCGAGCGCCACAAGGTCGAGCTTTGATTTCAAATCGAACTCAGGCAGTGGCGCCGTTTTGAGCAATGCATGACAAAGTTTGAAAACGATGCCGACGCTGCAGAGGTACTCAAACCCGGAGTCCTTTGTCTTCGGGTTTACGATCGCGATGCAGTCGGGTAACGCCGACTTTGGCTCATGATGATCGAGCACGATCACGTCCACATCGCGTTTCCGAAGATCGGCAATCTCCGTTGCCGACGAGGTACCGCAATCGATAGCGATCAGCAGTTGAGGTCGATATTGTCCGAGACAACGCTCGAGACCTTCGGGACTCAAGCCGTAGCCCTCCTCCATACGCAACGGCAAAAACAATTCTGGAGTGCTGCCGTAAGCGCGCAACACCTCCGCAAGCAGCGCCAGTGATGTGATGCCATCCACATCGTAGTCGCCGAAGAGCACGATGCGTTCCCGTCGATTTAAGGCCTCGAGAAGGCGGGCAACAGCGGTGCGCATTTGGGGCAGTAAAAATGGATCACTCATCGAGCTCAGGCGCGGCCGCAGAAATGCGTTCACATCTTCGGCGCAACGAAACCCTTTTCGCAAAAGCAACCGCGCAATACACTCCAATCCGCAAATTTCGCTCCACGTAATTCCCGACTCGTCAGCATTCAGCTCCTCTGGCTGCGCAATGACCCATCGGCTTTGCGGCCGGGTAAGTTTCCCAAGAGACTGCGCAGCAACTGGATTTTCCTCTGCGCGGTCTTGCCGCGTAAAACTTCTGGGCCCCTCTGCATCGATTGGACTCTCGTCTACGCGGCTCTGCACCGATCAGCTTATTTGCGAAAGGTCCTCTGACAAGATACGATCAATTTATCCGCCACTCCTCGCGATCACGCTCGACAGAGAACGATTTTCACTCCAAAAAGCGCCATGATTAAAGCGATACCGGTTTTGTAGCGGGCGGCATATCACTGAAGCGGACGAATTCTTCAATGTTGAAAAAAATTAGACCGGTACCCTCCAGTTAGAGATACATCGAACCTCGGACCACTAATTTCAGCCGCGTCACAGACAATCAGATTCAAATGAGATTCCGCTGGTTAGTGCTCATCTGCATTCTTCTTCTGCTGGTCTACGGGGCGTCGCCATACTTTTCATTCTGGCGATTCACAGCAGCACTTCGGTCTGGCGACAGCGACGCATTGAGTTCACGTATGGATTTTCCCGCTATTCGTGCGTCGCTGAAGAAACAACTTGTTGCACGGTTCACCAAGGGAACGACAAGTCACAAGTGGTGGAAAGACCTTGGCCCAACGCTGATTGACACGATTATTGACGCTTACGTTACTCCGGAAGGCATTGCGGCGTTGATATCCAACCCGGAAATCCTGAAGAGCCTGAAACATCCGCAACAGTTACGCTTCCCTACCGGCAAAGCTGAAGATTGGTCGAAAGTAAAACACGCATTCTTTACAGGTCCGCGCACTTTTGTTGTCGAACGAGAGGGGATCAAACTCCGGTTCCGTTTTACAGGCTCGGGCTGGAAGCTCTACGACCTCGACCTTGGTCTGGGTGAGGCAAAGCCGATAGTTCTTCACCAACGAAATGGCTCGCTAAACAACGCGGAACGCGAGATCGCGCTTTGGAAGCAGACCGCACTTTACGCACAAATTTGCGAAGATTCGCAGGCCTTCCTTTTCGTTTTCCTCAAACCCGAATCGAAGATGTTCGGAGTAGTAGCGCGAGAGGAATTCACCATCGACTCCCCTCCGTTGGCCGGAGTCGGCGACCCCGCCTACAACTTCCGCGACCAAATTGTCGAGATTAGCAAGGTTTGCATCGCGCAAAGCGCGCAGCGCGTTCGCGATTCCTTTTGGATCGGCGACTTCCGGGCGAATAAGCCAGAGCGCGTAAACAAACGGAAGTCCGACGAACTTCCGCCACTGTTCACCTAGGTCCCAGAAGGAAAATTCGTTAGCGTACTTTTGTCGGACATAGATGGCTTGATCACCGATGAAAAGTTGTGCGCGACCGACCAAGGCTGACTTCGTCATGAGGGGGGCTTCCGCGACACGCCTAACTAAGCGCGGGTTCAATCCGAGATCCGCGAGTAAACAACGCAAAAGGTTGATAGAAGTTTCTGATGCTGGATCGAGTTCGATCTCTTTGATCTCCGTAATCTCGCCACGATGTGCGACGATTACGCTGTAAACCGGTCCGTTCGAGGAAATGGAAACGTCATCAACGACCCGGTAGATCGGGTTACGCAAAAACTCGAAACTGGAGACAAGCGCAACATCAAGTTTACCGGCGGCGAGTTTGTTGCAGAGCGCTGATGGGTGATCGAAGTCCACGTCGCCTTCCCAGCCGTGGATGAGCGGGCGGGCGTTGAGATATTTTACGCAACCGACGCGGAGCGATTTCAACGTGAGATGTGATTAGTAAGAAGTGAGACGAGCGAGACTAACAGTAACCTTCATTCCGACTTTTCACGTCTCACCTCTCACTTCGTACTGACCGTCACGCGCAGACTAATTCGGGCTCGTTAGGCTGTTCCGCTCGGCCGGCGCCATTCAAACGTCGATAGTGACTGTCACGCTGCACGGGCTCGCGGCCGGCTTCCCGAATGGCATGTTCGAGAGCAGCTACGGTCTGCTGCTGCGGAGTAGTTGCGCCGGCCATGTGGAAGATTTTCTCTTCCAAAATTGTGCCATGCAGATCGTCCACGCCGTAGCTGAGCGACACCTGCGCAAGAGGCAAACCAAGGCTGACCCAATAAGCGGTCAGATGATCGATGTTATCCAAATAAATGCGGCTCACCGCGAGATTGCGAAGCTGCTCAAACGCGGAAGCGCGCTTGATCTGGGCCAGGATTCCATGGGATTGGGATGGCTCGAAAGCAAAGGGAACGAAGCCAGTGAATCCGCCGGTCTCATCCTGCAATTCCCGAAGTTGACGCAAATGATCCACCCGC
>Ga0137382_10000470_pt1 | contig 16700 bp, 14 predicted proteins | sample SagtaG_15_FD_104816 | JGI IMG/M metagenome (GOLD analysis project Ga0137382, IMG submission 104816) | Vadose zone soil microbial communities from Sagehorn Ranch, Mendocino, California, USA - Sage2_R_20_16 metaG | ecosystem: Environmental > Terrestrial > Soil > Vadose zone | place: USA... | reverse complement strand
GTCTCTTACGGTACCCCTGGTGGGGAGTACAGGCCCCAGTGTCGAGCGGCAATCGTCGCAGGTGTGCACGTGGCGCCCATGCTTGACCTGTGCGTGCTCAATCCGACCGGGTTGTTCTTCAACCTCTGTAGCCAGGATGAGGACAACAAGGCCAGTGGTACCTGGCATTGGCCCGAGCGGGATTGATGTCCTCGATCGCGGCGGCCCTGGAAGAACTGGGCAACACACTCCAGGCTCATTCTACACGTCCGAATCTGCTCGGATATGTGCCGCACGACAAGCAGGTGGAGTTCCACACCTCCCAGGCCCGGCTGCGTCAGTACATCGGGGGCAACCGGGCGGGAAAGACCACCGCCGGCTGTGTGGAGGCCCTGTGGTGGGCCACCCGGCGCCATCCCCACCGTAAGATTCCCAACCGGCCGATCCGGGGTCGCATCGTGGCGGTGGACTACGACCACGGCGTGGCCGACATCATCATTCCGGAGATGAAGCGCTGGCTGGTGCCCTCGGACCTGGTGCACGCGAGCTGGGAAGCCAGCTTCGACAAGCAGCTCCGGATCCTTACCTTCGCCAACGGCTCCACCATCCAATTTATGTCGGGGGAATCGCTGCTGGAGAAGTTCGCGGGCGTCTCCCGCGACTTCATCTGGTTCGACGAGGAACCGTCACAGGCGGTCTATACCGAGAACAAGGCCCGCACGGTGGACTCCAAGGGGTCGATCTGGATCACAATGACCCCGTTGCAGGGGCAGAACTGGTCCTATGAGCAGGTCTATCTGCCTGGCACCGGGGAGGGCACCGAGGCCGATCCGGGGATCTGTGTGGTCGAGGCCGACATGGCCGACAACCCACACCTGGACGCGGCCGAGGTGCAGCTTTTCGTGGCCACCCTGAGCCCGGAGGAACGCCAGGCCCGCATCCACGGTCGCTACACAGCCCTGGGCGGCCTGGTCTACCCCAGTTTCAACCTCGATGACCACGTGGTCACGGCCACCGACGGCCCCCCGGCCGGCTGGCCGGTCTACGCAAGCATGGACCATGGTCTGCACGCTCCCACCGCCTGGCTGTGGCATGCTGTCGGTCCCGGTGGGCAGGTGCTGACCTTCGCCGAGCACTACGCCGCAGAGATGACCGCCGACCAGCATGCCCTGGTGGTGCTGGCCAAGGAGTTGGCGTGGAAACGGGCCGTGGACTATCGGGTGGGTGACCCCTCCATCGCTAACCGGCAGCAGGCCCTGGGTGTGGTCAACTCTGTCCATCTGGACTACCTGCGGTGCGGGGTGGCGATCCAGCTCGGTGATAACAACGTAGAGGCCGGCATCAACCGGGTCCGGCGCTACCTGATGGCCCCGCCTGGTCACATTCCCCGCTGGCAGTGCACCAGCGACTGCGTGAACCTGATCCGGGAGATGCGGCACTACCGGTGGAAGACCTACCTGTCGCCGAAGATGCGGGACCGGGCGAACAAGTTCGAGGTGCCACTGAAGAAGGACGACCACGCCTGTGACGCGCTGCGCTACTTCCTCATGTCCCGCCCCGACATCAGTGAGCTGGGGCCGCAGCCGAAGGCGTCCGAGCCGGGTGGCCGGCTGGCGCCGGGACAGCGCCCGTCGATGGAGGCTCCGGTGATGATCGACCCCGCCGTCCGACCCACCGTGCGGACCCGACCACGCAGGGCAACCGATCCGGACTACGGGGACTTCGAACTCACCTCCGAGCACCTGGGCGGCATCTGGTAGGGCAGGTGTGATACTGGGCCAACGCGAGCAAGGGAGAACGACCATGACGGCACAGACCCGCAAGGCCGAGGAGGACAAGGTCGAGGAGGCGCCCGTCCCATCTCCGTGGGGCAGCGCGGACGACCCCTACGGGCGGACCAACCACGCCCTGAGCGAGGACGACGTGGCGCAGGCCGCGGCCAAGGAGGGCACCCTGCGCCCCGACGGCCGTGCCAGGGCCACCGTGTTCTACGACGATGTGCTGGCCCAGCAGGCGATGCAGATGCGGGACTTCATCGAGTCCCGGCAGTATGAGAAGAAGTCCGAGGAGAAGAAGTAGCGCATGACCGGTCGGTTCCCACGCCTACAGTCTCTGTCGCTGCCGCCGGGGACCTGTTTCGTCTGTGGTAAGGACAAGTGTCTGACCGGGTTCACCGACACCGGCATCCATGATGAGTGGCTGGGCTCGTTCTATGTGTGCGACGACTGTCTCATCGAGATGGCCCGGGGCATCGGCATGCGTACCGAGGCCGAGGTACGTGATATGCGCGTCGAGCTGGGCGAGACACGCATAGAGTTGTCGAAGGTGCTGGGTCAGCTCACCCAGCTCCATGCCCTGCGTGTGCTGATCCGGGAGTTTTCCGATGGACCTGAAGGTGGCCCTGGTGGCCTGTCTGCTGATACTGCTGGCGGTCATCGTCGGGGCGACCGTCGCCGGGCTGCCGAACCGCGCGGTCCAAACTCGCCTGGACCGGATGCTGGACTACCAGGAGCAGACGCTGCGCCGACAGACTGACCTCATGCTCGCCGGTGGCGACGTGCCCACCTTCACCGCGCTGCGGCAGACCGACCCGATCCTCGCCCCACCCGGCTCGTTCGCCGAACCGGACATGACACAGCGGGAGGTGAACTATGACAGCCCCGATGACATACCCGAGTACCTCGGAGCAGATGGGGACCGAGGGCATTGGCCCAGCGGCTGACCAGCTCAACTCCCGGCTCTCCGTAGCCTCCCGCACCAAGTTGGTGGAGTGGGTACGGCGGTCCTACACCTCCGGCAAGTCGGCGCGGACCGCGAACGAGCGCCAGTGGTACCTGAACATGGCGTTCTTCGCCGGTAAGCAGAACGTGGAGTTCTTCCGGCAGAACACCTCCCCCCTGGGGGTCCGGCTGCGGGTGCCGGAGGCCCCGCCCTGGCGGGTGCGCCTGGTCATCAACCGGATCCGGCCAATTGTGCGTAAGGAGCAGGCAAAGCTCACCAGCTCCAAGCCGCAGTTCGTGGCGGTGCCGGCCACCAGCGACGATGCCGACCTGGCCGCGGCCAGGGCCGGGGAGAAGCTGTTGGAGGCGCTGTGGACGGACCTGAAACTGGACCGGGTGACCCGAGAGGTGGTGTGGTGGGCCACCGTGACCGGTACCGCCTTCTATAAGGACTGGTGGGATCCCGGCGCCGGCCAGAAGGACCCGGACACCAACAGGCCCGAGGGCGGCATCTGCGTGGAGTCGGTGAACCCGTTCCACCTGGTGGTGCCGGACCTGCGGGAGCAGGCCGTGGATGCCCAGCCCTGGGTGATCCACGCCACCACCCATCCCCAGGAGTGGGTGCGACACAGGCTGGGCAGGGATGTCTCCAGCAAGGCCACCGTGGCCGCTACCGAGGCCATCATGGAGGACGTGCTGTCCGGCCAGGCGCAGCCACGGCCCACCCGGCAGGTGCTCTGCCTGGAGACCTGGGTGCAACCCGGGGTCCAACCGGACCTGCCGGAGGGTGGGCTGGTGACCGTGGTCGGCGACCAGCTCATCCAGGTGGTGGACTATGCCGTGGACCCACCCGTGTACGAGCACAACGAGATCCCCTTCTCCAAGGTCGGCCATATTCCTATGGGCCGGTTCTACGACGAGTCCTCCATTACCGACCTGGTGCCGCTGCAACGGGAACTGAACCGAACGCGTTCGCAGATCTTGGAGAACAAGAACCTGATGGGGAAAGGTAAGTGGATCGCCCCGGAAGGTTCGGTGGATCCGACCGCCATTACCTCCGAGCCCGGTCAGGTCATCTCCTACAAGATCGGTTTCGGGAACAAGCCGGAGATGATCCCGGCGCCTCCGATCCCGGCCTACGTCGTCCAGCAGGTCGAACAGCTCCAGGTCGATTTCGACGACGTGTCCGGGCAGCATCAGATCAGCCGGGGTTTCGCCCCGTCCCACACCGCCGCCGCTGCCATCGCCTACCTTCAGGAGCAGGATGACACGCTGCTGGCGTGCACCACGGCCAACCTTGAGGACGCGGTCGCTCGGGTGGGACGGCACGCCCTGTCCCATGTGCGCCAGTACTGGCCCGGTCCCCGCCTGATCCGGGTGGTGGGTGCGGATGGCAGCTTCGATGCCTTGCAGTTCAAGGCGAGCGACTTCCGTGGGGTCGCCGACGTGCGGGTGCAGGCCGGCTCGTCCCTGCCGGTGTCCAAGGCAGCCCGGACCGCCACCCTGATGGACCTGTACTCCAAGGGCGTCTTCGGCCCACCCGGGGGGCCACCGTCCAATCCGGGCTCGCCGGAGGCTGGCACGAAGCTGCTGACCGCGCTGGACCTGGGCGGGGTGGACAAGGCCATGGAGGACTGGCAGGTGGACCGGCGCCAGGTGGACCGGGAGAACATCCTGCTCTCGCGGGGCCTACAGGTCATGGTGAACGCCTACGACAACGACGCCGCACACATCGACGGGCACCAACGGGTCGAGAAGGGGCAGGAGTTCCAGGCCCTGCCACCGCCGGTGCAGCAGATGTTCGCCCAACACGTCGCCGAGCACCAGGCCAAGCAGATGGCTGCCACCGTGCTGTCCGCGCAGGCCGCGGGCAGCCCCCCGGGGATGACCGGGGTTCCCGGCGGCGGTCCCGGGGGCCTACCATCCGTACCAGGTGGGCCGCAACCCGGCAGTGGTCCTCCCGCCACCCCGCCCGGCACGAATTCGCCAGGAAGGTAGTCATGCCGAACTTCGATTCCCACTCCCCCGCGCTGGAGGTGGTGGACAAGCGACGCAACAGCCGGGTGGTCGGCGTGCTCAACGGCACCCAGACCGTGGCCAACCAGTGCCAGATCAATGGCCCCAACACCGGCTACAACCCGGTCTCCAGCGTGGAGATCGGGCAGGTGGTGGACATCGTGTCCCCGACGGGTGTGGTCCGCGGGTCGGCCAGGACTATCACGGCGATTTCCGGCACCACCACCCTGACCGTGACCTACGGTGGCGCTGACATCGGTACCGACGCCAACGGCGACTTCGTCGTGCTGAGCGAGGGCGCCGATACACTCGGTAACCCCACCAACTACGACTCGGTCGCGGCGCTGGATGCCCGGCTGATCGCCCTGGGTCTGCTCACCGCCATCACGGCGGTACAGCGCACCAAGAACGACAAAATGTACATGCTCCGGCTGGCCGACTCGCCCGGGGGTATCTGATGACCATGCCACTTCGCCCACGGGGCCTGACGCCCATGCTCCCGCGGCCCACCGGGCAACCGCTCGGGGGTGGCCCGCCCACGTTGGGTCCTCGACCGAGCAGCGCATCCCCCGTCTCTCCCGGGGCCGCATCGCCCCTCATGCGCATCCTGATGTCGCTGCGTGGAAACCGTGGCGCACCGGGTCCGACCGGCATGGCCGCGGGCACCCAACAGCGGTACGCCATGTTGGCCCGGGCACGCCAGGGCCGGCAGCCGAGGCCCAGTGGTCTGCATCGCCTACCGGACGGCCCGGCACTGCACGGCTCCCTCGGGTTGCCGCCCGGTGGCACGTGGGCCGGACGTGGTCAGCGGGCCGGACTGGAAACACCCCAGATGCCGGGTATTCGTCCACCCGGGGGCATACCCGGCTACATGCGCCCCACCCGACCGCCGATGATTTTCGGTAGCCGGTAGTACGCTGTTCGAGGAATCAGGACCGGAGGAAGTTGTGGGAGAACTCGGCGATCCGCCTATCGACGTACAGCCGCCTGCTGATGGCGACGGCCAGGGTGACGGTGGGCAGGGACAGTACGCCGGGTACCTCAAGGACGTTCCGGAACAGTTCCACGGACAACTGCTCGACGGATTTAAGAAGACCGATAGCTACTGGCAGGACAAGCTCAACACGGCACAGTCCCGCTTTACCCCCTACGAGGCGCTCGTCGAGCGCTACGAGCCACCGTACCTTCAGGCCGCCGCGGCGATGATGGACGAACTCCAGTCCAACCCGCAGGCCGTACTGCCGTGGCTCGCAGGAGAACTCGGGGTGAACTTCCCCCAGGCCGGTCAACCCACGCAAGCCCAGGGTGGCCAGCAGGGATGGGGCCAGGACCAGGACACCACGTCCGACTGGACGCAGAACATGCCACCGGAGATCGTGGAACGCCTCCAGCGGCTGGAGCAGCTCGAACAGCTCGCCGAGCTGACCGGGCGCACCGTGCTGGAACAGCAGCAACAGGCCCAGATGAACGAGGAACTCGCCGCATTCGACCAGCTTCTTTCTGAGCTGGGCACCAGGTACGGCAAGTTCGACGAGAACTGGGTGCTGGCACAGATCGAGGGGGGCAAATCCCCCGAGGACGCTGTCAAGGCGTACCACGACTGGCTCCAGACCGAACGTGCCCAATTGGCCGCCGGTCGCGCGCCGCACATCTTTGGCGCTGGTGGAGGTCTGCCATCCAACCGGACCGATGTCACCAAGCTGGATACACAACAGACTGTGGATCTGGTGACACAGATGGTTCAGGCAGCCAACAGCGAGGGATAGTCCTCGCTCATCCCGAGGAGTTCTACCGTGCCCGCCACTCTGGTGACGGCGACGAACATTGCCAAGGAAGTCTATCTACCGCAGCTCGTCGCCCAGCTCAACTACAACATCATCGGCCTGCGCCGGGTGATGAAGTCCTCCAACGGAGTCTCCTCCGATACCGGGGGCAAATACGTCCGGTTCCCGATCCGCGTGTCCCGCAACCCCGGTCTGGGCTACCGCGCCGAGGGTGGCGCGCTGCCGACCGGTGGTAACCAGGGCTACGCCTCGGTGCAGATCGGCCTGAAGTACGGATACGGCATGCTGCTGCTGTCCGGGCAGTCGATGCGGCTACTGAAGACCAACGCCCAGGCGTTCGCCGCGGTGATGAGCGATGAGATGGACGGCCTGAAGAACGACGTGGGCAAGGATACCGCCCGCATCTTCTACGGCGACGCCACCGGCGCCCTGGCGGTCCTGTCCTCGGCGTCCCAGGCCACTGCGAACACCTCCGCGGTCACCGACATCCAGTACCTGGAGGTCGGGCAGAAGATCGACATCGTGTCCACCGGTGGCACTGTGCGTGGCTCCAACCGCACCATCACCTCGATCACCACTACCACCGCCCCGGCTGGGACCTTCGTCTACGACGGTGCCGACATCACCACCGACGTGGCTACCGACCTGGTGGTGCGCACCGGCAACTTCGCCGGCACCGTGCTGGAGCCCAACGGGCTGTCGAGCATCGTCAAGGCGTCCGGTTCGCTGTACAACGTGGACCCGGCCACCCAGCCGGTGTGGGCCTCCACCGTGGATGCCAACGGAGGTACCGCCCGGGCGTTGAGCGAGTCGCTGATGATCCGCATGGTGGACAACATCCGCAAGGCCGGCGGCCAACGCCCCACGGTCGTGTTCGCGTCCCTGGGCGTGCGTCGTAGCTACTTCAACCTACTGACCCAGCAGCGGCGCTACACCGACACCAAGTCCTTCACCGGCGGGTTCCAGGGGCTGGCCTTCAACTGTGGCTCCGAGATCCCGGTGGTGGACGACGAGGACGCCCCGACCGGGAAGATGTGGATGGTGAACGAGCCGTCGTTGACCGTCTACCAGGAGGAGGACTGGTCCTGGGATGACACCGACGGCTCCATGTGGTCCCGGGTCTCCGGTTTCGACCAGTTCGAGGCCCGGCTCTACAAGTACTGGGAGCTGGGCACCAAGCAGCGCAACGCCAACGGCCTGCTTTCGGACGTTATCGAGAACTGAACCGTGTGTGTCGGGGTCGGCCTAATAAGCTGGCCCCGGTACGGGAGGGAAAAACCGTGAGCAGAATCCTGTCCCAGACCATCGGCTTCAACCTGTTCAACGCCCAGGCTTCGCCCGCCAACTCTGGTGCCATTCAGATCCTCGACGCGGTGCTGATCGGTGATATCGCCGGCTTCTTCCGCCCCTCCGCCGCATGGGTGGGTGCACCCACCATTCAGGGCAGCCTGGACGGTGGGGTGTGGTTCGACCTGATCGCCCCCGGCGTGCTGGTCGGCGGGATCAACAAGTGGCTGGGGCTCCAGTCGGCCCTGGTGCAGTTTGTCCGGGGCAGTATCACTGCGGTCACCGCCGGGAACATGACGCTGGACATCGCCTGCGCCGCGGCCGGCTGGGCCAGCGCCTAGGAGGTAGGAGATGCCGTCGATCGCGGACATGATGCGGGCCGACCTGGCCGGGTTCGCCTTCACCGATCCGGTCGGGCGGGCCAGCAACGGGCAGCTCGGACCGTGGACGCTGTCGGGGGTGCTCACCGACCCCACATCGTTCCGTATGGCCACCGTGGTGTTACGTAGCTCCGGCACCATCACCACGGCCACCATCACGATCCAGGGCAGCGTGGACGGCGTGACCTGGTTCGGGCTCCAGTCCACCAGGGCCGACACCGGGGTCGCTGCCGCCACCCTGAACTACGCCGGTGGTGGCACGGTCCCCATGGTGATCACGGTGTCGGATGTGCCGCTACGGTTCCTTCGGGTGGACGTGGCGGCACTGACCGGCGGCGGTACGGTGTTCGCCGACCCGATGCTCTCCGGAGACTGACATGGACGACCCGCTCGACTTCGCTCTGGCCGCGGTACCCATGTCCGACGGCTCGTGGGTGAGCCCCAGGGTGGCCCGGGTGGCCGAGATCATCGCCGACTATGACCCACGCCTGGAGGTGCGATGGTTGCCACGCGACAAACGTCTGGCCGGCGACGCCGCCTTCCAGATCGTGGAGCACACCCGGGACGGACATGAGGTGGTGGCCTTCACGGTGGCATCCGAGGCCGAGTTCGACGAGCGGGTGCTGGAGCGCATCTTCCTCGCCGACAACGCCCGAGCGGACGTGCAGGGCCGGCTGGAGGCCCACAACGCTGCGGTGCGGGCCATGGAGCTGAAGAAGGCCCTGGAGGCGGATGAGGAGGCCCGGGACATCGCGGCCACGGTGTTCGCCTCGCCGCTGAACACCTATCGGCACGCCGGCCTGCGTTTCGACAAGCCCTACGGCGGACGGGAGAGGGGGTCGATCAAAAATGTTGGTTAGTGACATCCTCACCCGGGTGCAGCGTCAGTTTCGGTGACGAATCCGGGGCTCAGATCGACTCCGCCGACGTGATCCGGTGGGTGAACGACGCCCAGTCGGAGATCGCCCGACAGAAGCAGCTTCTCCAGGTGACCACCTCGGTCACCGTGACCACCAACGTCGGGAGCTACGCCACCCCGAACAACATCCTGCACCTGCGGTCCGTGCGCTACAACGGCAACGTGCTGGTGCCCATCAGCCTGGCCGAGGCCGAGCAGGTGGCCCCGTCCTATGACGCCGGGGCCTCAGTCATCGGTACCGGTACGCCCACCACCTACTGGGTGTGGGGTGGGATGATCAGCCTTTATCCCATCCCCAACGACTCGACCTCGTCGCTGAAGATGTACTACACCCGCATTCCCAACCAGGTCACCGTGGTGGGGGACACCCCCGAGCTGCCGGTGCAGTACCACCCGCGCATCGTCGAGTACTGCCTGGCCCAGGCGTTCGAGCTGGATAACAACCCGCAGCAGCAGAGCCTGAAGATGGGCCAGTTCGCTACTGGAGTGGGACAGACCGACACCGACATGTGGCAGCCCCGTAATACCTATCCCATGGTGACCGTGGCCGTGGACGACACCTGGATGGGGGGTTAGCCATGCCTGGGAGCCCGGTGCGCATGGGGCCGTGGCCGGGCGGAGTCAACACCCTCGACTTCGCGGCGGCTCCGTACAACGTGCCGCCCACCGATCTGCGGTTTGTACAGAACCTCGACGTGGGCAACTCCGGAGCGCTGTCCGCCCGGCCCGGGTGTCAACGTTGTGGCTCTGCCACCATGTACACCGACCTGTCCACCAACGGCCTGTTTACCCTATTGGGCAGCGTGGATGAGACCACCGCCATCCGGTACGCCGTGATCGCCACCCACAACGCCGGTACCCCGGGGACGACCACGGTCTACTACACCAAGAAGCCCCACGACTCCACGGCGTTCTCCACGTCCCCGGGGGGCACCCTGTCGGGCATCTACGGCACCCTGTTCCAGTACAACAGCAAAATCTACTTCGTAGGGGCTACCACCAACGGTGGGACCGGTCAGTCCCGCACGGCCATCGGCTCGGGCACCTGGACCGCGGTGGCGGCATTGCCCAAGGGTGACCTGAGTTTCGTGGTGCGGGAGCGGGCCTTCGTGGTGGACAAGATGGCCAACCGTATCTACTGGAGCAAGGCCACCGATCCCACCGTGTGGGCCGCTCCCGATGGCGGGTTCACCGATATCAACCCCGGTGACGGACAGCTCATCAACGACGTGGTGGTGGTCAACTCCCAGCTCTACATCTTCAAGCGGAACAAGACCTACCTGTTCACCTTCACCTCCGATCCAGCGCTGGACGGGCAGGCGACACTGCTCTCCTCGCTGGTAGGTGCCTATTCGGCGGTGGCCTGGACCGACGGCATCTACCTGGTAAACGACCAGTCGGTCTACCGACTGACCAACAACATACCCACCGACATCGGTACCAAGGTGGGGCTGCGGGGAAATATGGCGCTGGAGTATGTTCCCGGGGTCCTCATAAACCTGGAGTCGGATCGCCTGATCGTCGGACCGGGACCGTCGTTCTCCACCGTGTTCACTCATGCAAGCATGAACCTGCACACCGGCGCCTGGTCCTACCGTATTTATCAGAAGTCGGACGGTACCTTCTTCTCCGGGGCGGCCCCTTCCACGAAGCAGATCCAGTGGCGGGACACCGACACCAGCCTTAACATGGGCGGTTCCGGGGTCATGTACGGCCATGGCACGAGGGTGCTGTCCTTCACCTGGCTGAACTACGCCTTCAGTGACGGGCGGCTGGACGTGGACGATTCCTCGAACACGGTGTCCCCGCAGTACGCCATGATCACGGCTCCGCTGGTGGCCGGCACATACGACACCTGGAAGCGTATGTATTACCTGAATGCCCACCTCAACAACACGTTGTCCGGTGGCGACAACGCCGTGGCCCTGGAGGTGCGGCCGGCCCCAGGGTTGACCACCACGCAGAGCGTTGCGGTGCCCGCCGGTTTCGGAGGGAAGGTGGCCATCCGGGCGTTCCGGTTCCGGGCGGCCTCGGTCGCACTGTCCAAGCCGCTGAAGAACCTGGCCGCACTGAGCCCCGCCACCAACGGCACCCTGTTGGTCTGGGAACTGCTGGGGCGGGCCAGCACACACGGTCGGGGGGTGAACACCTCGTGACCAACCCGATGGGCACCCCGTACGGCCGATCGGTGCACGCCTACAACCCCTACGCCACCGGAGGCAAGATCTACGGAGGGAGTTCCGGTCCTTCCCATCCCACCTCGGGGCAGGTCCGACCCGATGGGTACGTTGCGCGCGAGCAGCGTCGTTCCGGGCTGGCACAGGCGATACTGGGTCGCAACACCGCCACTACGGCTGCTAGCTCCCCGGGTCCGGCACCGTCCCAGCTCGGGGAGTTGGTCAGCCGGCATCCGTATTCGGTGCTTGCTCGCGAAGCCCTGGCCAGGAGGAGGAACCGAACGTGACCAGTCCGTTGCCGATCCCTCTGTCCGATGTCACCCAGGCCGGCGAGCAGCAGCGCCAGACGCAGGTCACGGCGCTGTCCCGGGCCTACGCCTCGGCCATTCAGCGGCGTAGGGCCGCGGCAGCCGCCCTGGTCCACGCCAGGGCGGTGCACGACAAGAGAGTGCCCAGTTGGCTGGCCCAGTACCAGCAGGCTGCCGCCAACGAGCGCGACGCCGCCAACAAGTACAAGACCTACCAGACCGGCACGTTCAACCCCTACAACACCGAGTACACCAAGCTCACCCAGCTCGGCGCGACCAACCCGACCATGGATGCCATCCTGGGCAAGCTCACGCCGTACGACCCGCAGAGCGCGGTGGACCGGATGAACGCGGCCACCACCAGGTCGAACACGCTCCAGCAGATCACCCAGGGGCGCCAGCAACTCAATGAGGACTACGCCAACTCCGCCCGGCAGGCCGAGGACGCCCAGTCGGGGGCGCTACGGGGGCTGCTCGGCAACTTCGCCGGCCGGGGGATGGCCTACAGCTCCGGGTACGGCAACGCGGTGGGCGAGCAGAACCGCAGTTACGCCAACTACACGGGCCAGTTGGCCAGCACCAAGCAGCGAGGGCTGGCCGGAGCGGACGCGAACGAGGCCGCGGCGCAGTCGAACTACCTGGGCATGATCGGCCAGGCCCTAGTGGGCGCCACCGGCCGGCTGGCCGGCCAGGCCGGCAGGCTGGGTCTGGGGAGTACCGACCTGCCGTACTACACCGAGTTGGCCCGGCGCAAGCTCGCGGCAGGGGGATAGGTCATGCCACGCGATCCCTACAGTGACCCGTTCTTCCATGACTCCCCGATCGGGTTTGTGACTCCCCGTAAGCCCGCGGCACCCCGTAAGCCCCGAGCCTCCTATACGATCAACTCCTTCAACTCACCGATCTTCAAGCAGGCCAACGCCCCGGACCAGAGGAAGGTGGCGCCGCGTCCGGCCCCGAGACCGGCAGCCCCGCCCGGCGGGTCCGCCTACGGCCCCACTTCGCTGCCCGGCGTGACGAGCGCGCTCAACTACGCCCGAGGTGTTTCCGCTGGCGGAGGGGGGGGTGGGAGTTACTCCGGTCTGTCCGGTTCCGACACTGCCAGCCTGTTGCGGCAGGCCCAGCAGATGGTGGGCTACGAACTGGACCCGCAGGTCAAGGCGTCCCAGGCGGCCTACAACCAGGAGAACAAGGACTACGGCTGGCTGATCAACAACCTGAACCGGCAGACAGGGCTGGCGAAGACCGACATCTCCAGCCTGTTCGGCGCGCTCGACCAGCTTCTCGGGGCCAATCAGCAGCAGCAGAAGGCTGCCTATACCAAGGCCACCGCGGGTGTCACCGCCAACTACAACCAGCTCCAGCAGATGCTGGATGCCGGTTACACCAAGGCGGGCAATGCGGCCACCGCGGAGCAGCAGCGGCTGGGTATCGCCGGTCCCGGGCAGAACGACCGACTGGCGGCCGACAAGGCGTACCTGACGGGGCTGGCCGGTGAGCAGAAGGCCAACGCCCTGAGCAACGTGGCCACCCAGAGTGCCAACGCCGGCGGTATCGCGGGAACGATGCGATCCTCCGCGGCCGAGGCGTCGCCACACCTGGTGGCACAGATCACCATGAACGCCAACGAGCAGCAGCAGCAGTTGCTGAAGAATCACATCGACAACCTGGGCAAGTACAAGCAGCAGATATCCCTGCTGAACGCCCAGCGCCCCGGCAAGGTGCAGATGGTGCTGAAGCAGCTCCAGGACCAGCTCTACCAGCGCCAGCAGGACGCGCTACAGCTCCAGTTCCTCAACTCGGTCAAGGCCGGCGAGTTGGGCATCTCCGCCGGCCAGCTCCAGCTCGCCCAGGCACGGCTGGCCCAGGACGGGCAGATTGCCACCGACCGGGCGGCACTGGAGGCCAAACGACTGGCCCTGGAGGCCCAGAAGGCCGGCGGGGTGCAGTCCACCACCGGGATGGAGCGTGCCTTCTCCTATATGGGCACCGCCTACCCGGACAAGTCCGCCGCTCGGCAGAATGCCCTCCAGAACGCGCTGATCGACGCGATCAACGGCAACTCCAACGACCCGGGCTACAACCCGTCCAGCAAGCCGGGCGTGGGCGGCTCCAACGTGCCCGGATACGATCCGAACTACATGGCCCTCTACCTGGCGGCGGTGGACTCCGCGGTGGCGGACCGGGCCAACCAGGGCTGGGGGCCGATCGAGCGCAACATCCTCCGCAACGCGATTATGCGGTTCTTCGGGAAGTGAGGGTATGGCTGACGCGCTGGCCGGGTTCACCCCGCGGTTTGCGGCACTGCTCCGAAGTGCCGGGATCGACTTCGGGGTCAATCGTGGTTATGCAGCGCAGGCCGGGACCTCCGGCTGGGGAACCTCTTACACCACCAGGGACCTGGCTGCCCAGCAGTCGGCGGCACTGAGGGCCAGCCCGAACACGGTCGTACCCACGGTTTTCGGCGGGAAGGTCAGTGGCGCCGCGGCACCGATGCAATGGGGGAAGTGGTCACCGGAGGAGCTGGCCGCGCAGCGGGAGACGGTGCGCGGGCTCTACCAGCAGTACGCCAACGCCGCGGCGGCCGAGCAGGCCCGCGGTGCTTCCGTACCCGGCCAGGGACACTCGGTGTTCTCCCGGATCATGTCGGTGCTGTCCCGACCGGGACAGGCGGTCCAAGGGGCGCTGTTCGGGGGTGCGGCCCGGGACTACAGCGCGCCGGAACATACTCCTGCCTCAAACCGGCTGGCCGAGGCGTGGGCCGGGCTGACCGGGAAGGAGCACTTCAGCACCGGTCAGGAGATGCGCTCCCGAGGCATCAACAACCGGGTCCTGACCGGACTGGGCGGCTTCGTCGGCGACATGGCACTGGATCCCACGTCCTACTTCGGGGCCGGCATTGCCCGCAAGGCGGTGGAAGCCCCGGCCAAGGCGGTGGAGGCCCTGAACGCCGCCCGAGCAGTCACTACAAGCGAGAAGGCCGCCACCGAGCTGGCGGACAAGATGGGTAGTGCCGTGGCGTTGGGTACCACGGCACTGAAGCCACGGGCGATCGCCGAGCATGCCGCCGTCGGCCAGGGGGCTATCGACCAGGTCGCCCACCGGGTGGGAACAGAGGCTGCCCAGACCGCCAGGGCGGCCCTGGTCACCGATCTGACCACGGTGGGCATGGCGCCCTCGACAGCCAGCAGGAAGGCCATCCGCTGGTTGAACCCCACCTACGCCGGCACCCCGAAGATGACAGCCGAGTCCGCTCCATGGATGGCCAAGATCATGGCCGACCCGGGCACCCTGAAGACCGCGATCGACACCACCACGGAGAAGGTGGCGGCCGAGGCCACCGCGAACACCGCGCGCCAGCTCACCGAGCTGCTCCACGCCAACCTGGCCCAACAGGTGCGGCGCAGCGTGAAGTTCACCTTCGGTGGGGTGCCGATCCCCGGGTCGGTGCCGATCCCCCGGGGGGTGTCCACGGCCCTGGGGAACGCTGCGAAGATCGACATGGTGGGCCGGAGCCTGAACGCCTTCGACAAGGCGTTCCACACCGGCACCCGGTTTGACAACGCCCTGACCGTGGTGAAGGCGCGTGCCGCGGGGGTGGCCCAGCGCCGCATCGAGGTGGGACGGACGGCCATCACCCAGGCGTTCGCCGGGGTAGACCTGACCAACCGCCGGGCCTACATGGAGGCCCTGACGATGGGGCCTCGGGGGTCACTGGGTCACGGACTGGTGAAGAACGCGGCCGGGACCGACCTGGGCGACATTGCCACCGGACTGCTGTCCGACATCGGCGCATACGTGGACGTGGCCGGGGACGGCACCAAGCTGCTGACCCGGTCCGACCTGAACCGCTACCTGCCGGGCAAGAAGGGGCCGGACACCAAGGGCAACTACCTCAAGCTGGACAAGGAGACCCTGGTCGGCCCCGACGGCAGGCGTTCCCGGGCTCAGACCATGGACGACCTCCTCAAGGCCAACGGTGAATACCTGCGGCACGTGGACCCGGCGAAGTTCCTCTACGCCCTGCATATCGCCACCGAGAAGGCCCTGGCCCGGGACCAGCTCGGCCGGGCTGTCCGTGAGTGGGGCATCCCGCTCAATCCGAACACTCTCATCCGGAGTCCGGTCACCGGCCGGATGCAGCGCCACGTGGCCTCGCCGGCTGCGGCGGAACTGGTGGCCAAGCACGGGTACGAGCCCATCCATACGGGTGGTCATCAGCAGGAGGCGTCCGGGTTCTACAAGCGTCACCTGGACGGCCTGGTGTTCGATCCGGAGGTGAAGAAGGGCCTGCTCCGGGTCATTCAGATCGCCGACCACGAGGAACGGCGGGCCGAAATCACCCGGGCGTTCGACCGGGTACAGGGGATGACCAAGAAGCTGCTGACTCTGCCCAGCCCGAGCTTCCACATCCGCAACAGCTTCGGTGACTTTATGACCGGTACCGCGGACAACGTGTTCGGTCCCCGCGGGATGGCCTCCTACTCCCAGGCACTGCGCACCATGACCGGCCTGGTCAAGGCGGGTAAACCGGGCGGTGTGCTGAACGCGGCCCTACTGGCCGGGGTGGACCCGGCAACCGGGGCGGCCCCGAACGCCATCGAAGCCCTGCGGGAGGTGCTGGCAACCACTCCGAAGGCACCCGGGGCCGGCCGACGGGTCATGCGTGCACCGAGGGACTGGCCGGATGTGCCCGGGGGCTATCTCACCGACGCGCAGATATGGGCGGCGTACAACCACGTCGGCCTCAACCAGGGTTACGTGCTCGGTGACCTGGGTGCCGAGCAGTCCATCCACCCGAACGCACTGAAGCCGTTGGCGGCACTGCACACCTCGATGGACAAGCTGATGGGGGCCTCGGCCGCCCGGGAGAATTTCTTCCGGCTGGCCCATTTCATCGACCGGGTGAAGCGGAGCAAGGCGCCCACCCTGGCCGCAGCGGCCGAGGAGGCTGCCTACTACGTGCGGAAGTTCCACTTCGACTATACCGACGTGACCCCGTTCGAGCAGTCCTTCATGGCCCGCACGTTCCCGTTCTACAAGTGGCAGCGCTTTGCGACGCCATTGATGCTGCAACTGTTCTTCGCCCGGCCGGGGGTGATCCTGAACTGGCAGCGGGCACAGGCCGCG
>Ga0137382_10000467_pt1 | contig 16738 bp, 14 predicted proteins | sample SagtaG_15_FD_104816 | JGI IMG/M metagenome (GOLD analysis project Ga0137382, IMG submission 104816) | Vadose zone soil microbial communities from Sagehorn Ranch, Mendocino, California, USA - Sage2_R_20_16 metaG | ecosystem: Environmental > Terrestrial > Soil > Vadose zone | place: USA... | reverse complement strand
TGCCGCGGAAACGCGATTTGTTGGCGCAAGTCGAAATGCTCGAAGACCAGCTACGGCGAAATATGGTTCTCAGGCTGGAAACGGCGCGGGATCATTTTCGCTCATTGGTAAAGCGGCTCGCCGATCCGGGGCGCAAGCTCCGCGAGAATCAGCAGCGATTAGACGAATTGTCCGTCGATCTGCTGCGCCGGTTTCACGAGCGCTTGCGCCAGAGCAAGGATCGTCTGGCGGAAATTGCGGGACGGTTAAACGCCTTGAGCCCACTCGCGGTGCTCGAGCGTGGCTACTCCATTGCGCACAAATTGCCTGAAGAGCGGATCGTGAAAAGCGCCGCGGCATTGGAAGTCGGCGACGCCATCCGCGTGACGTTTGCTCAGGGAAAAGCGCTCTGCCGTGTCGAGGGGAAAGAGTAACGTGAAACTGTGGCTCGCACTCGCTCTCTTGTTCTCGCTCGTCCAAGCGGCACAGGTAAATTCCGGCAGTGCGGTAGTGGTGCAGTGGCCGAGGCCGGTCGAAGTGTTTCAGGGCGGACTGACGGAGATTCACGTGAGCGGCCAAAATCTGGCCGCCGTTGAGGGGCGCTTGCATACCACGCCGATTGTTTTCTATCCCACCGGCGCGCATTCTTTTACGGCGATCATCGGAGCCGATGTCGAAGCCAAACCGGGACAGTCCAAACTTGTGCTGAAAGCGACTAACCAGGCCGGCACATCCCGCGATCGCGTGATCCCGTTCAAGGTCAAGGCGAAAGCATTCCGCAAGGAATCATTCAACGTGCCGCCGAGCTTCGACGAGATGAGTCCAGAAACGCTCGAAGAGATCCGCCGCGAGCAGGCCGCTTTCGCGCGCGCGTTCGCGTTCTCGCCTTCGGAGCCTCTGTGGGAGGCGCCGTTCGTTCGCCCAGTATCCCAGGAGGCTTCGGCATCGTCGTTCGGATCCCGGCGTATCGTCAACGGTACGCCTCGTGCGCCCCATACCGGTACGGATTTGTCCGCGCCGATGGGAACTGAAGTCGTGGCGACTAATCATGGTCGCGTGGTGTTGGTGGGTAGTTTTTTTTTCGCCGGCGGCAGCGTTGTTCTCGATCATGGCGGCGGCTTGTTTACGATGTATTTTCATCTATCTGAATTCAAAGTCGAGGAAGGCGCCATGGTGCGACGTGGCGACGTGATCGCTTTATCGGGATCTTCAGGACGTGTCACCGGGCCGCATCTACACTGGGGCGCGCGCATGGCCAACGCGCGTATCGATCCGCTCGAATTGCTGACAAAAATTTCAGTTAACTCGGAAAGGTCGGCTTTGTCCAAATCAATTATCAAGCAAACGGAGAAATGACATGGCGCGTAAAGAATCGGGGAGTAAGACGTTTGAATCAGCGCTGGGAGATCTGCAGCAGGTCGTCGAGCAGCTGGAAACGGGCGAACTTTCGCTGGAGGATTCGCTCGACGCCTTTGAAAAAGGCGTCGGGCTGGTGAAACACTGCAACCATAAACTCGACGAAGTGGAAAAGAAAATCGAGATCCTGGTCAAAGATAAAGAAGGCAAGTTGCGCTTAAAGCCTTTTGAAGATCTTCCTGACGAAAAAGATGACGACGAGTGAATGTTTCCGAATCACGTCAATTGGGTTTCTCGTGCTTGCAGGGTGAAGAACGTGCAATGGCAACTATGCTGCGCACAACAGAAACTGAAGCATGGATGGTCGCGGACAGTGCTCATGGCGCAAATCCAGACCGACGCTTATAAACGCTGACGTGGGGCGCTCCCTAACTTCAAGCACTCCGTATCCGCAACTGTCCAACAGTCGCTCAAGGGCCTCTACACGATTGTTCGTCGGTTTTTCGGACCGGATAAGCGAGTCATGCCGCAGTTTGGTCACGAATTTGAAGCGATCGGCCCATCGGTGCTAAATTAGCGCGAGTGGATTGGCTTCAATGGCCAGCGGCGACCTCGATGACATCGATATCAAAGCGTAAGTTCGATTTAGACAAATACCTCAAAAGGCAATCCGCTATCGTCGATCGGGCTCTCGAACACTACCTTGGCAAATACTCGGGGGCGTCACAGACGATATTTCGCGCCATGCGCTACGGAATATTTCCCGGCGGCAAACGCATTCGGCCGATTTTGACGCTTGCCGCGGGGAAATTATTTGACGCCAAACAGGATTTTATCTTGCCTTTTGCCTGCGCCGTGGAAATGATCCACGCGTACTCTCTGATCCATGACGATTTGCCCGCGCTGGACGATGATGATCTGCGCCGCGGCGCGCCTGCCGCGCATAAGGTTTTCGGCGAGGGTATGGCGTTATTGGCGGGCGATGGTTTGTTAACCGAAGCATTCCATCTGATGACCGACGCTGACGCTCTCGGGGACGTGGCGCCGGAAATCGTCGTGCCCGTCATTCACGAATTGTCCCACGCCGTCGGAGCGATGGGTCTGGTCGGCGGGCAGGCTCTCGACCTAGAAGCGGAAGCGAAGGACGTAGATTTTTCCACTGTTGAATTGATTCACGTAAGGAAAACCGGCGCACTGATTCTTGCGTCGATTCGGATCGGTGCGCAACTTGGCGGAGCGGCACCTGGAGATTTGGCGAAAATCTCACGCTATGGCGAGTATCTTGGTTTGGCATTTCAAATCGCTGACGATATCTTGGACGCCCAGGATGGTGCGGCGGCGGAATCCGGTCACAAAGAACGAAAAAAGGCGACCTATCCGTCGGTCGTAGGCCTCACCTTGGCCCGGGAGCGATTGAAAGAACTATTACAATTATCGTTGGTCGAACTTGAGCCGTTCGGCGCGCGGGCGCAGCCGCTCGCAGCCATAGCCACGCATATAGTCAAGCGAGTAATTCAAACCAAGGTTGAATTTCCGACAAAGGAGACCCATGGATAAAATGACGCGGTTGCTGGATGAGGTTGACTTACCGAGTGACATTCGCGGCTTTTCTATCGAGCAATTAAACCAGCTTGCCGCTGAGATCCGAGAAGAAGTCATCTCGGTAGTCTCGGAGGTAGGAGGCCATTTTGCCTCGACACTCGGCGCCGTCGAACTGACGCTGGCGCTGCATTATGTTTTCAACACACCCGAAGATCGCATCGTATGGGATACGGGCCATCAGGCCTACGCGCATAAACTGATCTGTGGGCGCCGTGATCGTTTGGCGACGATTCGTCAACTTAATGGGCTAAGTGGATTTTTGAGCCGGGAAGAAAGCGAATACGATGTTTTCGGCGCGGGCCACGCCGGGACATCGATCTCGGCGGCTTTGGGAATGGTCGAAGCGAAAGCGCTCGAAGGTTCGAATCGTAAAGTCGTTGCCGTGATCAGCGACGGATGCTTGAGCGCGGGTCTGACTTACGAGGGATTGAATTCCGCGGGCCATCTCGACCGCGATTTAATTGTCGTGCTCAACGACAACGAGCATTTTATCGATCCCAGAGTGGGCGCCGTGTCTTCTTTTCTCAGTAAACAATTTACCACGGATTTAGGGGTTCGGCTGCAAAAGAACTTGTCAAATCTGCTGCGCAATTTGCCCAGCGGCGAAAATCTCAAACACGCGGCGCGCAAGCTGCGCGACTCGTTTTTGGGTTTAGTGACGCCCGGATTTTTGTTCGAAAGCCTAGGGTTTCAATATGTCGGACCGATTGATGGCCACAACCTGAGTGAAATGATCACGACGCTGGAAAACGTCAAGAAGATCGAAGGTCCGACGCTGGTGCATGTCATGACGAAGAAGGGCAAAGGCTACGCGCCGGCGGAAGAGGAACCGATCAAGTTTCACGCGGTGACGCCGTTCCACGTGCTCACGGGAAAGGCTAAGAAAGAAAAGGGACCGATTCCAACTTACACTGAGGTATTCGGCCAATCGTTGGTTCGGATTGCCAGCCAAAACCCGAAGGTTGTTGGCATTACCGCGGCCATGGGCAGCGGCACGGGCATCGATCGACTCGCGCGTGAGATTCCCGAACGCACCTACGACGTCGGTATTGCCGAGCAGCACGCGGTGACCTTCGCCGGCGGCATGGCGACGGAAGGATTCATCCCGGTGGTGGCGATCTATTCGACATTTTTGCAACGCGGTTACGACGAGATTCTGCACGATGTTTGCCTGCAAAATCTGCATGTGGTGTTCGCTCTGGACCGCGGCGGACTGGTGGGCGCGGACGGGCCGACGCATCATGGAGTTTTCGACTTTGCTTATATGCGTTCGATGCCGAACATCGTGATCATGGCGCCGAAGGACGAGAACGAATTGCAACATATGCTAAGGACCGCTGTTGAGTATTCCGGTCCGATCTCTTTGCGCTATCCTCGCGGTGAAGGTTGGGGTGTCACGCTGGACGACGAGACGAAGAGTCTGGAAATCGGTAAGGCTGAAGTGTTGCGTGAGGGCGGCGATGTCGTAATCGCGGCAATCGGCCAAACAGTTATCCCGGCGCTGAAGGCGGCGCAGGATCTCGCGCCGCTCGGTATCAACGCCGCTGTGGTCAACTCTCGCTTTGTTAAACCTCTGGACAGGGAATTGTTTCGCGACTTACTGACACGTGTGCCACGGCTGATCACGGTCGAAGACCACGTGATCGCCGGCGGTTTCGGTAGTGCGGTCATAGAACTCCTAGCTGACGAGGGTTTTAGCGGCGTTGAAGTCAAGCGGCTTGGCGTCCCCGACCGCTTCATTCCGCACGGCACGCAGGATGAACTCCGAAAAATGTGCGGCTTCGACAAGGATGCGATCGCCCAGGCGGTACTGCAGATGGTTCGACGCGGCAAGAAGCGAAGCAGGGAGGGATGGGAAAGAGGCAGCGCTTAGATCTTTTGCTGGTCGATCGCCGGCTTGTCGATAGCCGCGAGGTCGGCCGTCGCAAGATTTTGGCCGGCGAAGTACTGGTCGATGATCAACCGATCACGAAGGCCGGTAGTCTGATCAATATTAGCGCGCGCGTAACGCTTAAGTCCGCGCCTCGCTACGTCAGCCGCGGCGGGCTGAAACTTGAAAATGCTCTGCAAGCATTCTCGATCAAATTAATTGGAAAGACCGTGCTCGACGTCGGCGCATCCACCGGTGGATTTACCGACTGTTTGCTGGCTCACGGCGCCGCTAAAGTATTTGCGATCGACGTTGGCTATGGTCAGTTCGATTGGAAACTGCGCAACGATTCGCGCGTCTTACTCCTTGAGAAAACCAATATCCGTTACCTCGACAAAAGGCGCTTGCCGTATGCTGCGGAGTTGGCAACTATCGATGTTTCCTTTATCTCGCTTACCTTGGTTTTGCCTCGCGTAAAAACACTGCTGGCACCGGTTCACGAAATCATCGCGCTCATCAAACCTCAGTTTGAAGTCGGCAAAGGCAAAGTAGGCAAAGGCGGAGTGGTGCGTTCGCCGGAAGAACGTATGCGCGTGATCAGCCAAATCCAAGATGCGGCGATAGGATTGGGCTATCAGGTGCACGGCCTGGTCGAATCGCCGTTGCTCGGGCCAAAGGGAAACAAAGAATTCTTGATCTACCTTTGCATGGGCGCATGAAGCTCGTGCGAATCGTCCCGCAAGTTTCGCAGTGGCAACGTGTTGTTCGATGACGCAATTTGATTGTCCATAATATGGCCGGTTTTAAGAAGATCGCTCATCGTGGCGCGTCGGGTCAATATCCAGAAAACACGGCCCTGGCTTTCAAAAAAGCCATTGAGGCAGGGGTCGATATGATCGAGCTCGATTGCCAGCTTACCCAGGACGGCCATGTAGTGGTCTTCCATGATGAACGACTGACGCGCACGGCTGGCGTTAGAGGTACCGTCAGAAGCAAGACATTGGTGCAATTAAAAAAACTTGATATCGGGCGGTGGCGCAAAAAATCTTTCAAAGGAGAGCACATTCTAACTCTGGAGGAAGCCTTGGAGTGCGTGGGCGGTAGCGCGGATCTTTGTCTCGAAATTAAAACGTACGACGATTCGGCGCCCGGCATTGAGCTCAAGATTTTGTTCATCGTGAGCCATTATGATTATCTGGATCGGACGACAATCTCGTCCTTCAACTACAACTGCCTCTCCCGTGTGCGGGAATTGGCTCCGGATGCGCCGATCGGAATACTTTTCGGTTCCAACGTAAAGGACGACCCGTTCGAAGCGGCCGGACGGTTGGCGGCGCATTCGATCCAAGTTCAAAAGCAAATGGTCACGGGGGAGTTTTTATCGCGAGCGTGGGAGGACGGGTTGGACGTCTACGTTTGGACGGTGAACGAGATTAAAGAAATGGAAGCGTTGGTTTCGCTCGGTGTGCAAGGTTTGATCTCGGATTTTCCGGAGCGATTTAAGAAATTCAGATGCATGTGAAGGCACGGAGACGGCTGACCGCCGAAGGCTTTTTAGGCAACTCCCTTGCGGGTTTTTATTAAGTCAAATTTTGATGTCAATGCAGTTCGTATTGCCATTAGCCAATTTCTCTCGGCGCTGTGATTAGAAATGGTCATTCGTTCATCAATTGCCTCCAAACTGTTCATTTTTAAAGTGAATTGCTTGACTTGGGAAGTAAATGCGCTAGAATCATTCGCTGACATGTAATGGTCCGTCGGCGATCGGGGGTGATGTAGGTTTATGACCGGAGTCCGAGTTCGAGAGAATGAATCCATTGAAAGTGCTATCCGACGCTTTAAAAAACTATGCGAAAAGGCGGGTATCCTCGCTGAGCTACGCAAGCGAGAACACTACGAAAAGCCGAGTGTTAAGAAGAAAAAGAAGGCGATCGCGGCAAAAAAGAGGGCATTGCGACGAGTGCGTCATTCTTTTTAAGATTTCCGCACGGAGAATAGGTGTCAGCTAGCCGTGGAACTTAAGGCCGAACTAAAAGAGGCCGTGAAGACGGCGATGAAGGGCGGCGACTCCGTGACCCTTTCAACGCTCAGGCTTCTTTTAGCGGCCGTTCATAACGAAGAAATTAGGGTCCGAAGAGAGCTCGTCCCTGAAGAAATTCAACGCACCATTGCCACCCTTTGTAAACAGCGAACTGAAGCGATTGAATTGTACCGCCAAGGCAAGCGAGAGGAGCTTGCACAGAAAGAGGAAGCCGAGCTGGCGGTACTCAAGCGCTACTTACCTCAGCCACTGTCCGAAGATGAGATTAGAGGTTTGATTCAAGCCGGCATTGCTGAGGCGAGTGCCAAGGGGATTCAAGACCTTGGTAAAGTCATGAAGCTGGTCATGCCTAGAGTGGTTGGCAGAAGCGACGGTAAGCGAGTCAACGAGCTGGCAAAAGCGCTTCTGAGCGGCTAACGTTCGTGGATTGCGTGTGGGACACCTTGGCTGGGAGTCTCCATGAAGACATGCATTATTTAGATCATCCATTGGCGATTGTTTGTTTTTCGGGGCGTGTCCAAGGCGAAGCGATTTTCGTGAAGCTTTGATACGAGGCACGTATGCAGACTCTGAAAATAATCGAAACGCGCATCCGTGGTGGTCTCTGCTTGTGAATGGGGTCGACCTGATTCTCATCTTCGTGCTGGTTCTCTTTGGCCTGAGAGGATTTTTTCGAGGCCTTTTCCGAGAAATTTTGTCTTTGGCAGGTTTAATCGCGGGTTTCATGTTGGCCGCTGCGTTTCTTCAACCGATGGCCTCTTATGCCGAGGGTTTCTGGAAAATGCCGCCGTTAATTCTCAAAGGCTCGATCTTCGTAATTATCTTTTTTCTGGTGTACTTCTTGTTTAATCTTGTTGGCTGGTTGCTGCATCGTTCGGAAAGTCTGTTATTTCTCAAAACAGTGAATCGCGCCGGCGGCGTTGCCATGGGTTTAGGCAAGGGCGCGGCGATCGTGGCGCTGATCATTTTTTTTCTGAGCGATGCGGCGTGGTTACCTAAAGCAGGGCAGGAGAAATTTCACGGGTCATATCTCGTCTCGCCGCTGTCGCACTTTGCGGCGAGCCTGATTCGTATTGGCAAACAGAGGGTTCTTTTTAGCGCAGAGTTGGAGCAGACTTCGTCCCCCGGCGCCAAACGCCTGTAGCTTCCTGCAATGATTAGCCAAGAAAAGATCGTTGAGATTCGTAATCGCGCTTCGATCGTTGAGGTTGTTTCCGATTACGTCACCTTAAAAAAGGCGGGCCGCAACTACATGGGGTTATGCCCCTTTCATGCGGAAAAGACTCCGTCGTTTACGGTCAGCGAAGACAAGGGAATCTATCATTGTTTCGGCTGTCAAACCGGCGGAAGCGTTTTTCATTTTCTAATGCAGTACGATCAGTTGACTTTTCCCGAAGCGGTCGAGCGAGTTGCGAAACGCTACGGGATCATCGTCGAGCGAAGCGATCGGCATCTAAATTCCGACGGGTCCGAACGAGAGGTTCTCTATCGGATCAATGAACGTGCCGCCGCTAACTATCAGAAATTGCTTTTTCGCTATCCGGACGGCGAAAAAGCTTTAGAGTATTTGAATTCCCGGGGTGTGGACGAAGCGACCGCGCGCAAATTTATGTTGGGCTACGCGCCCCAGGGTGGTTCGGGAATGATCAATCTTCTCCGCCAGGAAAAAATTCCGCTGCAAGATGCGGTCCGTCTTGGCTTGATTGGCCAGCGCGGGCCGCAAGAATTTTACGAAAAATTTTTTGCTCGGGTTATCTTTCCAATCGTTAGCCCAGCAGGAAAAATCGTCGGCTTCGGCGGTCGTGTGCTCGACCAACGCCTTCCCAAGTATCTGAATTCGAGCGAAACGCCGCTTTTTCACAAAGGCGCGACTCTCTACGGGCTTTATCAAGCAAAGGATGGCATTCGTAAATCAGATCGCGTGGTGTTGGTTGAAGGTTATCTCGATGTCATCGCTTTATCGCAGCATGATATTTCTTACGCTGTCGCAACTCTCGGCACGGCGCTGACAGTGGATCATGCGCGCGTTTTATCGCGTTATACGAAGAACATTATCGCGCTATTCGACGGCGATGACGCCGGGCAGAAGGCGGCGGCGCGGAGCTTTGAGGTCTTTGTCGAAGCCGGCTTGCTGGGGCGCGCGGCATTTTTGCCTAAAGGAGACGATCCCGATACCTTCGTGCGTCGCCACGGCAAAGCGGGGATAGAAACAGTCCTCGATGGAGCTGTGCCGCTGGCGGATTATTTTTTCTCGTGGCTCGAAGGTCGCTTTGGTAAGAGCCTCGAGGGAAAAAGCCAAATCGCCGGCGAAGTGAGTCGTGTGTTGGCCAAAGTGAACAATGCTTTCGAAGTCGACTTACTGGTGCGCCGGGCGGTCGATATGTTGGGAATTCGCGAAGAACTGTTGCGCCGGCCTGTCCAGGTGGCGGGTTCGCCTCGTCGCAACTCTCGCAGCCCTATGGCGACAATGGCGACGGACGGGAATCGTGACGACGTCGCGGAGCGGTCGCTGGTGGGCTTGATGCTGCGAACGACCTCCGCAGTTGCAAAAATGGCAGAGGAAAAGGATGCGGCGGATTGGTTCGGGCCGAAGTGGCGCGGGGTGGTTGACGGAGTGTTGCGCGAATGGCTAGAAGGTGGAAATGTCGATGTGGCGCGGCTCACCCAACGATTGCCACCGAATTTGGCGGGCGAGGTCACGGCGCTAGCGATGGCAGGAGAGGATCCGTCCGATGCTGAATGCGCCCGAATGATTACGGATTGTCTCGCTCATTTGCGCCGCAAGTATCTTAAAGGAATGGAGCGCGAGGTGCGCATCGCGATCCGCGCCGCCGAAGAGCAAAACGACGAGAAAGCGAAGAGAGAAAGGATACTAGAATGGCAAGACCTCGTACGAAAAGAACGCCAGCTAGAACGCCGAAAACTCGAGCCGAAGCGACCCGCCCGGTAGCAAAATCTTTATCCGGCTCAGATTCTGCCGGGACCCCGGCGGAAAAGAAAAATCTGAAGGAGGTCAAGAAGCTCATCGACCTGGGCAAGGAGAAGGGCTATTTGACCTACGACGATGTTAACGACATGCTGCCGGCGGAAGTCGTTTCCCCGGACCAGATCGATGATGTCATGTCGATCTTCGGTGAAATGGATATCGAGGTCGTGGATGCTAATCAGCGAGTGACGCTCGGCGGCGCGGGTGAGGAACTTGCCGAAGAAGAAGAGGAAGAAAAGGAAATCGATGGCGACGTGGACGGCGACGTCGTCGGCAAAACCGGAGATCCGGTGCGCATGTATCTACGCGAGATGGGCACTGTATCGCTCCTGAGCCGCGAGGGGGAAGTCGAAATCGCTAAGAAGATTGAGGAAGGCGAAAACCGGGTCATTAATGAAGTTTTATCGAGTCCGTTGGCTCTGACGTACATCTTGGACCTCGGTGAGAAACTCGCGCAACATGAAATTCGCGTGCGCGAGATTATTAAAGAAGAGGGTGAAGAAGACAGTGAGGACTTCGAGGACGAGGAGGTGCATGAAAAGAGACTGCTTGACCAGATTGGCAAGATTCGGCGGCTGACCAACGATCGAGAAAAAATCAAGCGCCAACTCGATGGCAAACGAGTATCCGCGCAGCGGCGCCGCTCACTCTTGGATAGTGTGACAAAGTATAGCGAGAAAATTATCAATGCCCTGATCGGGTTGCAGCTTAATCGAAAGCAAACCGAGGCGATTGCAGATGGGCTGAAACGCGCGATGGAGCGAATGCAGTCGCTTGAGCGTAGAGTCAGGGAGTTCGAGCACAGAGTTGGCAAGCCTTCAGCCGAAATATTGAGGCTCGTTGCCGACGCCGACGGTCGCAAGAAGAATTGGCAAAAGATTACCGGGTCCATGCGCATGGGACATGACGCGATCTTGCATATGGCCGAGGATATCCGTAACGCTCGGCGCGATATCCGGCATATCGAGAAGGATCTTGAGATCCCGACGGACGAGATCAAGCGCCGGGTTTATTCGATCATCGAGGGGGAGACCAAAGCCAACTTGGCGAAGAAGGAACTGATCGAAGCCAACCTTCGCTTGGTCGTAAGCATCGCCAAGAAATATACTAACCGTGGCTTGCAATTTCTGGATCTCATCCAAGAGGGGAATATCGGCTTGATGAAAGCCGTGGACAAGTTCGAGTATCAGCGCGGTTATAAATTTTCAACCTATGCGACTTGGTGGATCCGTCAGGCGATTACCCGGGCGATCGCGGACCAGGCGCGCACGATACGCATCCCCGTCCATATGATCGAAACGATCAATAAATTGATCCGAACGTCGAGGTATCTGGTCCAAGAAATTGGCAGGGAGCCGACACCGGAGGAAATCGCCACGAAGATGGAGATTCCGCTCGATAAGGTGCGCAAGGTATTGAAAATTGCGAAGGAGCCAATTTCGCTGGAGACGCCGGTCGGCGAGGAGGAAGACAGTCATCTTGGCGACTTCATCGAGGATAAGCGTATTATTACGCCTTCCGATGCGGTGGTGAATATTAACTTACAAGAACAAACGCGCAAAGTCTTGGCGACTCTGACGCCGCGCGAAGAGCAGGTCTTGCGCATGCGCTTCGGCATCGGCGAAAAATCCGATCATACGCTGGAAGAGGTAGGGCAGAAATTTACCGTTACACGGGAACGGATTCGCCAAATCGAGGCGAAGGCTTTGCGTAAACTCCGTCATCCCAGCCGCAGCAAACGGCTAAAAAGTTTCATGGAAACCTGAAAACTACGTGCGGCTTGCACCGGCAGGATATATCTTTCACTCTTCTTTAATTCTCATCGGGCCCATAGCTCAGTTGGTTAGAGCCACCGGCTCATAACCGGTTGGTCCCTGGTTCGAGTCCAGGTGGGCCCACCACTTCACTTTCTCGTTTTATATAGGCGGGTACGTTTGTCGGCGAGCTCCGTCCGGCGTGCGCGCCAGTTGCAGAGCCCCAGTGGCCGGCATACAAACACGTAAATCTTTTTCACAGTCGGCGACTACGCTAACGCTCGTTTGGTCTCGATACCTGGATCATGAATGGCAGACGGTTCGTTGCTTGCGTCCCGGGCGTCTTTTCGCTGTTTTTAAATCGGGCCAGCCCGCCTTTTTTTTTGCAGGTCAATGGGATTCGAGCATTCAAGTACCCATCATCCATCAGGGGCGCGTGGAATTAAGCGCCTATTGCGTGACTTGTGAGACAATCCCGTGCTGGTCCTACCCTTGCTTTAATAACTTCCCCGATATGAATCCCACGGACAAGAAAACGACTTTGCTCGCATCACCGGAAGAACCTCTGGATACCGAAAAGCTTTTGCTCGAACGGATGAAGAATAGCTCCTCCAGCGAGGATTATTTTCGCTGGATGCTTTTCGTCGTTGGCTTTTACAGAGGCATCAACAACATTGAAGCGGCCAGTGGTTTGCTCGAAGGCTTTATCAAAATCACCAAGAATATCGAACAATCCGCTCATTGTTATTTGGCGCTTGGACAGATTGCTACCGACGAGCAGCGGCACGAAGATGCACTAAAACATTTCACGAATGCGCTAGAGCTTGCGCCGAAGAAACGCAAAGTCATCTATGTGCTGCAGAACAATATCGCTTATTGTCTCAATACGCTCCGCCGCTTTGTTGAAGGGGAGAAGCATTGTCGATGCGCCATCGATATCGACTGGACCCGTGCGAGTGCTTTCCGAAACCTTGGAATTAGTCTGAATGGCCAGGGAAATGTGCTTGGTGCCGTATGGGCGCTGACCGAGGCAGTTCGGGCCGACGCTGCCGATGGCCGCGCCGCCGCGACATTGACAAAACTCATAGCCTTGCATCCGTCTGTCGCAGTCCAATGTCCGTGGGTTACCCAGGTTTTAACCGCCGATTTTAGTGCCAATCCTGACGTTCCGTTAATGTAACTCTAGCGCATTGGTTCTCCGGACGTCAGCGCATATTTTCTACTGGGCCCGATCGCGTGTGGGCATTGCGTCGGTGGGCCGATGTATTTTTGTCGGCTCGTATTGAGCTCTTCCCTGACCTACGTTCTTCCGAATAAGTTTTAATTGCTCTGCCCCCGAGCCCAAGACTTCGTCTAAATTTTGTGTCGGTTAGCCAGCTAGCGTTGCGGCCAATTCGTAAGCGCCATCTTCACTGCAACCAACCTCAATAGCTGGCACGCATAGTTTGCAAAAGTTGTGTCCTTGGACGCCTCTACTTCGCGGCGGTAGACGATGGATCTTGATTACTCGGTGATCGAGATTGAGGGAAAACTCACACGCTAGATAGCCAACGCGGTTGACTTTCACAATTTTGAGTGACATAAGAAGTTTAAGTATATGGCTTAATATACCTAATATTCTTAATATGCTAGACCAAATAGATTTAAAAATACTTTATATTCTCCAAAATGACGGTCGGCGGCGGCTTGCCGATATCGCCGACGAGGTGGAACTGTCTGCGCCGGCAGTGATGGAGCGAGTCAAAAAGTTAGAAGCCAGCGGCGTAATTCGGGGTTATCAAGCTCTCCTGGATGGCAAAAAGGTCGGTAAAGATATCACCGCGTTTATAGGGGTTTCGATCGGCAATCAACGCGATATGGACAAGTTCGCGCATCAGATGGTTGACTATCCGGATGTTTTGGAGTGTCACCATGTTACCGGTGACGAAAGCTTCATCCTCAAAGTGAAATCCGCGAACACTAGCTCGTTGGAGAAGTTGCTTGGGGAGATTCGTTCCGTCGAGGGTGTAACCCGAACGGTTACGAGAGTTGTCCTATCCACCGCTAAGGAGGGACAGGCGCTGGAACTAAATTCTGGACTCGCGGGAGTGTCGTCTGTAAGAAAGAAATGACTTTTGCGAAGAAGAGTTGCGAGTCTGCAAATGACTCGATAAGGTGCCAGAACAGATCAACAAACGCGCACAGCCGTGCTGCAATCCAATAGCGGTTTGCGTTGTAATACAAAGGTGAAAATCATGAGTCTTTCCGGTTTACCGTCGAAGCAGGGCCTCTACGATCCGCAGTTTGAACACGACGCCTGCGGCGTTGGGTTCGTGGTCAATATCAAAGGTGAAAGGTCCCACGAGATCATCGAGCAAGCGCTTACAGTGCTGGAAAATCTCGATCACCGCGGCGCCTGCGGCTGTGAAGAAAACACCGGCGACGGCGCCGGCATTTTGCTGCAGATTCCTCATGCATTCTTAAAAGATGCCTGCGGCGGGTTCGGGTTTCAGCTGCCGGACCCGGGTGAATACGGCGTCGGCATGATTTTCTTGCCCGATCAAAGAGATCAGCGCCGGCGCTTCGAAAAGAAAATCGAAGAAATCATCGCCGACACCGGCCAGAAGCTTCTCGGCTGGCGCAAGGTGCCCACCGACAACATGTACCTCGGCGACACGGCCAAGGAGTTCGAGCCTTTTGTGAGGCAAGTGTTTATCGGCCGCGGCGAAGGTGTGAACGACGACCTGGCGTTCGAGCGCAAACTCTACGTAATTCGCCGGCGGGCGGAAAATGCGATCCGTTATGAGGGTCTCGCAGGCGGGGATTTTTTCTACGTTCCGAGCCTGTCCTGCCGCACGCTCATCTACAAAGGTATGCTGACGCCGCGCCAGGTAGCGACGTTTTATCCCGATCTTTCCGATCCCCTAATCGAAACCGCGATCGCCGTCGTTCATTCGCGTTTTAGCACCAACACTTTTCCAAGTTGGGGACGGGCGCATCCGTATCGCTATTTGATCCATAACGGCGAGATCAACACACTGCGCGGTAATGAAAATTGGATGTACGCCCGCCAGGGCATGCTCGCCTCCGACCTTTTCGGCGATGATCTAAAAAAAGTCTTCCCGATCATTCAAGAAGACGGCAGCGACTCGGCCAAGTTCGACAACTGCCTCGAGTTCCTGGCTCTAAGCGGGCGATCCTTGCCGCATGCGGTCATGATGATGATCCCGGAGCCCTTGGAAAATCATGAGAGCATGGATGGGAAGAAGCGGGCTTTCTACGATTATCATAGCAGTTTGATGGAGCCGTGGGATGGCCCCGCCTCGATCGCTTTTACCGACGGCACCGTGGTCGGCGCCGTACTCGACCGCAACGGTTTACGGCCGTCGCGTTACTACGTGACCAAGGACGATCTCGTCATCATGGCTTCCGAGGTGGGCGTGCTCGACGTGCCGCCGGAGCGGGTCTTGGAAAAGCGCCGCCTTCAGCCTGGCAGAATGTTTCTCGTCGACACCAGCGAAGGACGCATCATCAGCGACGAAGAAATCAAGCAGGAGATGGCAGCGGCCAAGCCTTACGGCAAATGGTTGAAAGAGAACATCGTGCGCTTTGCCGATTTGCCCGACGTCAAGGAAGAAGAGCCAAAGGCGAATCATCAAGCGACGCTTCAGCGCCTGCAAGCGTTCGGTTACAACTTCGAAGACCTGCGCGTCAACATCGGACCGATGGCGCAGAATAGTATCCAGCCCGTCGGTTCCATGGGCACGGACACGCCGCTGGCGGTTTTGTCCGACAAGCCGCAGTTGCTCTACAATTATTTCAAGGAACTGTTCGCTCAAGTTACCAATCCGCCGATCGATCCGATCCGCGAGGAATTGATCACCTCGACGACGTTGACCATCGGCAGTGAGGGTAATCTCGTCGACCCGAAGGCCGAAAGCTGCCGGCAGTTGAGACTGCCGGATCCGATTCTCAAGAATTCCGATATGGAAAAGCTCCGGCGTATCGATCAGCCGGGAATCAAATCGGCGACTTTGCCGATCTTGTTCAAGCCGAGCGAAGGCAAGGCAGGACTGGAGCGCGCATTAGGAAATCTGTTCAAGGCTGCCGACAAGGAGATTGCCGCGGGAACCACGATACTTATTCTTTCCGACAAGGGCGTCGATCGCAAGCTGGCGCCGATTCCGGCGCTGCTCGCAACCTCCGGCTTGCACCATCACTTGATCCGCACCGGCAAGCGCACACGGGTGGGTTTGGTTCTCGAGTCCGGCGAGCCGCGCGAGGTGCATCATTTCTGTCTGTTGCTCGGGTATGGCGCTCAGGCCATCAATCCCTATCTGGTTTACGAGTGTTTGAATGACATGATTGACGAAGGCTTGCTGCCAGGCACCTCTTATCACGACGCGGTCAAAGGCTATGACAAGGCGGTTTATAAAGGCGTGGTCAAAGTCATGGCCAAGATGGGCATCTCGACCATCAAGTCCTACTGCGGCGCGCAAATTTTTGAGGCCGTGGGTCTCGGCAAAGAATTGATCGACAAGTATTTCACCTGGACGCCGTCGCGCATAGGCGGCATGGGTTTGGTTGAGATCGCGCGCGAAGCGGAACAGCAGCATGCGCGCGCTTTTCCGACCTATCCGCTGAACGGCCATACGCTGGAGGTCTACGGTCAGTATCAATATCGCAAGGACGGCGAGTTGCATCTGTTCAATCCGCGGACGATCCATCTGCTCCAGAAAGCCACGCGCAACAACGACTATAAAACGTTCAAGGAGTATACCCGCCTGATCGACGATCAGTCCGAGCGCATGGCGACGATGCGCGGGTTGATGACTTTGAAATATGAGGCAAAGCCGATTCCGATCGAGGAAGTCGAGCCTGTGGACGAGATCGTCAAGCGGTTCAAGACCGGCGCCATGTCTTACGGCTCGATCAGCAAAGAGGCGCATGAAGCGCTGGCGATCGCGATGAACCGGATCGGCGGCAAGAGCAACACCGGCGAGGGCGGCGAAGATCCGGCGCGCTATACGCTCGAGCCCAACGGCGATTCGAAGAACAGCGCGATCAAGCAAGTGGCATCGGGGCGGTTCGGCGTGACGAGCTACTATTTGACGCAAGCCAGGGAACTGCAGATCAAGATGGCGCAGGGCGCCAAGCCGGGCGAAGGCGGC
>Ga0137382_10000462_pt1 | contig 16820 bp, 16 predicted proteins | sample SagtaG_15_FD_104816 | JGI IMG/M metagenome (GOLD analysis project Ga0137382, IMG submission 104816) | Vadose zone soil microbial communities from Sagehorn Ranch, Mendocino, California, USA - Sage2_R_20_16 metaG | ecosystem: Environmental > Terrestrial > Soil > Vadose zone | place: USA... | reverse complement strand
TATCAGGCCTTGCCGTTGGTACTAATGCATTGGCTGGCGGCGGCGCTGAAACAGACGCGCAGCAATATAGAGGCTATGCGATAAGATGGACAGGCTGGAATCGTGATGCTGGCAGCTCACAGATTGCAGGGCAATGGTTAGCAGTGTCGAACGATCCCGGAATGCCAATGCTGTTCACCTCCGTTCCGGGCAGTCACGGTACTTATCGCAAAGGTAACTATTTCAACTTGGCGGTACAAGTTGATGACGGCCAAATTTACATTGACGAGACTACCCCAAAAGAAGAACAAGAAAAACAACGTCAATTGGGTTTTAATAGAATCCGAACCCTTATCGATGAAACGGTTGGCTGATGTACTCCCGCAAAGTCACCGCTCAGCAAATTTCCCTCGCTGAAACTGTTCTAGGTTTCAAATTGAAACAGCGTTCGGTTCCTGAAGTAGAGTTTTACAACAAGCATTTTCACGCACTCACCCAATTCAACGATAAAGGCGTTGCTGTCGGTTGGCGCAAAGAGTTGCGTCCTAATGGTCCAACAGCAGAAGAAGCCCGGTATATTTTAGGCGAGATCGTAATGTGCAAGCTCGATCTCCTTTATTTTGGCACGCGTTACGTTTTCATTAAAGACCTGAATAAAGAAATAGTGCGTTGGGCGCCTAACATCGCTCAACTTGTCCTGATTAGTATTTGGGGATCGGCGGAAGAAAAACAATGGGCCATCCTTCTTCTTGAACTTAAAGCAAGACAGCTTGGCATTACCACTGCAAATATGATTGCTATTGCACACCGGGTTTTATTCTGGCGCGGCACCGACGCGATTATGGCTTCAAGTAGTCCCTCCAAATCGAGAGATATGGCCGATAAAGTCGAATTGATTTGCGACAATATGCCGTGGTGGTTACTGCCGACTCGGTCTGCGTCTCAAACTGGTGGGCTACTTGAGTATAAGGGATTGACCTCCAAGCTGAATATCTTTTGGGGCAATCAGAAAGAAGGGCTATCACGCGGATCGACTCCCGGCGTATTTCATTTGAGCGAAATTCCGGATTTTGAAGAACCAAAGGAAAAGATCGAAGACTCATTGCTGAATACAATCCATGAACACCCGATGATTTTTGGCGTCATGGAGTCAACGGGAAAGGGAAAAGGAAATTACTGGCACGAAGTGTGGGTAAAAACCAAAGAACTCTATCCATTAGGCCAGTCAAGAATGCGTCCATTATTCCTCCCTGTCTATGTAGGAGAGAAAGATTTATATCCGACAAAGACATGGCTTGTAATGCATCCGATCCCTGATCGTTGGCAACCAAAGGAAATCACCGAGCGTTATCGTGTGAATGGAGAGCAATACGTTGCCAACGATCCCGATCTACGCGAACACATGGGCGTCAATTGGAAGATGTCTCGCGAACATATGTGGCGCTGGGAATTTCAAAGGAATGAGGCGATTGAAAAGAAAAACCTTTCGGGTTTTCTTCAGGAATGGGCCGCAACCGATCTTGATGCTTTCCAGGCTCCCTTCAGTAATGTGTTTGGCGGTGAATTGATTTATGAAATTCAATCCCAACAGCCAATGCCAAAAGCGGTATTTGGGATCGAAGGGCCAATAGACGAGATCAATCCATACATCCATCCGTTTCAAAACGAAATCGATCCATCTAAAGACCCGATCATCGTTAGACCGTGTTGGACTGATTCCGTTCCTGTCTCGGAATATCGATTTGTCCCACTCGTGTGGCATGGCTACCCATCAACTTTTAGTCCGATTGGTAAACTGATTATCTGGGAATGGCCGGAGGATGGTGAAGAACACGGGTTAGGTGTTGATTGTTCTTACGGTAAAGACAAAGACTTATCCGCACTTGAGGGAATGCGAAATCGAACCCTAGACCGGCCAGAAGCCCAAATCCTTGAATTCGTTTCGCCGCTATTGGATTCTCATTTACTTTGGCCTTACACTTTTGCGATTGCTGACTTTCTTTCCGTGCAGCGTAATGGAATAAAAAGTCAGTGTCGCGTCTCAATTGAACTGGCAGCAAACGGGCAAGAAGTTCAACGAGAAATGCAGGATCGTGGTTGGTGGAATTTTCACCAACGAGTACCTGACGACGCTAAGACTGTTGATTATGGACGAGATTATCGGTATGGATTTGAAACGACGAGAAAGTCTCGACCAAAGGTCACGCAAGGACTGGAACGCGGCATCCGTGACAAGACTGCGATTATCAATTCGCCGTGGCTATTGGAAGAGTGCGGTGGGTTAATTTGGAATGCTGATAAACAACGATTAGAAGCAGGATATGGATCAACAGATGACCGATATATGGCGCTGGGAATTATTCGTGCTTCACTTCATCAAACAGAGACTCCAGCTATGAGAGTGAGCGCGCATCAACAAAAAGCTGAGCGTGAACAGCGGGCTAATCATCATCCAGCATTCCGAGTTCCCGATCAGATGCGAGACGTACCGAGCGAGTGGTATCTGGATAATGAACATTTGATGGTCGGAATAAAGGATTGAAGTTTCAGGGAAACGGTTCTATAGTTTGGTAATTATTATGAACCCAGTAGAAAATTATTGCGGATACGCAATCAAGTGGACAGGATGGAAGGGTCGCTACGGTCAATTGACCGCCCATCGGATTTCACCGCTTGGTAAATTAGGCGATCATCTTGAGTTGAACGTTGTGGGCGGCGCAGACTTTAAGGGCCGCCTACCGCAAATGCGAGAACTTATTGATAAGTGGGTTAAAAAATGATAGCGCACGATTTTCTCTGCCCGAGCAACCACATTACCGAACGTATGGTGAAAAGTGGCCAACAATTCATCAGGTGCCCCGAATGCGGCAAGCGCGCGGGATTGGTCTACCTTTCGCGCGCGCAACGTAATGCTCAGCGATTTGAGCCAGTTTACTATCTTGAAAACGCGGCTGGAGAAAAAATTATTCCGCCTGCCGGCGACAAGGAAATTGCGGCGATGATGCCTGATTATGTTCAAAAAGAAGCACGAACATTATCTGAGGTTCGAGAATTAACAAAACATCTGGATCGCCAAAGCCAAGAGAGGTTTTACAAATACCATAGCAAGCGAATCGAGAACAAGCGGCGCAACACCGAAACAAATCTCGAATTTGCTCTTCGCGCACGAGAAAAGATGAGCGATCCGCTGGCTCAAAAGATGACAGATTACGCGATTGAGAAGATGCGCGACCAAAGACGCGAAATTCTACCAACTTTCAAGTCCAGCGGTCATTTTGAGGTGTTTGAGTAATATGGAAGAACAGATCGGCGCGAACTTGAATCGCGACCAAATTAAGCTGCGAGAGCTTGATCCTTCAGCGCACCGTGCCCGATCTGCTCAGCCAGGATTATAGCTGAACTAAGACCAAAAATGGAACAAGAATCCCCCGAACCTTTCAACACGCAGCGGTCTAACTACATCTGTCCGCCAGAATCCGATTCTGAGGGTGTTTTTCAATGGGTAAAGCGTGCAATTACCGAAAAAGATGCCTTTTTACGCACGCAAACAGCTTATGCGGACATTCCAAATGCTATTCAAGTGTTAATGGGAGCGCCTGAAGATCGCTTTCCTAAGGACAGATCGAATGTTCAGGTCAACTTTCAGAAACGTCTGGGGCATGAATTAGTCGCAAATCTCTCAAACACTCGCCCAATCTCAGGGTTTGAGACATTTAATCACGAATTAGATCCTCAAGTTGATATTCTCAACAAGGTTTCAGTCAATCACTATTACAATGCGAACGTAGATCGTGTTTTCAAGAAATGGTTACAGTGGTCGCTTGTCTCGACCGGATGGCTAATCGACAGTTGGCAGCCGAGTTACGGGAAGTACGGGAAAGGCGAGATTCATTTTGGGGTGCGTGGCTCGCTAGACTGTTGGCCCATCCAACTTCCCGCTGATAATGATTATCAAAAAGCCTACGCCTTTGGGATAACAACCGAAACTCCGTTGCATTTGGCCGATGATATCTGGGGAGAAAAGAATCCAGCGGCCATAGTTGCAGATCGATCTGCTCCAAGTCTTTTTCGTAACCCGCTTCAAGCAATTCGTTACTATGCCTCTCCGCTCTTGAATGCCGTTGCCAATAAAGACGCTCAGCGGAGCGGAAAACGCGACGTTGTAGATATCTTTGATATTTACGTGATGGACATGAGCGTAAACAAATCCGGCAAAGAACGGAAGATGGGCGATTGGGACGGTAATATACCTAAGAATTCATGGTCATATAAAGTTCCTTGTGTTGGTCAACCGTTGCCGACTGGGATCAAAGTTCCGTCTGGTGAATTCGACGATGATGGTAGAGAGAAGATGATTGATCATACCCGACCCGCCAAAGATGCTGATTGCCTGCTTTACCCAAACCGCAGATTAATTACCGCTACAAGGCATGGAGTGTTGCGCGATGGGCCTTCCTATTGGTGGCACGGTGAAGTTCCGGCAGAAAAACTTTGTCTTGATGAATGGTTTGAATTCTTGGGAGTAGTAGGCACGAAAGACGGCGGCCTGCTTCAACGAGCTTACAATGAAATCATTCGCGGGGTGGTGGACATGGTGAACGTCTCTCTCGATCCGCCTCTGGCTTATATTGAGGGCGCAATTGCTAAATCTGATGTTAAAAAGATAAGTCTCAGGCAAAAGGGAGTTCGTATTCCCAAAAACCCAAACTTCGGCAAAGTTTTTGAGACGTTAATTGATGCCGCTTACTACCAAATATCTGCCGCCGTCCCGGTTGTTTTAGAGAAGATGCAGCAACTCATGGAGTATCTTCTGGATATTAACAACATCAAGGCGCTGGCATTACGCTCTCAAGTGCCCGCCCAAGACACAGTTGAAGCATTTAATACTATTGCTGGGGCGATTACTACTGATAGATCGCGAACGATGGAAGCTGCGGTAAATCGAATTTATAATCGTGTTGGGCATCTGATTTTCCAGTTTTATAACAGTTCGCGCCGCCTAAAAGAACTTGGGCCAAGCGGCCTCGCCAAAGAAGACTTCGATTTTGATCCAGATAATCTAATTCCCGCAAAAGCAGAAGAAACTGAAGCTGACAGGCTCATTAGAGCACGGGAGCATGCCAAGAATTTTAGTTTCCATCTTGAGCCGGGATCGTTACATGATCTTGTCTCGATGTCTCAGCGACTAGCTATGCTCCAATTGAAGCGCAGTGGCGCCCCGATTTCTTGGAATACAGTCTTAAAGCTTTTCAAGGTAGCAAATGTAGGAACGCTACCCGACGATCCGCAAACAGAACTTGCGAAATGGCAAGCTGAATTGGAAATGCAAGCTGAATTGGCGCAAAAGTTTGCTCCGCCACAGCAAGGAACGTCAGGCGGAACGGGAAATCTCCCGCCTGAATTGCTTGCCGCCGTACAGGCTCTGATGCAAACAAACGGCGGTGGAGCAGGAAACCCCGGCGTTGGCAGAAAACCAAGTTCAGGAACGCCTCCGCACATGGTTAGCAAAGCTGATGGGTCGCAGACGGTGAGCGAATCGAGATAAGAAATGCCGGAATGTAACGCAACTGTTTCCCTGAGTGGTGCCTGCGGCAAACCTGCAGTCGCGGAAGATTCAACAGGTGTCTATTACTGCGAGACGGATTACAAATTCGGACTCAAGACCCTTGAACTTTATCCTGACGCACTTGCTAATTTAGAGAAGCGGGGTATTCACAACTTCGAGATACACCGATTATGAGCGCTGTAGTCAAAATCATTCCTAAGGATAAACGCTTGCGCGTGACCGCGATCTATGCTCACAAGACGGTTGAATACGGCGGAAACGTCTTTGAATTTATTCAGCAACTTATTGACGAGCGATGTACCGGAAGGGGCACTTTCAACCTCAGAGAAGGTGATGCTTATGGCTTGGAATTTGATTTCAGAGAAAAGTCTATTGACGGGGAAGATATTTAGAGCGTACTCTTAGCAGCGAGAAAACGGTACGGGCTAAAACGGTTCGCTCCTTCCAAGGAGAACGACGGAGGCTCAGATCAGAAACGGTCTGGGCCTCCCTTCGTTTTAGTCGCACTTAAAAGATGACACCGGATGTTCCCCAATTTCCGCAACCACAAGCCCCACCGAGGGTCGATCCGTCTACGATGTTGTCTGCTATGGGCCAACCAGAGCAGGCAGTACCGGATGATGCCGCGATGCAAATTCAGAATCAGTTCGTTGATCTGAGTACGGTATTGCAGCACTTAATGAAAGGGGTTACGGACATGGCGAGTAAGTTTCCCGCGTTTGGTCAAAGAGCACAAGATATTGCTCAGGCCGCACAAGGGATACACGACTCGTTGAATGAGGGAATGATGGACGCCATAAAACAACTCAGAACGGCAGAGCCAGTAGCCCCGCCGTCATCTGGGTACTAAGGTTATCTGCAATCTCAAATATCAGGGAAGGGGAAACCTGCAATCCTGATTGAGAAGGATAACACAACTGCTGCAACCCGAAAGGGAAGGCGAAAGGACAATTGAATATGAAAGACGACTTTAATCTCGATGAGTTCTTGGCAGAAAGAGAATTCGAGAACGACGACGAAAAGGAAGCAGCGCGAAAGATTTTCTCTCGCGAGAAAAATCAGCGGGCAGTGCTTACTCAAAAGGCATTTGACCGAAAGATGGACGCAGCCAAGACCGATTTGGCTGAGAAACAAGCGACCTTGGCCGAGAAGCAAGCGACTTTGGATGGCTTGGTAACGGACAACATTAGTTACAAAGGGAAGGCCGATCAGGCCGTAGAAGAGTACAAGGCCAAAACCGAAAAGGAAGTCGCCAAACTCAAGTTGCAGGTAGCGAAAGCGGCTGAACTGGCAGGGCTTGATCCCGACGATGTTGAAGTTGATTTGCCGGCCCCAAAGCGGAAACCGGAAATCGACCTGTCCGAACTCGACAAGAAATTCGTCAATTTGGACGCGATTAACAAACTAGCCACGGGCCACATCAACCTGACGCTCGATCTTGACGACATCAAGGACGTTCACGAGGATTTGATTGGCAAGAAGATGTCTCGGAAAGAAAAAGAGAACCTTCTGGCTGAATACAATAAAGACATTGCTGCTGCCCTCAAGATTGGCGCAGCAACGCCTCCTTTAATGGCGACTGCTGATCGTCTGCACGGATACACGGAAAAACGCTCTGAGTTAGATAAGGGTAAGTTGGCGAAACTTGTTGCGGATGCAGAAGAAAAAGGTCGCCAACGAGCAATTAAAGAGATGGGAGACAGTGGATTGCCTACGCCTCGTCGCGCTGGCACTGGCTCCGTTCTCTTTGCAGACAAAACGCGCAAACCGACTGATCCGCCCGTGAGAGACAGGGGCATTAAGTTGGCGTTGGAGGCGTTGGAAAAACAAAGAGCCGCCGCGTGATCGTGGTGTTAAGCGGGGCGGTGATGGGAGAACGATGCGGAGAAGAAAAGTTGAGGACTATCCGGTACTGCGGGCGTCTCAAATAGAGATTGCTAGGCTTGCCGCGTTCATTGACGGCGAAGGTTGCATTATGGTCAACCGCACTGTTGGTCAACGGAAGTATGTCGCAACCTACTTAATCGTAGTCGTTACAAACACCGATCCTCGTCTAACCCAATGGTGCCTTAAAAACTTTGGGGGTAGCGTTTATTCCACAAAGAAAGTTCCGCCTCGGCGGGATATTTACAAGTGGACCGTTACCTGTAAAGAGGCCGAGATGGTATTGCGTGCCTGTCTTCCGCATTTTGTTATGAAGAGAGAGCAAGCAGAACTCGGATTGGTCTACCAAGAAACGATTGGGGTAAACGGCAAAAAGGTTCTTCCGAGTGTTCGCCAAGAACGAGATTTGATTCGCCAACAGATGAAAGATTTACGTTGGCAATCAGTTTCGTTGGACGAACTTTCGGAAAGCGAATCCGTTAACTAAACAAAGGAGAATTACATTGGCAGACCCTAATGTTTCCGAACTCAACACCGCGTCCGAGATAATTTTTAATACTCAAGTCGAAGACAATTTTGGCAAGAACGACCCCTTTCTAAAATACATGAAGGACACGCGAACCGTGCCTTTCACTTCTGGTACGAAGATTCAGAACCCTTTTGTTTATCAAGGGATGATCGGCGGGCCGGTAGCAGACGGCGAGAATTACAACATCGATGTTGTGGATATCTTGACGGCCAATCAATTCAACATGCGTCACTACGAAGTGAACGTGTCCGATTATCTCTCGAAGATCAATATCGAAAACGGCGACGGCGACCATACAAAAATCAAACTGATCGATTTGAAGATGGAAGAAGCCGTTTTGACGATGGGCCGCAAACTCGCCATTGCCGCTGCTCATCATGGGCAAGCCAACGGCTCAACGATTACCGAGAACCGCATCAAGCACATCAATGGGTGGGCTGAAGCGATCAACAACGGCACGGACAATTCGTGGGAAGGGGATCTGTTTACCACTTATGGCGGCACGCTACGGGGTGGAGTAGTGGGCAATGCCAACTCAGGCAACATCCGTTGGTATGGGGACGCGACGGGAGCGCCGGGCGCAATAGGCTATTCGCAGATCGTCCGTTCGTTGATGTCTACACGAGTTGGCGGAGAGATGGCTGATCTGATTCTGGCGAACAAATTTGGGGTTGCTACCATCCTTGAAAAGTTCCAGACTCAACAGCGTTTTCAAGAGAAGGACAATATCATCCTCGGCGCGAAAACCTTCAGTTGCATGGGCGCTGAATTGATGATCTCCGATTATTTCCCGTCTTTGATCGACGGTGAGAACACGGTAGATGGCAACTACCTGACTGCGAACTTTACGTCAGCCGCGTCAGGAATTTCCACCGCGTCGGGACTACCTGCAAATAAGACCATTCAACCAAATGAGCTTTTGGGGTATTTCAATACGAAGACATGGGATTTCTACGTTAGCAACTCTGCTCTGTATGGCCTCGGTTGGACAGGGTTCAAGGTTGCCCAGGACACAGACATGGTTGCGGGACAGCATCACGCAGTTTGCAATCTGCTGTGCCGGAATCCTCGCTTGAATTTATATGGCTTTGGTTTCAATTCCTAATTGGGCCTTTCGATTAACAACTAACCGGCCCAAAGGGGCCAAAGGAGAACAAACACTCAATGGCTGAACCAAATGTAATTCACTTGTCAGGAAACAACTTCCTGAACAATCAAAACGATCAATATCCGGGTGGAGGTGATTCACCCGGATTTGCGCCGGGTCAGGTTCTTAAAACCAAGCGGCTGACTAACGCTCAAGCCTCTGCGCTGTCAAAGAGTTCCATCGGTACGTTGTACGCCGGTATCTATCAGTACGTCCAACTACTCTCTACCGCTTCGCAGGCAGCGGTGAGGGGTAATGCGTGCTTTTGGGCTTCTGCCGCAAACTACATGAGCGGCATCGTTACGTCAGACGGCGGGGCAACTTTAGAAGGCCGATTTGCAGGCGTCTTTATCAACGTGATCACCGCCGCGTACTACGGCTGGATTCAAGTGGAGGGTATGGCCTCTTGCGCGTTCAAATCTTCGGTGTCTGACACCACGGACGGTAACGCAGTTCGGGTTACTACAACCACTTTCACGTTTGATTCTGTGGCTGATGCGACTGCGAATGCTACTTATGGAACCTCAAAAGGTGTTGTAGGCGTGGCAATGGAAGCTGCTGCATCGTCAACCGTGTCTCGCGTGCTGCTCAAGGGCAACGGGCGGAACTTCTAGGAGGGACATTATGGCAACAATGACGGCCTCGGAAGTTCGGAATGGTAACGTATCCTTTGGCGATATGAAGGGTAAGATTGTCGATTTCATAATCGGCACCTATGCTACTAACGGTCTTGCGGTTGATCCACACTCTTTCGGTCTGAATACCCTTCAAGGCGTGCAGATTGTGGGTGGCAATGCCGCTTCCGGTAAGTACCAATATGCTTACGACACAGTTAATAAGAAGTTGTTGGTGTATCGCATAGGGGTAGTGACAGGCACCGTCGCCGCCCCGACATTTACCGGCGATGCGCTCGCGGCCCACAGGCACTCGCTCTTTGTGGCAAGCGGCGCAACAGACGCTACGGGCGCTCGCGTCAATGCCGCCACTAACAGCCTTGCTATGAATAACGCGGCTGCTACCGTTGCGGGTATCGCTGCCGCATCCGGCACGGCCGGCGGCGTAGTGGATGTGACAGGTGGAACTCCTACTGGCACGAATTCCGCTCCGGCTTTCACTGGTGGCGTGGCAGGGCCACTCACTGAAGTGTCAAATGGCGTTGACCTCTCGCTGATTACCGTTCGCCTTCTTGGAATGGGATTCTAAGGAGGCTTTGTGTCCAGAACTTTCCGCGAGTTGTGGAACAATTTACTTGGTGACATTCCTGCGCTCGATCAATTTCGGGCGCAGGATTTCATCAATTATGCATGGCGAGATATTCGCGAAGCTCGCCGTTGGTCTTTCTTGTCTGCTGAATCGTCTTTAGACTTCCCTGATCAAATTACCGCTGGCACAGTATCAGTTACACAATTCAGTGATGTGATCTTTGCTGACGCTACCGCTAAAACGGCGTGGGACGCGGTAACTTTGAATATCCCTTTGACTGATCGGCAATTCAGGGTGGGTACCGGGCCTTTGTATCAAGTTATCGCTTATGACTCTATCGGCGATGCTTCGGCAAATTCATGGAACACTGGAGTGATTGCCGGAGCGGCGCAACTTGAACGAACCTACAAAGAAGATACGGATGCAGACGAAACTTACACAATCTATAAGGCGTATCACTCGCCTCCATCGGCAGATTTTCTTTCGTTTACTTCGGTGAAAGATATTCAGAATGGGCGCAACCTGATTCTCGATCTTACTCGTGAAGATTTGAATCGTCGCGATCCAATGCGGGAGTCATTCGGGAATCCTGATTATGTTGCGGTACATCAAGCAGATTCATCTGGCGAAATCAAGGTTGAACTCTGGCCCCACCTTTTGACCGCGAAGTCTTTAGTTTGTGAATATGAGCGTGCCGGAGTAGATTTTACTGATGCTGACAGTTTGCCGTCTATCATTCCAGAATCCCTCCTAATGGAGCGCGCGTTATGGTATGGTTGCCGATGGGCCAATGACAATCGGAACCGATATGATACCCTAAAAGGAATCAATTGGGCGGTAAACATTGCAGCGCATGAATTGGCCTACAAAGAGGCGATTGAAAAGACTAAGATTGTTGACGAAGAAGGGTCGCCATCAAACATTTCTTATTCGCCTGATAGGCACGTGTTTCGAGGATTTGGAGACACAAGTTTTGGGCAAAGTCACGATGACGGCCTAATTCATTACTAAGGAGACGAAAATGAGAAAAGGAAACTTGGTTACACCGTCCGCCGATTTGAGGCTTGGGGACAAGTCGCTAACCGCCAGTCCGGGCATGAAAGAAATGGGTGGCCTGATGTCGGGCGATCAAGCCGGAGTTGATGTTAAGCAAATCGAAACCGTGCAAGTTGGCGCTCCGCATCTACGCACGCCTTCCAAAGATTTGCTGAAGGGTTCAAAGACCCCGACTTCGGCAGGCGCAACGATCAATAAAAATAGCCGCACAATCAAGTCGCCTTCGGTTGACCTTCGCAAAGGAAAGTAATTGTTTGTTTCTACTCCAACACAAGCAGAATTCAGAACGACGCTCTCCAATCGACTTGGCGATCCGCATAATGTTCGATGGACAGTGGCAGAACTCAATCTGCTTATCAATGAAGCGATTCGCACTTGGAACTCTGGTGCGTTCTATCATCGTGCCCGTGGCTTAATTACGACTGTAGTTGGCGAACCTTTTTACGACCTTACTTCTCTCTTGGATGACGGTGCAGGCAACAAGATTTTAGACATGACTGCCACGGCCCAAGATGCTTGTGCTGCGATTGAATATTCTTTTCTCGAAACACCTACCTCTGATTTTACTGTCACATGGTCGGGTACGGAGCAATTCTCATTTGCCGATATATCCAGTGCGATAGAAAAGCGTCGCAATCAATTTCTAGTTGAAACCGGACAAGTGGTTACGGTAGCCGATTTAATTCCAATTACATCGGGCAATGGTAGAACCATTCTTGACGATTCGTTCATTGATGTTCGGCGTGTAGCGTGGAAATCGCTGGACAATACGTTTACGAATCTTTGGCAAGTGGACGAAATCACACTTAATCGAAGGTTGGTGGGATGGAACCGCAATCAAGCTACTCCCCAAAGTTTTTCTCTCGTTACCACCCCTGAAACAATTGTGCAACTTGGGCCAGCGCCGGTGGATTCCGGTAATTTACATGTTTTAACGGTAAAAGCCCCGCCCTTGATCGACTTAGCAGCCGCCTCTTCAATCGGCGTGTTCGAAGATTTCGTGCCTGCGGTTATTTGGGGCGCGCGCGCCGAACTGTTAAGTAAAGACGGGCCGGCGAAAGACGCTCTGAGGGCAGCGTATTGCGAGCAAAGATTTAATGAAGGCATACAACTCGCCCGGCTTATGGCAAGCACCTTACAAGTTCTTGTTGGTGATGAAGACGTGCCGGTGCAGTCGATTGACAGATTGGACATAGCCCGTCCGAACTGGCAGCACACTTCGGCAAGTTCAGGAGCGACTGGAGCGGAGTTAGTGGCCCAAGCTGGCCCAAACCTGATCGCGATCTACAAAGTGCCGTCAATTGTTTATACGTTCACAGTTGATGTAGTACGAAACGCTATTGTTCCTAGCCAAGACGATCATCATATTCAAATTGGCGATGAGTATTTAGGTAGCTTGCTCGGTTATTGCGTTCACTTGGCAATGTTCAAAGAGGGCGGAGCAGATTTTGTTAGTACGATGCCGTTGTACCAAAACTTCTTCAGGGCGGCATCTGGATTCAACGCGAAATTGCAAGCCAACGCGAAAAACTTCCCCGTGCTTTACAAAAAGGCCCAAGTTGAGCGAGAGGAGATGGCTGCTTAAGTGCAATTTAATTCCATTAGGAAGCGATTTGGAGTTCGCGGCATTCAACTCTCGCGACCTGTTGATCTACTGGAAGAAAATAAGTACCCGGCCCTTAAAAATGTGCGTTCCTACGTTGACGGCGTGATTCAATCACGCCCCGGCATGGCTCTTATTTACGACGTTGATTCCGGCGCTGCAACTGCTCTACACACCATTAAGCGATTAAACGATGCTGTCAATGCGCGCTCGACTTATTTTACAGGGGCGGGAACGAAGCTCTATGCCGATACCTCCGGGCATACAGCCGCCACTGAAATTGATTCCGGCTATAGTGGCGATCCAATCTCAACCGTGCCACATCGTCCCGAACAAAGTCCTTTACCGTGGCTGTATTTTATGGATCGAACGCGAGGAGGAAGAAAGGCCAAGTCAACGGCAGCATCGGACACTTTCAAATCCTTTCCTATGGGAATCGCGCCGCCAACTAAGCCTCCGACTGTTTCCTTGTCTGCGCCATTGGTTAAGGTTGTGAGCGAATGTGACGCAACGGCAGGATGGACACAGGGAGGCACGGCGGGTGCTCCGGCGCTCTTGGCAGGCAAGCGAGTCGATACCGCGATCACTTATATCCTGTTTGATTCAGGCTCTATTGGAAATGCTTCTATCAATCCCACAACTTTATCGGCCCAACTACAAGCGGGTATGAGGATGGTTATCGATGCGGCGGGAACGCCTGAAACCGTGACCATAGATGATGTATATCCGGCGATCACGACTACGACGATTAGTTCAATTGTTTATGACAACACTCCTACGAATACCGGCCTATGTACGGTTGTCTTGACCGCTCCCAGCGCAGAGCTTCGCATAAACTCAATGCTGAGAATCGCTGCGACTGAAAACGTGCGAGTGCTTAGCGTGACAACCGGGCCGCAAGGAGTAACCAGCTTCAGGTGCTCCACGACCGCAACGAGAGCAGCGGGTGACGCCGTAACGGGACTAGCCAGTTTTAGAGCGTACTGCACGGCGAACCACGTAGCAACCAACACTCTCACTGATGAAGCCGTGGAAACTTCTGTGACCGTGGGAACAGGAACTCTAAGTCTCACGTCTGCACTTGATTTGTCAATTTCAGGCACTCGTCCAATCACTGAAGATGAATACATGACAATGGGTGTTCGAGTAGACAAGCCCCAGCTTGTTACTGAAATCAAGATACGCGTGGACGTGGCCGACGCGACTAACGATTTTACTAAAGATTTTTATGAGAAGACGTTTCGCGCTTCTGATTTGACGGCAGCCATCCAAGCTACTACCCCTACGCTGACTGTAAACCAACAAGTGCTTCAACGGGATCAAATCGATCAGCCAAGCCTCGCGTTAATGAATAAGCTAAGCATGGCTGACAGTGATTATTTACCGCTTGAGCCTCCTGTTCCTGGTCCGGAAGTTGGTGACGCCACTCTTACTCAACTCGGATTAGGCAGCAATGTGTGGTCAACCTTGACGTGGCAGTTGAAAGACATGGAGCGCGTTGGCACGGATTCGTCTCGCAACTTCAAGAATGTCGCCGCGCTTCAAATTGTCGTAATTTGCACGGGAACCGTGGTTGTTGATTTAGATTCGTGGTATATCCGGGGTGGATACGGGTTAGATGTTCAAGGTGCTTATTGGGCCTATCGGTATCGTTCATTAGAAACCAAGGCCAGATCGAATCTTGGCCCTCCTACTCGATCCCCTTTAGATGTTATGCGAGGTTCAGTGGTAGTAGCGTGCGATACAAGGGATACGACTATATCTGGCGATCCACAAGTGACGGTAATCGATGTTTACCGGTTTGACGATGTATTGGAAGATTATTCTTATGTTGGATCGGTCACTAACCCCTCGAATGCTGCATCAACTACGGCATCTTTCGTTGATGAATTTTCCGATGAAATAGTTCAATTACAAGGCGACTTAAAGGAGGGAAACCAATTTCAACCATTCCCACTATCAGATTTGCCCAAATCAGGTATTGTGAATGTGAAAGGGACGGAAGTGTCTTGGGTTTCGGGAGACACCTTTAATGTTTCGTGGGGGCGAGGCAGTAAACCATTAAAGATTAATGGCATTCCTTGTACGCTATACACAAATCCAAGCTCGACTATAGCTTTGAGCCTTAATGAGAATTTGGGAACTTTAACTAACGCAACTTTTGAGTTCCCTGAGCCTCTGCTTTTAGGTCAACCAACTCCTGTTATGTGGGGGCCGTATGGCGGTGGGTTTGAGGGGATATTTTTCTTTTCTCTTTACCTCGGAACTCTATTGTGGACGAATCCAAATGAACCAGATGCCGCTTCCGATGCAAATCAACTTGAAATAACTAATCCTTCAGAACCTTTGATGAACGGCTATATTTATGATGGCCGTCCTTATGTTTGCTCTACTGAGCGGACTTATGAAAACGCTTTTGATGGTCGAGGGTTTATCGCTAAAGAGGTTGCCAACTCGCAGGGACTTGCGGCCCGTTGGGGTGTTTGTGTGGTTGAGGGTGATAAGGTTTATAAAGTGGCGCGTGATGGGATTTATGAATCCGAGGGCGGACAGGATACGTGTATCACTGATGACCTCTATCCTCTTTTCCCTCATGATGGAATTGCGGGAATTGCGGTAAACGGATTTCTCCCGCCCGACTATTCTATTCCGAATGCCATGAGATTGTCAGGTCGGGATGGAATGGTGCGATTCAAGTATCAAGACACCGGAGGGACACAGCGTTGTATGGTCTTTAACGTGGGTCGCAGATCGTGGGACAGCGAAGACACTTATAGCCCTCAAGCAAACATATTTTATTCAGGGGAAGGGCAGACGGTTCACGAGGAACTAATCGGATCGGTAGACGGAAAACTGTATCGCAGTTCAGGTGTTGACGATGCTGGCATAGATATTCCCAAGACCGTGCAAATCCCTGCATTGGACATGGGGAGTTATAAGCGAAAATTATTTCACGGTATTCAACTGGACATGAATACTTCTAGTTACGATGTTGCGCTGACGGTTTCTACTGACAGTTTTAGCACTTCAGTTGTGCCGTCACCGTCTACTTTGAATAATGTTGCTCGCGCCCCAATTCTGGTTGATCTTAACGCCGGGGCAGGTGCGGAAGGTCGAAATCTTGGGTTTATGCTTTCCTGGGCAAAAGCGAATATACAGCTATTCGAATACGTGTTGTCGTTTATTCCACGACCCGTTGACGCGCTATCGTGGCTGATGCCTGATACTACCTATGGCTATCACGGGTTCTTCCAAGCAAAGGAAATTTGGATAGCACGCGAATCCACTAAAGATTTGTTGTTGAAAGTTTATTGGGACGGAGTTGAGGTTGGGCCTTCGGGCGGATATGTGATCCCAAGTAGCAGCGGAAGCTATGTTAAGACTCGCGTGCTTCTTCAGGCAGGGAAAGGCAAGGCAATAAAGTTGTTGTTGGCTCGCGACGAGAGTGCTAGAGTGTTTACTGAAGACTGTGAGATTCTTGTTAAGGAATGGGGATCGCCGCAAGCGTATCAGGTTCAACGCCCCTTGATGGAGCCTCAACTGATTGGATAAGGGAGAATTGAAAAATGAGATTGGTAATGTCGGGAGCAACGCAGTCAATTTACTCGCTTATCATTGCGGCGGACGCGCGATGGCCACACGTGAACGGCGATCAGGTCCAGATTTTTTTCCCCGATCAGAGCATTGAAGCAGGCAACGCGAGCGCATCTATGAAAATTGGCGGCGCAGGGTTGACCACTGACAACACCGACGTTGACGATGTGTTGACCGAAGGCGACAGAAGTTTTTTACCATCCCAAGGCGGCGGTGGTATGAACAGGGTAAGTCTGAAAGCTACCTACGTGCGCGGGTC
>Ga0137382_10000458_pt1 | contig 16882 bp, 5 predicted proteins | sample SagtaG_15_FD_104816 | JGI IMG/M metagenome (GOLD analysis project Ga0137382, IMG submission 104816) | Vadose zone soil microbial communities from Sagehorn Ranch, Mendocino, California, USA - Sage2_R_20_16 metaG | ecosystem: Environmental > Terrestrial > Soil > Vadose zone | place: USA... | reverse complement strand
GCCACAGTTGCAACTTCAAAACAGGCAAACAAATCAAGTGCAGTAAACGTGGGCGCCATAACTCTCACATTTTCTCCATCTCGATTAAAAAAACGGCTATCCGCATTAGTATGTATGTCTTCTGACGTCACATGCTTCTTTTTATTGATCCTTTACAGTATCCGCTCGTTCTTAATGAGACGCCTGCAATACTCTTAGCCCAACTAAAGATCAGCGAACGCGCTATCACTCGGATTGCCTGCCATGATTCGGATGCCGACCACTCAAACAAATATCGCCTGCCTGTGGATGGACCGCCCATTCTAGATCGATCGGAAGGCAATCGGCCCAGTAGGCGAGCTAGATAGCGCCTAATGCGGCCCGAATTCCAATGATACGCCTCACCATGCATGAAATCTGGAGACCCAGCCTCACTGCCGAAGAAGCTATGGCCACTCGACGAAGCTTCGCTAGGTGGAGCAGCACAGCCAGTCAGCGATGCGCCGGTCCAGTCTCGCGCCACCGAGCCTGCTAGGACCCTACTCAACGATCCCCACCTGCGAAACACCCCAAACATCTCATTCCAACGACGGCCGGTCGCTTGCTCCCTCAACTTATACATCTCCCCGAAGTTATTCAAGTCTTCATTCACGATCCTTTGTACCCAACCGAGAGATTGTTGCCCCACATGAGAATGGGATGACGAGTGGACTGGCAATCTCTGCATGAGCGATGGAGATAGGGACAGAGATAGACCTACATGGGAGTTCTCCATGCAGACGACACATACATCGCTGCCGCTGGCACCCGAAATTCACGCGTCTCTTCGTTATATGCGAAACACCAACCCAAAATGGCCGATCCGCAGCAGCCGCTTTGCTCAACCATCTTGAACGACCATCTCGACTAACAAAACATATATAAAAGCCATGCATACGATAGGAATACAGTACATAGTCATAAAAATTACGAATATAATGATGTATTTTGTTATTCTCCCTCTGCATGCATAGAACTGTGGTGGTGCTCGTCGGCATTGTCAACTTCCATCCTTCTCAATGTTTCGTGCCTAGTTACCAGTTCATGGTCAGCATATCCCACCTTTCGCTTAAATGAAATAGTTGATTTGGGGGCAGCAAATGGTTGTGCTCTCGCTTGGTTTGATGCTTTAGCTGCTAATGAAAGCTTGGCGAGTTTTTGGGTAGGTTAATATTAATATGTATAATCGATAACCGATTTATCATTCACCTGAGAAAATTTCGCTTCTAACATTGTCAAGCATCGCAATACAGGTGTTAATTTGTACTGTTCTCCTCTTAATGGTACCACCATCAAAGTTATTTGTGCTTCGACAAGATCTCCAACGCAAAACTTGACAGGTGCGATTTCCTTATAACTACAAATTTGTTGGACGATAATTTTTGGTTTATAGATTTGCTCGACGCACCTCGTGTTTCCATTTGGTGCCACAGAACACTCGTAGTATGCAACTACATTCTGTTCCATATGTATAAAGCTTGTCCCCGCTACTCGAGCTAGTATCCCTTTAGGATCAATGTCGGTGCTGAATGGTATGCTTTTGCTCGTCGGGAAGTCCTTTCTCGGCGAAAAAAATCTGTTTGCCATTTCAATCCCTGTATATTGCCCATAATGATCCGTAAAGGAACAGGGTTGGAGTTTATCCCGTGGTACCGACCGGCAGAAAAGGGCATATATGTCCATTATCGCTTGAATAGACGAATCGAAAAGTGGTGTGCCTAATCCTGTAAGAGATACACCTTGTCTGAGATATTTGACCAATTTCGTTGAAGAGGTTCTACATTGATAATATGATTTTATAGTTAAAACAGGATAATTGTTCAACCTACGATATTTGTTTATCGAAAGGAGGGAGATTTTGCCTGTAAATTATACCCTGCATCGCTAACACAACTTCTTCCGTCGGCTCGTTCTCTTTGACTGGATAAATGAGATGATAGGTTAAGAGATCGGACTTCATGACTGTGAATCTTTCAGCCCAATTTCGAACCTAAAACAATTATATGCTAATTATTCTCGCTTTGTAACTGTAATAAAATGCGCCTGCCTTTGTCACTTCTGACAATTGCAAAACAGAGTCTTTATTCGACGCACGCTTGGTAGCTATTTCGGCGAGCGTTAAACCTACAGTGAAATTGAGTATTTATTAGCAACTCTTCAACAGCGTGATGTGTGACACTTACCTGCACCATCCCAGTCATAATTGTCATCCATTTCGTTGAACGACAGAAACTGCAGTTTTTTTTTCAAAAAGCAAATTGTCCGACGTATTATACAAACTACCGTCTTCACCACCAACTGATTAATGCATATCTTCATTTGGCATTCGTTTCGCTATGTTCATCCGAGTCGCCGTTTTGTCTTATGACCACCCCTCTGCATAATCGATATAATTGAGTGATACACATCGCTAATTTCCCCTGACGATGTGCCACATACATTTTTTTTACAAGGCTAGATCCATAGCCATTTTTATGATATCCTGAGATTCTAGCATCTCATTAACACCTTTTAGAATTTAAATCCTATGCTGCCGTGCCTTGTGAGATGAAACAATTCGCTTTTTTAAGTTAACTGGCTCGCAGTACTATGCGATGCTGACTTATACAGTTACCTGAAATGTTTAGGTGTGAACGATCTTATGTTGTGGCGCGTACCTACAATCCGCGTGAAGTAGAAACTTAATCTACGTGTTTCATTTTGTTGCCGTTTAGTTCTATTTATGCCCGGAGGGGCCACTGAAATCACAGACCATGTTGATTAAGTTCATTGTTCAAATTGCTGGAGTAGCTTTGAGGTTATTGCACAGTAGCTATAGTTGCACATTCGTTATTTTATTGGAGTTCTAGACATCGATTTGGCTCATTCGCAACCGTATGAGGCTATACTTAGCTTGGGTTTTATATTAGTAACCTATCAAAAGAGCCCGCGTCTATGTTTGGCAGAGTTTACCATCTGCTGATCGTGCGCTTTTCCGTTCTACTACCATTGGACGCCACATGTGCATTGGTTCAATGCAGCCTAACGTTTATCGGTATCTTGAATGACATTCAAGTTACTTGAAATGTTTCAGCTCCAGTTCGCTTCATATTTCCAAAAAGATTTGTGAACTATAAAATCTACATTTACGACTCGGCGAATCGCAATACCCTCACCTTAACGTTCACATTTGCAACACTGCTATTTACGAACAACTGCCACTTCTGAACCTCACTCGTCTTATTGAAATGTAAATATATTTGAATTTATGTTGGGATTTGCTTACTTGGGATCTCTTAGGCCACGAAAAAAGCCAACTACAGAAGCGAATGAGGTTACAATCGAAATGATGTAAGTGCGATATGGCGATTGTTTTTCAATAAAGCGACAGCTAAAATATTACTAAGAGGCAGTGATTCCAGCAGCGATTCTGGCGCTTTGGCAATCACATCTAAAAGGTGCGGTGTAATATTCCTTTTTAATGTCTACAATGAGTAACAAATTTGCGAAGTCCCGATACGAACACCAAACGAAAAGATCGCCCCGCTGATAAGTCAGATCCTATAAGGTAAATCGCCATATTTATACATTTTGTTTCGTATATGTAAAAAATTGTCGAAGAGACAAGAATGTTTCTGTGAATTCGACCAAGAAACCGAAGATTGAAGATGTCGGAGATAAACAAATTTTGAAAGCAGACTCTAGTAGTCGATCGAAGCGAGTGTAAGACGACAATGTTGCCGTGACATCTATTCGTACTTATTTGAAAACTTCTTTAGAATAAAACCGTCTAAGAAAGCGAAAGCAGCTGCGGATAACAAATCTGATGCTGAAGACGATACTACGATTGCAAAAAGTAATGCTGGTAAGACTCGACAAAAAAAGCAACCGGTGAAAGTTGAACCTATGACGTTCGTATTTCTTCATATTGAATTATTGCCATCATGTAACTCGTGTCGAAATTTACAACAGTATCGATTTGAGAGACGAATTAAAAGACCAAAGAAATCAGTATGATCGCTTATCTTTCTCTTTTTTGTTCGTCATATCTTAGGCTCGTCATCAGAAATACTGATTCACCCGACGATATGTCGACCGGCAACCACAGTGAACATTCCATTCAATTGAGGAAGGCGAAGAAAACTTTGAGAATACAAGATGACACAAATGTGTATGTTGCCTTATCGTTCAAAAGAATGACTTTATACTCAACATTTAATATTTCATGTCGTCAAGTGAATCTGGGAAAGGAAAATATGTCGCTGAATCCTCCGATTCAGAAACTGGAAATTATCGTCGTATGGAACAAAGGTGTGAGCAACCATTCGTCTCATGATTAAGAATTACTATAATATAGAAATAGCGATCAGCAAGTATCGGTTTTAGAAAACAATGAGGGTGCTAGTAGTATCAGTGAAACAACCGAGACTTTGCGACTTATGCCATTGGAGTTAAGAGATCCGGAGTTAGCACCGGATTACTTACGACTTCCTCCTCTTAAGTGAGTCGGAACTTCAAGGTATCTAAATTTACTGAGCCTGTTATTACTTCTTTGCAGACTGTGTATAATGCAACCATTCTCCGCCGCACAAAAAGGAAAAATCAAGAACGATAGTTTTTCTTCGCTTATTGAACACATGGATGGTCGTGAAAACGAGCAGAGGTGAGAATGGTTTCTATATAAAGCTTTCGTTCAAGTTCCTAATTTTCATTCTCGAAACAGATTGTTCGAAGCGGCTGTGAAATTTCAATTTTCTTTGCCATTTATTAATCCTGCTCGCGCGCCTCCATCTCTCGTTAACTTTGAACATGGCAAATTCGTTATAAGTAATCATGAATATTTTGGCCAGAATGCAGTTTTCCTCGTACCTGGTCATGTAATGGAAAGTCACCTCGTCGATGGAATACCCTCTGTCGAAGCGAACGCGTTCAATAACAATATGCCTGGACCTCTTGTCAAACGAATCAAAGTTCGTTTACTATCTATTGAATACGAACGGTTCTGCTCCTTTATTGGCACTCGCTTACCCCTTCAAGGCGATAGGGCTTATGTAGGACCTACTTCCGTCTTGGGTGTAACCTTTTCAACGAAGAAGATCGATTTTACCACCGATATTGGTAAGCATTTAATTATTCTTATCAGCGAGCAGCTAGTAGGGACGGGCATAACAGGTTCTGTTCCAACTACTCCTTCGCGGTCAAACAGATTCTTATCTGCTGTCGCTTCCAAATCGCGAATTGACAGTGATGACGAAACAGCTTCGAACATGTATCCTCAATTTCTAATGTTCAACGATGCAGGTATGCTGTAACCGGGCATATTGGATATCATATTAATATTATTCAATCTAGTGAAAGTCTATGATGCTCGACAACCTGCAAATGATAAGACTTTCGCTTTTCGTCCTGAAGATCTTAAGCATGTGAAAGATTTACCACTTTTCAAAAATGGTAAACACGATATGTCGCCTGAGAAATATGTCGCTATGATCGCCTTTACTGTTGGATCATTTCCTTACAATGGTGCTTATGCCTCGACGACATATAGGAATTATTCTCAAGTTACTTTAAATCTGCTATTTGTCATCGTGTTAGGAAGATTAAGCGGAATGTAATAGTAGCCATGCTGACTTCATTTTTCCATGTACTTGTATCTGGTTCAATATTCCTACTATTAACTAGTTGCAAAAGATATGTATAATATTTGACTCGGAACCAGTGGTATGACGATCACAACAGCACCCAAAAAAATGTCTAGCCCGATGGTTGGGATACTGATTTGAGCTTAGTTCGAGATGGGAATGATTACTGAGAAGACCCACAAGACGGACTTGATGAACGAAAAGTTCTGGAAGAAGAACGATTGTTGAAAAAGGAGAATTGGGTGAATGATTACGGTGATGCGTGTCAACGGGATCGAACTTACGTGAGAAGGAAGTTGCGATGGTGATTTATGTCCACAAAGACTGTGTTGCTGGTGGGAGATGGGGATGATTACTAAGAAGACCCGCGAGATGAACTTGATGAACGAAAAGATCTGGAGGAAGAACAATTGTTGAAAAAAGGAGAATTGGGTGAATGATTAGTGACGGTGATGCGTGTCAACGGGATCGAACTTACGCGAGAAGGAAGTTGCGATGGTGATTTATGTCCACGAAGACTGTGTTGCTGGTGGGAGATGGGGATGATTACTGAGAAGACCCGCGAGATGAACTTGATGAACGAAAAGATCTGGAGGAAGAACGATTGTTGAAAAAAGGAGGGTTGGGTGAATGATTACAGCGATCGAGTCAATGGGATCGAACGTACGCAAGAAGGAAGTTGCGATGGTGATTTATGTCCACGAAGACTGTATTGCTCAGATGTCGACCCTCCAGGATAGGCGAGCACTGGGACCTTCGGGATGGGTTTTGTGAAGTTGACGTGGGCTGTGTCAGTGGCGTGGAACTCTAGTCTCCTGTAGATGGACCGTAAATGCGGGTCTGTTTGGACGATGACACTTATATAGTATGCAAAACTCTATGGTGATGGTAGCAGTCAAGCTGGTGACAACTTAGCACCTGCCTCAGTTCTTGGGGTCATATTTGGCAGCCACAGCGTCGAGTGCATGTTGCGAGAAGTTGTGTATGATGTGAGAAGTGTCAGCGAGAGGGCATTTTGGCGAGAACGTGAAGTGATGGCAACGAGCGTAGATGGCGTAGATGCTTAGTAAGCATCTCAAGCTGACTGACCGGTGACCTAAGCCAGCCCGGAAATTGCCAGCACTAAGAATCGCGATGAGGATTTATAATGTCTGAATCAAGATCGCAAGGACTCGTCATCGATCATCTCTGGCGGAAATGCATTCAATTATGTAATCTCCCTTCCTTTCCTAGACTCTGCTGATAGATTCTACAGCCGTTCACGCTCGCGATCCTCCACTGTCGCTCCAGCAACAGCTCTTTGTCTGTTGACAAGATGCTCCTGCGATCCTGCGAGTCGAAGCTGCCAATGGCAAAGGGGGGACCGAAATCATCTGCAGGCGATACTACTTCATAGTGAACTGTGAAACTGATCATGCCATCGCTGCCACCATATAGAGAAGATCCATCCCATCGACGCTATCCCTCATCAAACGAATGCGTTACACTTGATTCAGCAACAACTTCCGCAAGTGCAACAGCAACATCACCCTCGACCTCAAGGCGATTCTTCCCCAAAAGCGGCCACGTACCCTGCATGCTTCCGCCTCCATGTCCCACTAGCGACAGAAAATCACATTGTCACCATGCGGTGTCATCAGAAAATTTCCATTAGTAGTAGGTAGCGTCGGCAACTTAGCCAAACGCAAACCGGTATGTTCTTTTTTAGCCACCCGGCCCTTCTCACCGTAATGTCTCTTTTTGACAGGATCGGCTGATGTGCCGCCTCCTACGCCTCAGCACAATCACCCGCCAGTCAACAACGATGATCAGCGGATAAGCCATTAGTGCCGAATGCCTGGCTACTACGAGGAAAGAAAAGAAATGGAGGCCAGTTGCTGTTTGTGACCGATAAGTATTGCTTACGCAGTGAGGCCAAACTCCCGGGTGTCTCTTGCTAATAAAGCTATAGTTTCCACAAAAGATGAAACGCGTTAGGAGAATGTGTCGAGAAAATGGGACGCCGGCTTCAGGGAACCAGGTGCTGTTTGTAATCGGCATGTTCCCTTACTAATAAAAGATATAGAGTTGGCGCAAAAAATGAAACACTTTGAACGGATTGAACGGAGAGGTAAGGTACCACATTTGTCAACCACCACTGCACCACCTTACATGTGTGTGCTTTGTACGCTGGATAATCTATCCTTTGTCTAGTCAGCTAGCATGGCGGATCGTTAACTATATCTCACAGCCGACATAGTACAATCATTTTTTTCCGATCAATATACTAAGGCTATACTAATACATCCTCATTGGTGGCTACACCAGCATGAGTTTCAACTTGCACAAGTGAAACAATATGTTTGTCAAAAAACGTATACCCGTATCTATCATGGGTATAAGTTTGTGCCAGGTACGGGGATCTTCGGGATACCTGTGTTTGCACTGATAAGATCCCTATCAATATGATTGAAAGAAGGGTCGATCACTGAGGTACATACCAAAAAGGCGAACATACCTTCGTAAATCCTGCATGCTTCAACTGCCACCGTTTTCACCTTTAGGCCAACTCCGATGCCATATTCTGACTTTGCAGATGGTAAACCGCCATGATCATTGAACGGTGCTTCTTTTACTTGCTCGGTGACTTGATTAAATTTTAACGGATTGGTTGCTGGTGAATTGCGATGCAGAGAGCATCTTCATAAACGAGCGTCGAGCGTCCATCCATATCGTTGCGCCGCTGTCCGGCGTTTCAATAATAACCCGAAGATGAAGTGCGATTGTGGGGACGCTGTCAAATGGAGAAGTTTTCCAAATCATATGACCGAGTCTGTGGGTCGGTACTTCCTCAAAAAAAAAAGACGACTCTTGTACCAGTAGCTGTACTAATTCTCGATAAATGAATTGCATGAACACCATGAGTAGTATACACAGAATAATCCTAAAAATGATCATAAAATAGTTATTGCCAGTGGGCCCTTCGGTCACATTTATCGTCAAACAAATGTCGAAGCCACAAATGTTCCGTGCGATGCTTCACTACTCTGCCTCTCTCCTTTTAGCTTCCAATTTCGGCAGAATTGGCTCGAATGTCCAGGTCGGTGTCTTTGCATTACCCGAAGCCGCATTACTGCTTCATCCACCCAGACATCTATATTTAGAATTGGTACAATGATCAAAATATAATACTAGTATACAAAACTTCAACACATAAACATTTGGTTCTTCTGTTTCATCTGTTCACCGAAACTTCACAAACAGTACTACTATGAACTCAATTCAACTTCTACGACTGATTCAAATTAAATTCTCTGCATACAACATCATGTATACATCCCCTACTACGATGAAGAATGCAATATCTGTTGATATTGACAAAAAGAACAATGATGAATTTGTATGTTATATTACTATCTTAACATCAAATGATATCAATCATAGACAGTGGTCTCCAAATGATCTTTTTTCAAATATTCTTGACATCATACTAGTAACATCATGGAGGTAGTACATTATTTGTTCCTTTCAATATCATATTCAGACAAGTTTTGTAGAATCATATACATAACAGTATGCCTCTCCTTTTACATTCTTTTTTTTCAGACCATGAACATCACTAACACTAATCTTTAAGTGTCCGACTGTTTATTCCGATTCTCTCACTCTACATTGTAGAATGGAAAACAATGAATGTAATTGATATTCTTTTTTCTTCTTCTTTTCAAATCACATCTAACATGATTTATTTAGCTCCAATGTTTATGTCTGACTCTCCAACTATGCTTTCTATATCATCATCTTACATTTTATATAACAAACCCACAGAAAAAAGCATTTTCTTTTTACAAACCTCAACAGGAGGTATACTTGTCCTACAAACCTCAACAGGAGGTATACTTGTTCTACAAACCTCAACAGGAGGTATAGCATTACAAATCTCAACTAAAAGTATACTTACTTTGCAAACCTCAATTGGAGGTATACTTGCTTCACATATCTCAACAGGAGGTAGACCTGCCTTACAAACCTCAGCAAGAGGAATTATTCAAACCATATCATTGCAAGGTAATATGATGTTATTCCATGGCTTATCAGATATAAAACTAATTTTAAGAAGACATGATAAATCTGTTAAATATATACAATTAGGTGGCCATCGCACACGTTCAATCGTTTATACTGATATAGCACCTTATATTGAAAATAATGTTCCAATCTTTTCTGACTCAACATTTAATTTTGTTGATCATATAAAGGGAATTGAGATTGATCAATATTCTGATATCCACTATTTAATAACCAACATTCCAATACACATTATAATACCCTACCTCCCACTTTCTATTGGATGTAGAATTGCAAGGCTGCATGATATTGAAATACAATACCCAACAATATCCATTCTACAACAATGTTTCAAAAATCACATTTGCAAGAACAATTGCTTGGGATATCGGTCTATTTTATCAATTGATAACAATTTAAAAAGGGAAAGAAGAAAAGACTCCACAAAGCGCATGCAGTTACACAGAGAAAAAAAGAATAAAAACAAGCCCAAAATAAGTGATATATACAAAGAATCTTTTGATGATATATTTCCACCAGAACCATTAAATAAGGAACTTGCATGTATGATAGTGAAATCAGCCTGTGATGCAATGGATAGCAGAGAAATTGAGGAAGGAGGTTGTGCTGTATGTGGCCAATTAGTACCATTGTCTACTTTATCTCGACTGTCAGCTATGTCAAAATATTTACATGTATTATCAACTCCTGGTGTTACAAGAAAAGAAAGACTAAGCAAATTTGATAAAATCTATGAATATCCAACTGTTTTAGATCATTCATGTGATCACATATGCAATTCTTGCCGAGCTGCAATACGCAACAACAAAGTACCAAGATTTGCTTTGGCAAAAGGTTTATGGTTGGGAAATGTGCCAAAAGAATTATCTTCATTACGATATGTGGAAAGAATGTTAATAGCACGAATAAGACATAGTTGCTGTTGTATCAGAATAGCTTCAGGTATGCAAAAAATGAAAGCAAATGTGATTGCATTTCAATCACCAATACCAAAGATTTATAACATATTACCTCCTCCAAAAGATGAAATTCAAGATATACTAGCAATCATGTTTACAGGACCTTTTAAACCAACAGCATCAGATTTTAAAAGAACCCCCTTTTTAGTTCGTCGTAATAATGTTAAAAAGGCATTAGAGTGGTTATCTCTTAATCACCAAGATTATGAAAACATTATAATCTCAGATGAAAATCTTCAACAATACCCTGAAGATATGCCACCTGTTAGCATTGAATACAAAAATTCTTCAACAAACAAAACACCTGAAGGAACAAGCCTATTTGACTTTGATGAAGAAGATGGTACAGCTGAAGGTGAATGTCCATTTACAGTACATGGTCTCACTGGTCATGAACTTGACACAATGACTACCAATGCTATAAAGGCAAAAGCGCTACAACATTTAAACAGTGGTGGTAAAATGCTGGCCATTGGTCATGCTGAGCAACCTGAGAGTATTTGGAATAATCCACATCTCTATCCTCAAATGTTTCCATGGCTTTTTCCATATGGATTAGGAGGTATAGGAACTGTGAAGGGAATTTCAGATCAAGAACATAAAAGACATTTATTAATGTATCATGATAAAAGGTTTCAGACAGATCCTACATTTCCTTTTGTTGCTTTTAGCCATGAACAAATTAAAGCATCTACATCACAAAGCTTTCTTCTTGCTGATAAAGGTCTTTTTAAAGACATCACCAACAGATTGCTGTCTCTTAATGTGCATGCCATAAATTGTTTAATAGATAGATTGACTAAAGATGGAGATGGGAAACCACAAAATGAAGAAGAAAAAAAATGTTATCAGATCATAAAAGATTTAGACCATGTACAGTGGAACATAAAAGGTTCTAATACAAGCAAAAAAAGAATGAGAAATCAAATATGGTCATTAATAAATCACTGTGGTGCTCCATTCTGGTATATTACATTATCACCAGCAGATGTTAAACACCCCATTTGTCTTTATTATGCAAATACTAATGAAAGTTTTACACCTAATTTGATGAAATATGAAGAAAGGTTGCGATTAATATGTCGAAACCCTGTAGCAGGTGCACGCTTTTTCCATTTTGTTGTAAATGTGTTTATAAATTGTATATTAGGAGTGAATGCCAAACACAGAGGTCTATATGGTAAAACAAAGGCCTATTATGGAACTGTGGAACAACAAGGAAGATTGACTTTACATCTACATATCCTGTTATGGTTGATGGGAAATCTAACACCTCAAGAAATGAGAAATAAAATTCTTGATCCTAATTCTGAATTCCAGAAGAAGATTATTACATGGATAGAAAGCTGTCAAGTAGGAGAATTTTTGACAGGTACACAACAAGAAGTACTAGAAAATCATCTTACTGAAAATGTTGATTACAAAGATCCCACTGAGACAATGCCAATCCCACCTCCTGAAGCATGCCAAAAAACACATGTATCTAAGGATGATTGTACATCTTGTTTGAATATAGAAAAATGGTGGTCACAATTTGAACAAACTGTTGATGATCTTGTTAGCAAATCTAATATTCATAGTTGTGAAAGAGGAACAAATAAAGATGGTTCAAGGAAACATAATCTAACATATGTTGGTTGTAAGGATAATAAATATGGGAAATGTAGAGCACGTTTTCCTAGACCTACTTTTGAAAATACTCATGTTGATCTTGAAACTGGCTCTATTAATATCAAAAAAAAAGAACAATGGATAAATTCTATAACACCAGTCCTGACATATATCTTTCGTTGCAATACAGATGTGACATGTATGTGGTCTGGCACTGCACTAAAGGCAGTGGTTCTTTATATTTCTGATTATATAACTAAAACTGGATTGAAAACACATGTAGTATTTGATGCAATAAAAAGCATATTTGAAAAAAATCAAGACATTTTGGATTGTAATACATCTGAAAAGGAAAAAGCAAGAAGATTGATGAATAAGATGGTAAATTTACTTTCTACTAAACAGGAAATGGGTGCTCCCATGATATGCATGTATCTTCTTGGACATCCTGATCATTATACTAGCCATTCTTTTGTCAGTTTTTTTTGGAAAACATATGTAAATGAAGTTTATCATGCATGGTGCCCTGACAATAATGAGATAAAACCAACAAAAGTAACTCTTTTAAAATGTAACAAAAATATAATTGGTGTATCACAAGTTGATGATTATATATATAGACCCACAGATATAGAAAACATGTGCTTATACGATTGGATAAGATGCTGCAAGCGGAAGCGCTTACCCTCTAAAAAGATACATCCAAAAAAGAATAACACAAACATCACTCATGACACACAAACAACAATGGAATATGAAGATAATCATAATGACTGCCAGGATTCAGATGATGGAAGTCAAACAGAGAGTATAAGTAATGATGAAAATCCAGATGTTGATGTTCCTATACCAAAATCAATGTACAAATTTTTAAAATCTCATCCACTATATGATTCTCATGGTACTATTATAAAACAAGATAACCCTAATATAGTTGCAGATTTCATTGGTAATCTTCCTCGAAGTGACCAAGGTGATAGAGAATACTATTGCTTAACCATGCTTGTTTTGTTTAAACCTTGGCGAGAACCACTAAATTTGAAAATCCAGAAAAACACATGGAATGAAACATTCTTAAAACATAAATTCACAAATCGGCAACTTGAACTGATGAAAAACTTCAACATTAAGTATGAATGCTTAGATGCACGTGATGATTATAATGCACAGATGAGAAATAGTGATGATAATACTTTCTTTCCATATGGTACTGAAATAGAGAATGAAAAAGATGACTTTGATCCTGACTTATTTACAAAATCCAATGATTTTGATGATATATACAATTATGACACTATGATGACTCAACCCATTGGAAGGTCTGAATATAAACGACAAAGAGAAGCAGAAGAAATAAGAAATATATTACATAACACTGGTTGGTCAAAAACAGTCAAGTCAAACTTAGATGCAAACAGAATTAAACCATATCTTCCTGAGTACATGCTTCCAGCTTCCGAATGGAAAGCAAAAGTTCAGTCCTTAAAGCAAAATGCTATAGGAACCAGGCAAGAATCAAACAAGAATGCAAATAGTGCTTCATCAAATGTATACAAAATATACAACCTCATTGATGTAAAAATTATTGATAAATCCTATTTAGAAAAAAGGTTCTACAACACAGAACATGAGGTATTAATTGGAAATATAGCTCAAAAATTCTTGCTCAACATTGAACAAAAAAGAGCATTTGACATAGTTGCACATCATGTTGTCATGCCACATTCTGAACAGCTCAAAATGTACATAGGAGGAATAGGTGGAACTGGAAAATCTCGTGTTATTGATGCATTATCACATTACTTTACTATCTGATCTGAATCCTTTAGATTTATAATTGTTGCACCTACTGGATCTGCTGCTGCACTGTTAGGAGGATCCACTTACCATTCAGTATTAGGCATAAATGAAAAAACTGGAAGTTTATCAGCAAAAAAACTTACTGAAATATGCACACAGTTGCAAGGAGTGGATTATGTCTTTCTGGATGAAGTTTCAATGCTATCTGCTTTGGATTTGTATAAGATAAGTGCTCAATTGTGCAGAATTATGAACAAACCAGATATACCATTTGGAGGCATGAACATGATCTTTGCTGGTGACTTTGGTCAATTACCTCCTCCTATGGGTGCAGAAAATGTGTCATTATATAGTAGAACAATTGGTAAACATTCCACAAGCTTAAAATCTCAAGAAGAAGCTATGGGACGTTCCTTATGGCACCAGGTAACAACTGTTGTCATTTTAAGAAAAAATATGAGACAACTTAAAAAAAGTGCAAAAGATGATAAATTCCGCAAATGCTTAAACAATATGAGATTCAAGGACTGCTCTGTAGAAGACATCCAATTCTTAAGATCATGTGTAACTTCACTTCATTGCCAAAAAGCATCCATATGTGATGATAAATTTAGAAATGTTTCTATCATCACAGCGAAAAATGCACAAAAAGATGAAATAAATAGAATCGGCTGCATGAGATTTTCTGAAGAAACTGACCAACAGCTAACTCATTTTTATTCTGATGATTCAAAAAAAGATGCCAATGATGAGAAAATTGAAAAAAAGAAAAAAGGGAAATATAGAACAGTCTCATCATTAAGCACTACTTTGCAAAAATTACTATGGGAGTTGCCTCACTCATCTGCAACCAAACATATACCTGGAAAACTATCATTGTGTATTGGACTTCCTGTAATAATAAAATGCAATGCAGCTACTGAATTATGTATAACGAATGGCCAAGAAGCAATTGTTCTTGGTTGGCAATCAAAACTTGGAAGTTCAGGTCAACTGATGCTTGACACTTTATTTGTAGAGCTAAATAATCCTCCAAAAATTGTAAAAATTGATGGATTAAAAGAAAATGTTGTTCCAATCACATGCACAACAAATACTATCACATGTTCTCTGCCTGATGACACCAAAATAACCATCTCAAGAACACAAGTTGAAATACTTCCAAACTTTGCCATGACTGACTTTGCATCACAAGGAAAAACTCGCCCATATAATCCTATTGATCTCAACAACTGTAGATCACATCAAGCATATTACACTGCATTATCACGAAGTGCAACAGCAGAAGGTACCATTATCCTGCAAGGTTTTGATGCCAAAAAAATAACAGGATGTGCCTCAGGTGCTTTGCGACAGGAATTCAGAGAACTTGAGTTACTAGATGAAATAACTAAGCTACATTATGAGAACAAACTACAAACCACAATTTTTGGAGATAGAAGAAATGATATTATATATTCATATAGACTACATAAGGGTCTGGAATATGTTCCTTCTACTGTGCATGACTCCATTAAATGGAATAAATCTGATCCTATGCTTGATTCAATAGATACTAATGTTGATTGGAAGATTTTATCAGTAAAGACCTTTAACCAAAACATATCCTTAAGTTTAGAAAAGCATAGTATTGAAGAATATGACAGTAAGTTTATAGACCAAAAAAGAAAAAGAAAAAAAAGAAAATTGGAGAATGAAATGATTATCGATACAACAACAGATACTCCTTCAATGAACCATCTGACTCCAATTGGCTTGGCATGGAATCAAAACAGCTGTGCATATGATTCAATATTAAGTATAATTCATTTCCTATGGTTAGTTAATAAGCCAGTATGGAATAGCTGGATCAGACAAATAAACAATCTTCATTTAAGAGAACTTTGTCTTGACTTTGAGAAAATTGACTATAATATTGAAACTCTACCCTCAGCAAGAGATAAATTGCGACATAGATTACAACAAATCTCTAATGATAAATTTCCATGGGGTGGCTTTACTTCAATAGAAGACATCTTACATTATATACTAGAAACAAACTCTACTACTTTTAATTCTTTTTTTAACTGCCCTCATTTTACTGGATACACAGAAATCCAGAATACAACCTGCTTGATAACTGCAGAAACCACGAGATTGCATTCTATAGGTAATTGGATTAATAACATTAGAGAACTTTATAGGTGTAATATGTGTCAAGGGAATATACAAACAGTAACAAAAATGTCTCAAAACATCCCAATCTTGGCTTTTCACTTTGCAGGTCACAAACCTTTCATTGATCCAGTTTTTAATGTAAACATAAATGAACAAAATATCACTTATGTATTAAATGGTGTTATTTATTTTGGTCACTATCACTTTACTTCACGGATCATAAACAAATCTGGTTTAATATGGTTTCATGATGGTATAACAACAGGAAATGATGTAATTTATGAAGGAACACTAAATAACATTAATTTAAGTGTTTGCAAAGAAAAGTATGCCTCTGCTGCCATATACAGTATAAAATATTAAGAACGTCCTCGGACATGCCACGCAAAGCGATGGCCCACATCACCAAGTTAATCTCATTACAGACGTAAAGACAACGCTCGAAGGAGTACAAAGCAATACCGAATGGATTTCATGCGGACAACAACTAGGATTCAGAACGTACACCCCCGATCAGGAAGAAAGGAACCGCATCAACTCTGCTATCTCGGATCTGGATCTGCATCGTACAATCCATCCACGTCATGAAAGAGTACAAAAGGAACGCGAACTCAACCCATTACCAGAACTCGCACCTCGATGACCTAT
>Ga0137382_10000444_pt1 | contig 17135 bp, 18 predicted proteins | sample SagtaG_15_FD_104816 | JGI IMG/M metagenome (GOLD analysis project Ga0137382, IMG submission 104816) | Vadose zone soil microbial communities from Sagehorn Ranch, Mendocino, California, USA - Sage2_R_20_16 metaG | ecosystem: Environmental > Terrestrial > Soil > Vadose zone | place: USA... | reverse complement strand
GGTCGGCGGTTGGCGATTTGCTGGCCTACCTTGGGTCCAGGGCTAATCTACGCTTACTCGCTCGAGCGCTCTTCCCTGGGCTATCCCGCCGACCAATTGACAAACCCCGCGTAGGCTGTAACGAGCACCGCCACGCCGAAAGCGATCCGGTACCAGGCGAACGGCGTAAAGTCATGCGTCGCAACGTAGCGTAGCAGCCACCGCACGCAGAGGAAAGCAGAGACAAACGCGGCGGCCGAGCCGGCCGCGAACATCCCTACATCGCCCGAATCGAAGAGCGCGCGGTTCTTCCAGAAATCGTATGCGCCGGCTGCCACGAGCGTCGGCACGGCTAGGAAAAAGGAAAACTCCGTCGCCGCGCGCCGCGAAAGTCCGAACAGCATCCCGCCGATGATGGTCGCTCCCGAGCGCGAAGTACCGGGGATCAGCGCGAACGCCTGGGCAATGCCGACTTTCAATGCGTCTTTCCAGGTCATTTCGTCCACGCTTTGAATCACGGCAGCGCGTCGACGTCTTTCCACCCAGAGAATGATGAACGCCCCGGCGATAAACGCGAGCGCAACGGGCACGGCGTGGAAAAGGTAGGTCTTGATCAGCTTGCTGAACGCGAGGCCTAACACCGCTGCGGGAGTGAAAGCGACGAGGAGATTAAGGGCGAAACGCTGCGCGGCGCGATCGGTGCCAAGGCCTGCCAGCACGCGCCCGAACCGCTCACGGTATTCCCAGACGATGGCGAGCATCGCGCCGGTCTGGATCACGATCTCGAATACCTTTGCTTTGTCATCGGTGAATCCGATCAGGTCGCCGACGAGGATCAGGTGTCCGGTCGACGAAATCGGCAGAAACTCGGTCAGGCCTTCCACGACACCGAGGACGAAAGCCTTTGCGAGCAACCCGAGATCCACTGCGTCTCCAGAAAATAAAAGGTGGCAGAAACTGCCGCCTTGAAATTCTAACGGAAACCGCCAGAAGGGGTGACAAGCCTAGTTCATCGCGTGACCTCGATGTCTCAGGCCTTCTGATACACCTCCGCGCCTTTCCTGACGAACTCCACCGCCTTCTGCTCCATGCCTTTCTTCAATGCATCCTGCTCTGAAAGACCATGTTTCTCTGCGTACTCGCGTACATCTTGGGTGATCTTCATCGAGCAGAAATGGGGGCCGCACATCGAGCAGAAATGCGCGAGCTTCGCTCCCTCCTGGGGCAATGTCTCGTCGTGGAACTGCTTTGCCTTGTCCGGGTCGAGGCCGAGATTGAACTGGTCCTCCCAGCGGAATTCGAAACGTGCTTTCGAGAGTGCGTTGTCTCGGATCTGCGCGCCGGGGTGCCCCTTGGCAAGGTCCGCGGCATGCGCCGCGATCTTGTACGCCATGATGCCGTCCTTGACGTCGTCCTTGTCCGGCAGCCCGAGGTGCTCCTTGGGCGTCACGTAACACAGCATGGCCGTGCCATACCAACCGATCATCGCCGCGCCGATCGCGCTGGTGATGTGGTCGTAGCCGGGGGCGATGTCGGTGGTGAGCGGTCCCAGTGTGTAGAACGGCGCTTCCTTGCAGTACTTGAGCTGCAGGTCCATGTTCTCGCGGATGAGCTGCATGGGCACGTGCCCCGGTCCCTCGATCATCACTTGGCAATCATGCTTCCAGGCAGTATCGGTCAATTCGCCGAGCGTCCTGAGTTCCGCGATCTGCGCCTCGTCGTTCGCATCGTAGATCGAGCCGGGACGCAGGCCATCGCCGAGCGAGAACGACACGTCGTACGCCGCCATGATCTCGCAGATGTCTTCAAAATGCGTATAGAGAAAACTCTCCTCGTGGTGCGCCAGGCACCACTTCGCCATGATCGAGCCACCGCGCGAGACGATCCCCGTCATGCGCTTCGCAGTCATGGGGATGAAAGGCAGTCGCACGCCTGCGTGGATCGTGAAATAATCGACGCCCTGCTCGGCCTGCTCGATCAGCGTGTCCCGAAAAATTTCCCAGGTCAGCTCTTCGGCTTTGCCGTCCACCTTTTCCAGCGCCTGGTAGATCGGCACTGTGCCTATCGGCACCGGAGCGTTGCGGATGATCCATTCGCGCGTCTCGTGAATGTGCTTCCCCGTGGAGAGATCCATGACCGTGTCGCCGCCCCAGCGTATCGCCCAGGTCATTTTCTCGACTTCCTCGGCGATACCGGAACTGATAGCCGAATTGCCGATGTTGGCGTTGATCTTCACCAGGAAATTACGGCCGATGATCATCGGTTCGGTTTCGGGATGATTGATGTTCGCCGGAATGATGGCGCGGCCGCGAGCCACTTCATCACGCACGAATTCCGGGGTAATGAATTTCTGCAGTGACGCCCCGAACGACTCGCCTCGGTGCTGCCGGGCGATCGCTTCCGGGAGCGCGTCGCACCGCTGGTTTTCCCGGAGCGCGATATATTCCATTTCCGGCGTGACGATGCCTCTTTTCGCATAGTGCATCTGCGTCACGTTACGACCCGACTTTCCCCGGCGCGGCCGCCTTTTCAGGCTAAAACGCATCTCTGCAAGCTTTGGATCTGCGAGGCGTTCGAGCCCGTACCTCGAAGTCGGGCCAGGGAGCTCTTCCGTGTCGGCGCGCTCTTCGATCCACTGCGCGCGCACCGGCGCCAGGCCATTGCGGATGTCGATTTTGACTCGCGGATCCGTGTAGGGGCCGGAGGTGTCATAGACGAAAAGCGGAGGATTCTTCTCCGCGCCGAACGAGGCCGGCGTCTCTGACTGAACGATCTCGCGCATCGGCACACAGAGGTCGCTGCGCGAGCCTTCGACGTAAGCTTTGCGCGAGTTCGGCATGGGTTTGACCGCTGCGTCATCGACGCGCGCGGTCTGGGCGAGAAACTTTGGATTGGCGTTCATGGCGCTCCTCTCACGCACAAACCGCAGGGGAGCGAAGGACCAGCCGTTCAACGCTTCCCTGCGGCGGCATTATCCGCATCAGGTTCGAAGGGTTTGCTCTCACCCGCCCAAGCGAGGTTGCCCGGTCAGGACCCCTACGTTGCTCTGAGGGACCTTACTCCAAGCGGTTGGGGTTGGCAAGCGCATCAAGTGCGGGGGCGTGTCGCGAATGTGAGCCTGATGCAGTTACGCTCGCCTTCGCGCCTGTAAGCTGCGTCCGTGGCGAGCGATCTAACTAATTTTAGGCCGAGACCGCCCACCGGTTGCTGAGCGATGAGGACGGCGGTATCCATGGGGCGAAATTCGCCGAATGGATTGTGCGGCGGTGCTGCGTCCTCGTAGCGCAAGCTAAATCCCGTATCGCAGGGATCGAATGCGATCCACACTGGGGACTCGCTTTCCTCGCGATAACCGTGGGTGACCGTGTTCGTGAATAATTCCTCGACGATGAGGAGGACCTTCAGGCAATCTTCCCGACCTATTCCGGCCGTGGTACACGCGCCCTCAACAAAAGTCCGGATTTCGGCCATGGAATCCATCCTGGCCGGAAACCGGGCAAGCGGGGCGTTAACCATTGACGGGAGAGCCGGGAAAAGGCCGTTTAAGCTATCATAGATAGGAACAACGCGTCCTCGCAGGCGCTGGCCACCTCCGGAATTGCAAAGCAGGCCAAATTATTGGGGGGTTATCATGCAATCAGCTCGTCTTATCCTCATTGCTTTCGCGTGCGGCATTGCGCCGATTGCAGGCTGGGCAGGTGACATAGCGCAGTTCAGAGTCGCCAAGGGCTCTGTTTATCTCGAGCGCAGCGGCCAGCGCCTCCCGGCACACGTGGGAACACATCTGCAGGCGACCGACACCGTGGTGACCGGAGCGGACGGATCAGCCGGTATTGCCTTCGTCGACAATTCGCTTCTGTCGGTCGGTCCCAACAGCGTGCTTGCCATCGAACGATACGCATTCAACTCGACTACGCACGAAGGTGCTTTCGAATCCTCTCTCCGCAGGGGAACTCTGTCGGTCGTATCTGGGAAAATAGCCAAGCAGTCCCCCGATGCGATGAAAGTGAAGACTCCTTCTTCGATACTCGGGGTGCGCGGAACCGAGTTCCTCGTTCGATCTAGCGACTGAGCCGTAAGGCATTTCATGCGCCGGCACTACGCTGCCCTGATCGCCTCACTGGTGCTCGGGGGCTGCGCCACATCAAGCCAAGACTTGATAGTGCTATTGCCGGACAAGGAGGGCAAAGTCGGAACAGTCGTTGTCCAAGGCCAGAAGGGCAAGGCTGTGCTCAATACCGCGTACGCCGCCGCTCGGACGACATCTGACGGCGGCGTGCAACGCGGCACTGCAAGCCAGAGCGAGGTAAAGGACGTTTTTGGCAGCGCACTCGCGGCCCAGCCGTCGCGTCCTATCTCCTTTATCCTCTATTTCGAGAGTGGCAACGACGAATTTACCGAGGAGTCGAAGCAGGAAGTCAAGCGTTTGCTTGCGGAGATGGCGCGCAGGCAGGCGCCGGACATTACCGTTATTGGTCACACCGACCTGGTCGGCCCGGATCCATCCAATGATGCGCTTTCTCTTCAGCGGGCCGAGCGCGTGAAGTCGATCCTTGCTGGAATGGGTATTCCGGCTGAGCGGATCCTGACCGCTGGCCGCGGCAGACGCGAGCCCTTGATCCCCACAGCTGAAGGCGTTTCCGAGCCGCGGAACCGGCGAGTCGAAATCAACGTGCGCTAGGCCCGTTCCAGCGCAGCGCCAAGAGCGTCAGGTCGTCTGCAGGTTCCGCTCCATCGACAAATTGCGCGATGTCGGCACGGATCGAATTGACAAGGGCTGCGGGATTTTCGGCGTTCCGGGCGCGCTTGAGCGCCTCGCGCAACCGACCTGCACCGTAGAGTTCCCCCGCCGGATTCATTGCCTCGGTCACGCCGTCGGATACAACACATACAATCCCCCTCTGGCTCATCTTATGCTCGGCGGCAACGTAGGAAAATCCTTCGACCACGCATAGCGGCGGCCCACCACCTTCGGCAAGCCTGGCGATCTCACCATCGGGAGTCAGAACGAAAGGCGGTTCATGTCCGGCGCTGCAATACTGCAGGCGACCGCTCAGAACGTCAAGTACGCCGGCAAAAACGGTTACGAACAAGAACTCGGGGTTCTCCCGCGCGATTTCGGTGTTGGCCTCACGGAGCAATTCATCGACTCGACGCCCGCGTCGAAGGGCAGTACTTTTGCACAAAGCTTTGCTGACCGCCATGAAGATGCTGGCAGGCAAGCCCTTCCCGGATACATCGCCAACGAGAAAGAATAGGTGCTCGGCATCGAGCATGAAGAAATCGTACAGGTCCCCTCCCACCTCGCGCGCGGGCTCCATCGCGGCGGAAATCTCGAAGCGATGTTCTGAAGGGAATGCGGACTCGGGCCGTGGAAGACTACCGATCTGGATGCGTCGCGCCGCGTCAAGCTCGCCGGCGAGCCGTGCGGCAGACTCGCGTTCGCGTTGCAGACGCTCCTGCAGCAATTTTCTTTGGGCGTTGGCCTCGGCGAGCGTCTCGACTAGCATCGCAGCGAACAGAAAGGCGATCGCGGCGCCGGGAACCGAGGCGTCGAGGAGCAGCCCCGACACCCGGTATGCTGCAAAGCCAGCTGCACCCAGCACGACCAGTAGCAAAAGGAGCAGGACCGTCGAACGTCGAGGCGACAGCCGGGGTACGGAACACACGACCACCAAACCCATGACGAAAAGCGCCAATCCTTCAACCCAGGTTGCCCATCGCGGGCGCATCAGCAGCGCGCCGTCAAAAACGTTCTCAAGGACCTGCGCATGAATCTCGATCCCGGGCATGCGCTCGCCAAGCGGCGTGGACTGGTAATCTATCAGGCCGAGCCCGGTGACGCCGACGAGCACGAGCTTGCCCTCGAGCTGAGCGGGGTCTGCCTTGTCGCCGAGCACGTCCGCTGCCGAGACGAATCGACTCGCATCGTGCGGGGTGTAGTGGACCCACAGGCGTCCGTCAGATTGAGTGGGGACGACCAAGTCGCCGATTCCCACGGCTTCGACACCGGCCACACCGCCTTGCACAAAGAAGAGCGGTTCTCCGCTGGCCAAACGAAGTGTCTCTAGGCTCAAAGGTAGCACCGGGGTCGCGCCGACAAGCGCGACGATCGGCACGCGCCGCACAACGCCCGCCTCTGTATCGGCGCTGAGTAGTCCGTGTCCTCTCGCGGCCGAGTCGATTTCCGGGAGACTCCGGAGCGTAGAAGCATAGCGGCGCAGAGCTCCTCGCGCGTCGGATCCTCTTTGCAGGGATGGAGTCAGCGGGGCCGCCTCGGAAGGCTTGCCGGCCTCGAGCCCTGCGATACCCAGTGCTACGGCAGCGGCCTTGATCGACGCGGCCAGTATCGCATCGTGGCGCGGCAGCTTTGCGAGACGCGCCGCCAGTTGCGGATCGGCCCCGGCTACCGATGGTGCAAGCCACTCTGGGGAAAGGCGGTCGGGCTCCACAAACAGTATGTCCACCCCGATCGCCGCGGGGCGGGCTGCACCGAGCTTATCGATGAGCCGTGCAATCAATGTGCGCGGCCACGGCCATTGACCGAATCGGTCCAGACTTGCCTCGTCGATGGCGACGATGACCGCAGGCGCCGAGCGCCTTTCGCGCGGAGACAGCTCTTGATAGCCGTCGAGCCACGCGAGGCGCGCTGCACCGACGACGGGCATGTCCTGCCATAGAATCGGTACCAGGAGCAACGCAAGCAGGGCCAGACCGTGACCAACCCCGCGTGAATTGAACATCGCCCCAAAGCGATTTGCGCCCGCGACCCACTCTGATCCGGAGTGCCCGCCGGCGTCCCTGGCATCCTGCGACGATCGGTCCCTCAGAGCTCGATCTCCAGGCCGTCGTAGGCGACCGAGATGCGAAGCGTTTCGCCGGTTCGCGAGATTTCCTCGTAACGCAGGGTTTCTCTCCAAATCTGGGCGATGCGTTCGTCGTTGTTTGCGGGTTCGTGGTGGAAAAGCACGAGGTGCTTCACGTTGGCAAGCTGGCACAACTCGACCCCGACAACGTTGCTCGAGTGGCCCCAGTCCTCCTTCACCGATACGGCTTCCGCGAGCGAATACATGGCGTCGAAAATCACCAAGTCGGCGTCCGCAAAGAAAGTCGCGGCGCCTTCGACTGCGTCCGGAACTTCGAGCCTGTGCTCGGAGTCGGTCGAATAAACGATGACCCGGCCGTCACGGACGAATCGATAGCCGTAAGAATCACCGGAATGGCTCTGAAGCTTCGCTGTCACGCTCCATCCCGCGATCTCATAGCTTCGGCCAGGCTGGAGTGTGACGAATTCTATCGTGGCGCCGAGGCGATCGAACGGCACAGGGAAACTGGGCGGGTCCTGCTGGCGGCGAAGCGCTTCTTCGAGATTAGGGTGACAGCCGTAAATCCGAATTCTGTTCCCAGGGACGTAGGCCGGGGCGAAAAAGGGGAAGCCCATGATATGGTCCCAGTGAAGGTGCGACTGGAATACGTGGAAGACGTTGGTCTTGGCGGGACCGTCGCGGGTAACTACGTGGTTTCCAAAGGCGCGTACGCCGCTGCCGAGATCGCACAACACATACTCGTCGTCGCCCGCATCGAGCTGCACGCAGGCGGAATTGCCTCCGAAAGTGTGCGAGACGGCAAAATCAAGCTCTGAGTCGACCCAAGCCCGCGCCTTTTCTTGCGTGTCCAGGCGCTTACCCGAAGCCGCGACTATCGCATGGGCAAGCTTGTCCCTGATCGACGCGGAGTCCAGGGAGACGGGGATGGAGCCGCGCGTTCCCCAGAACGTGACCCACAGCGCCATCGGTCAAGTGCCATGGGCGAAGTCATAAGCCGCCAGGGCGGTCGGCGAAACCTTTGCCAGAGCTTCGCGAACCGACCCGAAACACTGAAAGACAAGGTTGAAGCGGCTGATCTCGAAGATTTCGCGCACCACAGGTTGAAGCGCTGCTACCACGATCGAGCCTCCCTGCTCACGGATTTCCTTGCCAGCCAGCATCAGGACGCGCAACCCGACGCTGCTAATGTAGTCCACCTTCGAAAAATCCAAGACCAGGCGGTTTCCCCCTGCGCCGGAGCTGGCTATATACGCGTCTAGCCCGGACTTCAGCTGGTCGGTGGTGCTGTTGTCGACTCGCCCAACAGGTGTGAGCACCAGCGCGTCGCCGTAGCGTTCTTGGGATACATGCATGGGACGGATACAGAAGTCTAGCGCCGGAACGCTCCGCAATCAATGCTAGAATCGGCGCCTTTCGCGCGACTTCCCAGTCCCATGAGCGTCGAGCAAGCCCGCTTCAACATGGTCGAACAGCAGATCCGGACCTGGGAGGTGCTCGATCAGGATGTGCTCGACCTCCTGTACGTGGTGCGCCGCGAGGAGTTTGTCCCCACCGAGTACCGTGCGTTTGCCTTCTCGGACATGGAAATTCCCTTGTACGAAGGCGCAGACGAGAGCGAGCGCATGATGCAGCCCAAGGTGGAGGCGCGCATTCTGCAGGAACTGGCGGTGAGGAAAAACGAACGCGTGCTCGAAGTAGGTACCGGTAGCGGCTATCTCACCGCACTTCTCGCCTCGCGCGCGCACCATGTTTACTCCGTTGAAATCAATCCGAAGCTGAAGGCGTTCGGAGAGGAGAATCTTAGGCGTAACGGCGTGGAGAACGCCACCGTCGAGCTCGGGGACGCGGCGCAGGGCTGGCGAGCACATGCGCCTTACGACGTCATCGTGCTCACGGGCTCGACGCCGATCTTGCCGAAAACATTGATCTTGCAGCTCAGCGTAGCGGGGCGGCTTTTCGCGGTCGTGGGCGATCCGCCGGTCATGGAGGCGAAGCTCATTACCAGCGTTGGCGACGACTCATGCCATGCCACTGCCCTGTTCGAGACCTGTCTCGCTCCGCTCAAGAATGCGCTGCAGCCGGCGCGCTTCGAATTTTAGCGGTAACCCTAAAATTGCAGACCCCATGGCACGGTTTTGTCTCCCACTGTCACTGACCGTTGCCTTGTCGGTGGCGCCCGCCCGCGCAGCGGATCTCTTGCAGATCTACCGCGACGCGCTCGCGAACGATGCCACCTACGGATCGGCGCGCGCGGCGCGCGACGCCGGCCTGGAAAACCTCCCACAGGGTCTGGCGCAGATTCTGCCGACGGTGAACGCGACCGCGTTTACGCAGAGGAACGACATCAACCTTTCCTTTCGCGGCGCCGCGGAAGCCTCCATACGGCAGGGCGACTCCAACGGCTACACCGTCACGCTGACACAGCCCGTCTTCAATTGGCAGAGTATCCAGGTGTACAAGGAAGCCGGATTCAAAGCAGCGCAGGCCGAAGCTACTTTCGGCCAGGCGACGCAGGATCTGATAGTGCGCGTCGCGCAAGCCTATTTCGACGTTCTCGCCTCGCAAGACAGTCTTGCGTTCATCCAGGGGCAGAAGGTGGCGATCTCCGAGCAACTCGCCCAGGCCAAGCGCAATTTCGAGGTCGGCACCGCAACGATCACCGATACTCACGAAGCTCAAGCGCGTTTCGACCTCGGGACATCTCAGGAAATCGCGGCTCAAAGCGATCTGGAAATCAAGAAGCGTACTTTGCAGCAGATCGTGGGGAAGTTTCCAGAGCGGCTCGAGCCACTGAAGGCAGGCATCGAGCTCAACCCGCCTAAGCCGAACGCGATGGAAGACTGGGCTACCGCTGCCGCGAACCAAGGGTATCCGGTGCGCGTACAGGAAGCCGCGCTAGAAATCGCGGCGCGCGAGATCGAGCGCACCCGCGCCGGGCATCTGCCCACCCTGAACATCGTCGGCACGGCAGGCCAAGGCTCCTCGAGCGTCAGCACCACTTCGATCAACAACACACCAACCGATTCAGTCAGCCGAACCATCGGATTGCAGCTTGCCATCCCTCTCTACGCGGGAGGCAATGTCAGTTCCCTGGTGAGGCAAGCGATCGCAAATCGTGAAAGGGCGCAGCAGGATCTGGAAGGCACGCGGCGTACCGCCGCGTTATCCGCGCGCCAGTCCTACGTCGGCGTAACCAACGGGATGGCACAGGTAAAAGCTCTGGAGGCGGCTCTTGTTTCCAGCCGGAGCGCGCTCGATTCGAACAAGCTCGGCTACGAAGTCGGCGTGCGCATCAACATCGACGTCTTAAACGCGCAGCAGCAGGTCTTCAGTACGCTGCGTGATCTCTCCAGGGCGCGCTATGACACCATTCTCAACGGCCTGAAGTTGAAGGCCGCCGCGGGGACTCTGGGCGAAGCCGACGTAGAGGAAGTGAACCGCCTGCTCGGGACGAACTGACTCGTACGTAGAAGTCACCCGAGCAGCCGCTCGCAGATCGCGAGCGTCCGCTCGGTGGCACCTCGGTGCGCCGCACAGAAAGCGGCTCCGGCCTTTCCCATGCGCGCGCGCTGCTCCTTATCACTGAGGAGTGATCGCGCCAGCCGTACCACTTCTTCGGCACTGTTGACACGCACCGCCGCGCCGGCTGCGATCGCGCTTTCGGCTACCTGCGCGAAATTGTAGGTGTAGGGCCCGATCAGTACCGGAACGCCTGCCGCGCAAGCTTCGATGAGGTTCTGACCTCCGTAGGTAAGCAGACTTCCTCCGACGAAGGCAAGGTCGCAGGCCCGGTAGTAGGCTGCCATCTCACCCATACTGTCGCCGAGCACGATGCCGCAGTCGGCATCGAGCGGCGCATTCGTGCTGCGCCGGACGAACTTCAGACCGCGGGATGCAAGGAGCTGCGCTACAGTGTCGAACCGTTGCGGGTGCCGCGGCACAATGACCAGAAGCGCGTCGCCGAGAGCGTTTTGCTCCAAAGCGTCAAGCAGCAGCTCCTCCTCGCCTTCGCGAGTGCTAGCGGCCAGCAGCACCGCTCGACTGCCGAACCGGTGCCGAAATTGCGCTGCGAGTGATTCGCTCCGAGAGCCCGGATCCGCGTCAAACTTGAGGTTTCCGGTGACCTCCACTTCGCGCGCGCCGAGAGATCGAAGCCGATCGGCGTCTTCCGTGGTTTGCGCAGCGACCGCGCTCAAACCCTCTAGAGCGACCCGTACGAGTGGTGCGACGGCGGCGTAGCCACGCGCCGACTTGGCCGACATTCGGGCATTGGCAAGCAAAAGCGGCACACCGGAGCTTTGACACTCGCCCACGAGATGAAACCAGATTTCAGTCTCCATCAGGATGCCCAGCCGCGGCCGAAAGTTGCGGAGGAACCGCCGGACGGCCGAGGGGTAGTCGTAGGGCAGCCACGCAACGAGCACCGCGCCGCCGAATAGTTGCTGCGCCGCCTCGCGGCCCGTTGCAGTCATCTGGGTAATTAACAAATCGCAGCTCGGATGGCGGGATCGCAGCTCCCGCAGCAGCGGCTCCGCGGCACGAGTCTCACCCACCGACACGGCATGTAGCCAGATCACCGGCTTCGCCGGACTCCTGGGGTAGAAGCCGAATCGCTCGGCTACGTTCTGCCTGTATCCCGGCTCGTGCCGCCCGCGCCACCACAGGCGCGCGAGCACGAAGGGGAAAGCGAACCAAAGGAGCAACCTATAGCCGGCCCGCCACATCAGAACGCCCCGACGGCCTCAAAGGCGGTTAGAATGCCGCGCATAAGCCGCTGATTATACGGGTTTGCCGTCTCTTCCTTCGCGCCCATGCCCTTGTCCGTAGCGATCATCACACGCAACGCCGCCAGCCAGCTGGAACGCTGCCTCGCCAGCGTCGCCTTCGCCGACGAGGTCGTCGTAGTGGACTCCGGCTCCACGGACGGCACGGTCGAGCTCGCCGCCCGCCGCGGCGCGCGCGTCGTGCGCAAGGAATGGCTCGGGTTCGGCGCGCAAAAGCAGTTCGCCGTCGACGCTGCCAGCCACGACTGGGTATTGTGCGTTGACGCCGACGAATGCCTGAGCACCGAGCTGCGCGAGGCTATCATCGCGGAGCTCAAAGCACCACGTGGCTTTGTCTACGCCGTTCCGCGCCGCAACCGCTTTCTCGGACGCTGGCTCAAGCACGGCGAAGGCTATCCCGACTGGAACGTGCGTCTGTTTCACCGCGGGCATGCGCGCTGGGGAAACGAGCCGGTGCATGAAAAGATCGCAACCCGGTCGCCTGTGCTCAGGCTCCGAGGCGACCTGCTGCACGATTCGGCGGAAACGCTGGAGAAGTATCTCGACAAGCAGAACCGCTACACGAGCTTGCAGGCCGAATCGCTGCGCGCGGCGGGTCGCCGCACGAATGCCTGCCAACTGGTGCTTTCACCCGTGCTGCGCTTCGTCAAATTCTACCTGTGGCGGCTTGGATTCCTCGACGGCGTCCCGGGATTGGTACACATCGCGATCGGCTGCATGAACAGCTTCAACAAGTACGCGAAACTGAAGGCGCTGGAGCGCGCCTCGAAATGACCATCCTGGTCACAGGCGGCGCCGGGTTCATAGGCTCGAATTTCGTCCTGGACTGGTTCGCGCAAGGCGCAGGCCCCGTGATCAATTTAGACAAACTCACCTATGCGGGCAACCCCGCGAATCTCCATGCCCTCAAGGACAACCCGGAGCACGTGTTTGTCCACGGGGATATCTGCGACCGGGAACTGGTGCGGAGCCTCCTCGAACGGCACGCTCCGCGCGCCATCGTTCACTTCGCGGCAGAGAGCCACGTCGATCGCTCGATTCACGGACCCGGTGATTTCGTCCAGACCAATATCCTCGGCACCTTCACCCTGCTCGAGGAAGCGCGCATCTGGCTGGAAAAACGGCCGCCCTCTCAACGCGAGGATTTCCGATTTCTGCACGTCTCGACCGACGAGGTATTCGGCTCGCTCGGGCCCCACGATCCACCGTTTAAGGAATCGACTCCTTTCGCACCGAACAGTCCCTATGCAGCTTCGAAGGCGGCCGCGGACCACTTGGTGCGGGCGTACCATCACACCTACGGGCTGCCGACGCTGACCGTCAACTGCTCGAACAACTACGGCCCTTACCAGTTTCCCGAAAAGCTCATTCCCCTCATGATCCTGAACGCCATCACCCACAAGCCCCTGCCGGTCTACGGCGAGGGCGGCAACGTGCGCGACTGGCTGTACGTGCAGGATCATTGCACGGCGATCCGACGGGTCCTGGAGCGCGGCCGCCTCGGCGAGAGCTACAACGTCGGTGGCCACAACCAGAAGACCAATCTGGAGGTGGTGAACGCGATCTGCGCGCTGCTCGACGAAGCGAGGCCCAATCGCAAGCGCCCGCATTCCATGTTGATCTCCTTCGTGAAGGACCGCCCGGGACACGATCGTCGTTACGCGATGGACGCGACGAAGATCGCCATCCAGCTCGAGTGGGCGCCCTCGGAGAGCTTCGATACCGGATTGCGCAAGACCGTGGGCTGGTATCTGGACAACCCCGATTGGGTCGCCCAGGTGACGAGCGGCGCTTACCGCCATTGGATCGACAAGAACTATTCCAATCGAGGCGAAGCGTGAAGGGCATCATTCTTGCCGGGGGCAGCGGCACGCGCCTGTTCCCGGTGACGCAGGTCGTATCCAAGCAGCTGCTTCCGGTCTACGACAAGCCGATGATCTATTACGCCTTGAGCACCCTGATGCTCGCCGATATCCGCGACATCCTCGTCATCTCCACGCCGGATGACACGCCGCGCTTCGAAAAACTCCTCGGCAATGGCGCCTCCTGGGGCGTGAGTTTCACGTACAAGATCCAGCCGGAGCCCAAGGGGATCGCCCAGGCGTTCCTCGTCGGCGAGAAGTTCATCGGCACCGAAACCTGTGCGCTGGTGCTCGGGGACAATATCTTCTACGGTCACGACCTGCAACCTACGTTCAGGCAGGCGGCGAAGAAATCCTCGGGGGCCACGGTGTTCGCCTACCGGGTGCAGGACCCGCGGCGCTACGGGGTGGTCGAGTTCGACCTGAGGGGCCGGGCCATCAGCATCGAGGAAAAACCGGCGAAGCCCAAGTCGCACTACGCGGTGACGGGGCTCTATTTCTACGACAACCAGGTCGTGCGCATCGCAAAATCGCTCAAGCCTTCGGCGCGCGGAGAACTGGAAATCAGCGACGTCAATCGCCATTACCTCAAAGAAGGCACGCTTCACGTGGAAACGCTGGGACGGGGGCACGCGTGGCTCGACACCGGCACCTACGAATCGCTGCTCGAGGCTAGTCACTTCATCGAGACGCTGGAGCGGAGGCAGGGTCTGAAGATCGGCTGCCCCGAAGAGATCGCTTGGAACAAGAAGTGGATCGACGACGCGCAGCTGGAGGCGCTCGCGGCGCCACTCAGGAGCAGCGGTTACGGAAACTACCTGCTGTCGCTGCTGCGAGACGGCCTGCGTGACAAATGAAGGTTACGCCGACCAGACTCCCCGAAGTACTGCTCATCGAGCCTCGTGTATTCGGCGATGCGCGCGGGTTCCTCTTCGAGAGCTGGAACGAACGGGAGTTCGAGCGCTCGGGAATCCGCGCCCGCTTCGTCCAGGACAACCACTCGCGCTCAGGACGCGGCGTGCTGCGCGGGCTGCATTATCAGATCGGCCGCCCGCAAGGCAAGCTCATCCGGGTCGTCGCCGGCGAGATCTTCGATGTTGCGGCGGACATCCGCCGCAGCTCACCCAATTTTGGCCGGTGGGAGGGCGTTCGCCTCAACGCCGAATCGTGCAAGATGCTGTGGATTCCGTCCGGGTTTGCTCACGGCTTCTGCGTGCTGAGTGAATTTGCCGAAGTGCTCTACAAAGCCACCGACTATTACGCCCCCGAGCACGAGCGCTGCATCCTCTGGAACGATCCGGAACTTCACATCGAATGGCCCCTCCCCGGCGGCGCTCCCGCACTATCGGCCAAGGACGCCGCAGGGACGCGGCTGCGGGATGCCGAAGTCTTTCAGTGAAGATTCTTCTGACCGGAAAGCGCGGGCAGGTCGGCTGGGAGCTCGCGCATGCCCTCGCTCCGCTCGGCGAAGTCATCGCTCTTGACCGTGAAGGTCTAGACCTCGCAGTTCCAGACCGGATCATCTCGGTCGTTCGCTCGGTGCGGCCCGAAGTGCTTATCAATGCCGCGGCTTATACGGCAGTCGACCGCGCGGAGAGCGAACCGGACGCCGCCTACGCCATCAATGCCGCCGCGGTCGCCATCCTGGCCGAAGAGGCGAAGCGGCTCCGAGCGCTGTTCGTCCACTATTCAACCGATTACGTATTCGACGGAACGAAGGATGCGCCGTATATCGAGGGGGATCGCCCCAATCCCCTCAATGCATATGGCCGCAGCAAGCTCGCCGGCGAGCAGGCGATTCACGACATCGGCGGCGCTCATTTGGTATTGCGCACGAGCTGGGTGTACTCCGCGCGCGGCAAGAATTTCCTTCTCACTATTCTGCGTTTGCTTCAGGAAAAAAATGAGCTACGCATCGTATCCGATCAGATCGGAGCTCCGACCTGCGCGCGGGAGATCGCGGACGCGACCGCCGAGCTTCTCCGGCGTCATGGTGCCGCCGCACTCGGAGACGCGAGCGGCATCTACCACGCTACGACGTCGGGATCCACATCCTGGCACGGATTTGCAACGGAGATCGCCCGGCTCGAGCGGCCCGATTCCCCAGTCCGCATTGTCCCGATCGCGTCGAGCGAGTATCCGGCGCCGGCGCGTCGCCCAAGAAATTCGTGCTTATCGAGCGAAAAACTGCGTCGGCGCTTCGGAGTCGCGCTGCCCCGGTGGGAGGCCAGCCTGGAGGCCTGTCATGGGATGCTGGGGAAAACCGCTTGACGATCCTCAACGGAGGCCGAAGAGTCGAGCAATCCCGCTCATTTTCTGCCTTATGGCCGACCGACGGACCGGGCCGGCCTTCGGCACCTCGTCCACTCTCTCATCCAAAATCCCTTCGTCGAAATCCACGGCGAGAATTCTTTCCTTTTTGCCTTTTAGCGCTATCAGGGCCACGCGGTCCGACGGTATATCGTTCCATGCCGGATACAGACACTCATAGACAGAATTGAAACCCGCATCCACGATGGCATTGACCAGTGAGGGCTTTGTCGGCCAGAAACTCCGCAGGTTCCCGATCGACGCCCATGTTCTCTCTTCCGTCTGCTCGGGAGTCGGCTCACCGCTGTACTCCCTGTATCGCCAGCCCCAGTATTCATGCCCTTTGTATTCGATCATCTCGTCGCGCTTGAGGCTAATGTGTGTGTCTATGATTGCGATATCGACACACAGCCCCGCGATGGCTTCGAGCAATTTGAAACAGTCCGGCGCATCCAAATGATAGAGAATTCCGAGACAGAGAACGACGTCGAATTCTCCGTATTTTTCCCGGCATACGTTCCTGACGTCATCCTGCACAAATCTAAGGTTGGGGAGGGAGAAGCGCGCCTCGGCACGCTGGATGTTCGTACGCCGCCCTTCGACGCCGAGGACCTCGGCTCCTCTGAGCGCGAACTCGGCAGAGAAGTCACCTTCCAGTGAGGCAAGATCGAGGATCCGTGATTCGGGAAGGGATTTGCGGGCAGAGTCACTCACGATCTTGCAAATGCGTGCTCGGCGCCTCACTTGACATTGCTCCTTAAGGGGTCGCCTATACTGCACGTTCGGGGCGGCCGAAGGCAAGAGACGTGGACTAGAATGCATCGAGTCGCAATCGAATTGAATCACACCGTCGAGAAGTGAGCCCTCAGGCATGGATTCTCCAGGCATCGATGTCCTGCTCGCCACTTACAACGGAGCGCGCTATCTCCGGCCCCAAATCGAGTCCATACTGGGCCAGCAGGAGGTGTCGTTCCGGATCCTCGTGCGAGACGATGGATCGGTAGACGAGACACCGGCGGTCATCGAGCACTACACGCGCATGAGGCCGGATCGCATCATTCGCGTGAGCGGCTCCGACCATCTTGGAGCGGTCGGAAATTTCGCCTGCCTTCTCCGCGAGGCAAAGGCCCCGTACGCTGCGCTGAGCGACCAGGACGATGTGTGGGCACCGCACAAGCTGCGCACCCTGCTCGGTGTGATGCGCGGCCTGGAGAGCCGGCACGGCGCCGACACTCCCCTTCTGGTGCACAGCGATCTCACCGTCGTCGACGATATGCTTCGTGAGCGCCATTCCTCGTTCTGGCGCTATTCCGGCTTCGATCCCCGAGGCACGAGCCTTCCGCGACAACGGTGAGATCGCTGTGCACCAGAAG
>Ga0137382_10000432_pt1 | contig 17344 bp, 19 predicted proteins | sample SagtaG_15_FD_104816 | JGI IMG/M metagenome (GOLD analysis project Ga0137382, IMG submission 104816) | Vadose zone soil microbial communities from Sagehorn Ranch, Mendocino, California, USA - Sage2_R_20_16 metaG | ecosystem: Environmental > Terrestrial > Soil > Vadose zone | place: USA... | reverse complement strand
GGCGGCCAAGAGCCGAGAACTCGCAGACGCAATGAGTGATGAGAGGTACTTCACTGCATCGGGATCGTTGTCTGATTATGAGACCCTCAATACGCCGCCGCGCCACTTTCATAAGGTCATCACCTTCTGCGTGATCTATTCGCTGCCTCTGAATCAGATATTTCAGGTCCTCGATCTCAATCTAGATGAGGCTGGTCATGAACCAATTCCAGATTTGCTGACAGGTAGACCTCTATCAGAGACCATAGCCTTTACCAATGCCGATCGGATCGAACCGCCCGGGCTCCTTCCAGAGTTGGCTGGTCAACTCGGTGGCGTGCCGTTTTTCTTGAGGTCGTCGCTGGGCGTGCTCTGCGGGTTATCGAGGCTGTCCCTGAAAGACTTTTACTGGATCGGCGGATCCGCCAAGACGGTTCATCCATACCTGAAGGGAGCAGTTCTTGCAGTAGTGAACCGGCAGAAGAAGAAGCCCAACGACTGCGCCTCGAAACCACTATGGCAGCAACCGCTGTGCATCATCATGAAGCGAGACGGAACCTACCTATGCGGATGCTGCAGCAGGGAGAACGACACCCTGGTCATTCACACGTATCGCGGAGGAATTCACAAGCGGGAGGAACTTCGAAGCCGGGACGCCGAGATCATTGGGAAGATTGTGTCAGTCGCCCGGAGGCTCTGAGATCAAGCCTCTTTTTCTTCTCTACGAGCAGATCAGAACAGGCGATTCTGCGCTTCGACAATCTCCGTTGGTAATGCGCAAGCCGGGTCGTCATTTGAAACCTGACTGATCCTGTTGCTGACCGGGTAACAACGCATGCCGCTCGCATCATATGGTTTCAGCATATGCGAGAGCGCAGCTACGTCGGTGAATCCCGGATCGAGCCACAACTCGTAATCAGCCTTGTCGAGAATCACAGGCATGCGATCATGAACGTGTGAGGTCACCGCGTTCGGCGTGGTCGTAAGTATTGAGCAAGATCTGATCCAGTCACCTGTGGGATTTCGCCAGCGCTCCCACAGTCCTGCGAACGCGAACAACTCGCCGTCACGCACCTCGAAGCAAAACGGTTGCTTGACTTTCCCTGTTCGCGACCACTCGTAGAATCCGTCGGCCGGAATCAGACATCTGCGGGACTTCATCGCATCTCGAAATGCTGGCAGCAGGTGCGCCGTTTCTGATCTCGCATTGATCATCTTTGCCGCGCCGGACGTATCTTTTGACCACGAAGGGATCAAACCCCAGCGCATCAAAGAGAACACGCGACGAGGCTCTTTGGGATGCTGGCGAACAACCGGAACAGGCTGAGTCGGGGCGATGTTGTAGCGGGGATTCCAGTCCTCTTCGCCGGAAGCATCGAAGTGCTCTTCAATAATTTGCTTCCTCCGGGAAGCTCGGTACCTTCCGCACATAGAGGGTTTCATTATCGCAGGGCGCGACGGAATGGCGCCAGCTTACCGTTCTTATTGGTATGTCAGGCCATCGTCAGAGGCTCGCGACCTTTTCCTGAGTGAATGAGGCCGCGCTCTCCAGCGCGTTGATTGTGCTCCGATTCGCGGAGAGAGGTCGAATTACTTCATCATCCTTCAGGCGGCGCAGGATTGGATTGCCACCGAGAGAATCAGTTTCAAGCTGGTAGCCCTGATCCATGTGCGCGAGCAGATCCTGTTCGGCTTCTGTCAGCTTGGGAGGGATGCTGCTGGCTTTCTTCTTCGGCATCAGTCCGGTACCAGCTCTTTTCGGTTCCAGCGAGTCTACCATCGCCAACGGATCTGAGGCGGTCGGAATCGCGAACAGGTTGATCGAGCCTGATGCCCAAGCAATATTCTTTGTTTTCAGAGGAAGTGGCCAGGAATTGACCAAAAGCCGAACGCGAACTGTTTTCACTGGACGCTGTTAATGCTGAATGCATAACCTCCAGTCTTAAGTGCGCAGTCCACGCTAGTTATGAGCACATGAGGTTCATCTGTCTCTGAAGATTCCCAGTGAATTGCGTTGGCTGGCAAAACAGATTCGACCCTTTGTGCCTTGGCACGTTTCCAGTTTCCTCTGTATGACGGCGGCCAGCCTTCTGGCGCTTCTGACCCCGCTGGTTCTCAAGTGGCTCATCGACCAAGTGTTGCCCAGAAGAGAGGCCGGATTGCTTTTCGCCGCTGCCGGCCTGATCTTCCTTAGCTACCAAGGCAGAACAGCACTGACAAGCGTGGGCAGCTATCTCACTCTGAATGCTGTACAGAAAATGGCGCTCCGGTTGCGCATGGATGTGTTGCGGCACCTCGGTCGACTCTCAGCGGACTACTACGAGAATACCCAGCCCGGAGCCGTCATGTATCCGCTCAAAGAACCCATCGAAGAGGTTGCGTACTTTGGCTCTGATCTTCTGCCCTCGATCCTGCGCATGTGCCTGACAACCGGATTCACGATCGTGACCATGTTCATACTGAGCCCGATGCTGACGCTGGCGGTCCTGCCGCTGATTCCACTGTTCCTCGTCGCTCGGCAGCACTTCCGTACGAAGCTCTCGGCAGACTCCGATACCGTGCAGCAGAATCTAGTTGCGTGGAACAGTTTTCTTGAGGAACACATCTCTTCCGTTCTTCCCATCCAATTGCTTGGCCGTGAAAAGCACCAGGAAAGAAAGGCGTTCCACCGACTCGCGCACACAACTCGTTCACATCTCGCGCTCTTCAAAACCGGGGTGTGGTTCACCGTGTGGACCTCAGTTGCAGTTGTGCTCGCGATGTCCGCAGTGATTGGGTACGGCGGTTGGAGCGTGGTCGCAGGAACTTTGAGCCTCGGTAGCCTGGTGGCCTTCTACAGCTTTGTCACCCAACTCTTTGATCCGTTAAGCGGGGCGGCAGAGCTTTACGCGCGAGCGCAGAGAACGTTCGCCAGTATCCGGCAGTTGCAGGGGATGTTCGCGTTGCGCCCGAGCATAACGGAAAGCCCCGCAGCCGTTGACTTTCCAGAGGAGCGCCGGGAATTGGAGTTCGATGCCGTTGAGTTTGGATACGGACAAGAGACCACGCTGACCGTTCCGTCTTTGCGGATTACCGCGGGGGAGAAGGTAGCGATCACCGGGGAGAACGGGGCCGGCAAGAGCTCGCTGGCTAGGCTCATTCCGCGCGTGTATGACGTGAGACAAGGAGCGATCTATGTCGGCGGTCAGGATATTCGAAAAATTGGGCTCAAGAGTTTGCGCGAGGCGATTTGCTATCTTCCGCGAGATCCAGTTTTGTTCGATGGCACGATCTTGTCCAACCTGCTCTTTGTCAGGTCCGGGGCATCAGATCGGGAAGTGCAGAGGGCATTACATCTTGCTGATCTCGACAACCTAGCCTCGTCCCTTCTGCGGGGCATTCATCAGCGCATTGGACCTGATGGCTGCCAACTCTCGGGAGGTCAGCGACAACGGTTGGCGATCGCCCGCGCTCTCTTGCAACGGCCGCAGATCTTGATCTTGGACGAGGCCACATCCTGCCTTGATCCCGCCTCCGAAGAGGTGATCCTCAGAAACATCTGTTCGTTCCTGGGCGAGTCTACGATACTCATTATTTCTCACCGACACTCGACTCTGTCCTTTTTTGAAAGAACGATTTTCATGTCGCACGGTGAAATTATTCGCGACCAGCACGCTAATTCCTCTCCGCCAAATCACGATGTAACGAAGTGTCACGAAAAAGTTGCGCTCCGTTACACTTCGTGACTCATTGAGAAAGCATCGCCCCTTATCTCGTGATGTGATGACAAAACCAGGTCAGGAATACTCCGAACATCGCCGCATCATGATCGCGATTTATGTGTCTCGCCCTGGTTGGAGACGGTGTTGCGAAGATTTCTCAGATACCTTTTGTCGGCTTTGTTGGCTTGCGCTTCCCCAATGTGTGCGCAAATCGCTCTCCGCCCGGCGGAAGTTCAGAACGCCGCCCGGGCGGAGAAGCTGGCGGAGACTGGCGACAATTTGCCGGATGCCCCATCTACTGCCGACAGCAATCAATCTCAAGAATCAGGTTCAGCCAGCGTATCCGGGACCGTGCTCGACACAAGCAGCGCGGCCATATCGGGCGCTGAAATCACCTTGACGGAGAATCGAAGATCGCAAGTGCGCTCAACCTCAACTGGGACCGACGGTAGCTTCGTTTTCGGCAGCCTTGCTCCAGGTTCGTACACCGTCATCGTCAAAGCAAACGGTTTTCAGCAATCCGCTGCGCCTGAGTTTACGCTGACACAGGATCAGGCCTTTCAGCTCCCTACCATTGTGCTGTCGGTCGCAACCGCACCCACGTCCCTTGTTGTTCGCCCCACGGAAGTGATCGCAGCTCAGCAGGTGAAAGCGGAAGAAAAGCAGCGTGTGATCGGCGTCATCCCCAACTTTTATACCAGCTACATCTGGGATGCCGCTCCGCTCAACACAAAGCAAAAATTCTCCTTGGCTCTACGAGATACTTTCGACCCGGTCTCTGTTATAGGAGTAAGCCTCGGAGCCGGGATCGAACAGGCAAGAAACACCTTTCCGGGCTACGGACAAGGCGCCGCCGGGTATGGCAAACGATGGGGTGCGCTATTTGCGAACGGCCGAACCAGCGACATTTTGAGCAGGGCGGTATTCCCCTCACTTCTGCATCAAGATCCGCGTTACTTCTACCAGGGTTCCGGATCCACCTGGTCTCGGATAAACCATGCCGTCGGAAATGCGTTTGTCGCCCGGAGCGACAGCGGACATCTTATGCCGAACTATTCCTACTTCCTAGGTGACCTCTGTTCGGCAGCAATCTCCAACCTGTATTACCCCGCGTCAAGTCGCGGATCAGGACTGGTATTCACCAATGCGGCTCTCGGGCTGGCGGGGCGCGCTGGGCAAGGACTTATACGCGAGTTCGTCCTCAAACACATCACCAAGAACGTGCCTGGGCAAGGAAAGCCGGTGTCCAACGGACAAAACCCGTGACAACCAAAAAGCGGCGCGGCAGCAAGAAGAGATGTTCGTAATAGGAATTCGAGACGGAGTTTTTGAATGGCGACTGTGGTCGACATTGCGGAGGATATATGAGAGTGAGCTTACGTCAGCTTTGGGTGCTGATCATCGTTTTCACCTTCACCGTGCTTGTGAGCGCGGCGCAAGACTCGACGAAGGAGACGGTGAGAGTTGCCGGTAAGTGGTCAGTCTCAATACAAGGTCAACGTGGGTCGAGAACACAGAAGATGACCATCCAGCAGGACGGGAACAACATCTCCGGCAATATCCAAGGAGATCGGGGTGACCAGAAAATTCATGGCAATGTGGAGGGCAACGACATTCATTTCACGGTCACCATGAACACACCTCGAGGTGCCATGACGCTGGAATATCGCGGGACAATTCAGGGCGATTCGATCAAAGGAACGATTCAGGGTCCTATCGGTCAGGGCTCCTGGTCTGCCAAACGAGAAGGCGAGTGAAGCACTCGTGCCGCAGTGATTCGAGTGTTTCGATGCACGACCAAACTATGACGGATTGCGTAATAAACACCTCTCGTCTGACGCGCCGATTTGGCGACGTGCTGGCGGTCGACGACCTAAGCCTATCGGTTCCAAGAAGCAGTATCTACGCCTTCCTTGGCCCCAATGGCTGTGGCAAGACTACGACCATTCGGATGATCCTCGGCCTCATCCGCGCCGATCAGGGTGAGGTTCGCCTGCTGGGGCGCCCACTCGATTCGAGCAGCCGTCGCGAACTTTTGAACCGTGTAGGAGCGATGGTTGAAACTCCCTCACTCTACCCACATCTGACCGGATTTGAGAACCTTCGAGCCACGCAGCAGCTGCTTGGTTTACCCCGCAGCTTCATTGAGAGATCGCTCCGCATCGTCGGCTTACAAAAGGACGCGGCCCGTCTCGTCAAACAATATTCGTCAGGTATGCGCCAACGGCTTGGTTTAGGCCTGTCACTGCTTAGCCTACCCGAACTGCTGATCCTCGATGAGCCCACAAACGGCCTCGATCCTGGCGGCATGCTCGAAATGCGCGAACTCATTCGCCGTCTTCCATCTGAACACGGCGTCACCGTTTTTCTTTCAAGTCATTTGCTTGCTGAGGTCGAGCAGCTGGCCACCCATATTGGCATCATCGGTCAAGGCAAACTACTGTTCGAAGGCACACTGGAAGCTCTCCGCGGTCGCCAACGTCAATGGTTGCGCATTGAAGTCGATAAGCCTGCGACCGCGAACGCTCTGTTGAGGGAAGCGGGCTGCGCGCTTGTGCGGCTTGAAGGCAAGGCGGTCCTGGCAGATGTCGGAGAGCGTGAAAATGTGCCGCGCCTGGCTGCCACGTTGGTTCGAGCCGGACTCAATCTATACGAGATCAGTGCAGTCCAGGTATCGCTTGAAGACATGTTCCTGGAACTGACCAAGGACCACAAGATGGCTCCCGTCTCGCTGCCGGTGGAGGCTGCGCGATGAAGTACCTATCGCGAGCCGTCGGCGTGGAACTGCTCAAGCTGCGGCGGACGCTCGCATTGTGGATTACCTGGGTCGTCCCCGTTGCAGTGCTTGCGATGACGACTGCGATCAATCTTTCGCGCGCCCCTGGAACCAGTTTTGTTCTCGATGAGCCGAACGACTGGGACAGTTTGATGCTTGACCTGACGCTTGTGCTCTGGTGCTTTGTAGTGTTGCCGCTCTTCGTGGCTCTCGAGGCTGCACTGCTCGCGGGAGTCGATCATCGTGAAAATACCTGGAAACATCTGTTCGCCCTGCCCATTCAACGCTGGACCATTTATGTCGCCAAGCTTCTGGTCGGATTCGGCTTGGTGTGCGTCACTTCTGCCGTGTTGGCGGCAGGAACTGGCCTGCAAGGATGGATCATCCTGACGTTTCGTCCGGATATGGGTCTTTCAGCTCCCATTCCATGGGCGCTGATTCTCTGGAGAAGTTTCTCTTTCGTTCCTCCAGTCTTGCTGATGCTTGCCGTCGAAACCTGGGTGGCGGTCAGTTGGCGCAGCTTCACCGTGCCGATGACGCTCGGAGTCAGCTGCACGGCAGTAACGATCATGCTGCTGCGAACGATCAAGAACCAGGTGAGCACACCGTATGGCCCTCACTTGGCAAGTTATTTCCCGTGGTCGCTTCCGTACGTGGTGATTGCGCCCGGCGCAACACCCAATCTGCGGGAGACGGCATTTCTGGTCGGGGTCTTGGGCGGATTGATGGTTTCGGTATTGGGTTGTTGGGAGATCGTTCGACGCGATGTTGCGTGATTCCCTGAATTCAGCGCTAGAGATACGATGGACAAAGCCGCTCATTTTCGCACTCTGTCTAGCTCCAGGGCTCGTCATGGCTTGGAGTTGGGTGCGTTTCGGACTCGGCACAGACATCATCCAAGTGGCAGTCCGGCGCACAGGAGAGTGGACACTTAAGCTTCAGCTCCTGACGTTGGCGGTGACCCCTCTTCGCCGGTTCGCCGGTCTTTCCAATCTGATTCAATTCCGCCGAATGCTCGGCCTGTTTGCCTTCTTCTATAGCTGCCTGCACTTGTTTGCCTGGAAGGTTATGCATCATATGCCGCACATCGGACAATTCAGCGCATGGAATCTCCGCCTCGCGTTCGTGGCATTCGTTCTCATGATTCCGTTGGCTGTTACCTCGACCGCCGGTTCTATCCAATGGCTTGGCGGCAAACGCTGGCGCATGCTTCACAGTTTGATCTATGCGAGCGCCATTTTGGGTTACGTCCATTACTGCGCGATTACAGAATCAAGCGCTAGGCCGGTTGCTCTCGGCGGGGTTTTGGCTTCGTTGCTGATTCTTCGCTTACTGCCTATCAAGAACTCGTAGGGGTCATGTTTTCGTGACATTTTGTTACATTCCGCACATCTGGTTTCAGTCACAATGAACAACGTGGACCGCCTGCTCCTGATTGATGACGACGCCGAACTAGGAGGAATGCTGAAGGAATACCTCCGGCGACAGGGCCTTGCACTCGATGTGGCGCTCACAGGTGACAAAGGGCTGGAGCAATTTGGGAAGCAAACCTACGCACTCGTTCTCCTCGATGTAATGCTGCCCGGGCGCGACGGATTTGACGTCCTTCGCGAATTGCGCGCGATATCTCAGGTGGATGTGATGATGCTCACGGCCCGAGGTGAAGATGTGGATCGAATCGTCGGCCTCGAAATGGGCGCGGATGACTACCTTCCCAAGCCTTTTAATCCCCGTGAACTGCTGGCACGCATTCGCGCTGTGCAACGAAGGAAAGAAAAAAGAACACCGTCAAGCCGTCTCGAAGCAAGCGGAATCACCCTGGACATCGCGCAGAGATCCGCTTGTCATCACGGACACGACCTGGAACTCACCACTGTCGAGTTCGACTTATTGAAGATCCTTCTGGAATCCGCTGGGCGCGTGGTCAGCCGCGAAGTCCTGGTGCAGTCGGCTCTCGGCCGAGGGTTACAGCCATATGACCGTAGTCTTGACATGCACGTCAGCAGACTACGGAGAAAGCTCGAAGCTGCCGGTGCGGAAGAATGTATCAAGACGGTTCGTTCGATCGGCTATCAACTCGCCCTTGTTTCCCCAACCGGAATCACTGAGGTTCGGAGTCGCTAATTATGCGCAGTTTTTGGATAAGGATTTTTGCCACGTTCTGGGTGATCGAGATTCTCACGATTGCGGCAGTTGTAACCTTACGAGGATCTTTCGAAGACTTCACCTTACGGCCGATGTCGGAGAAGGCTCTCCGTGCGATGGCGTTTTCGGCAGAGGAGGCCTATCAGGCCGGTCAGTGCAACGAACTCAATCCTTTGTTCGACCGTTTCGAACGCGTTTATAAGGTGAGACCTTATCTTTTCGACGAAAGGGGCCACGCGGTTTGTCGTGAGACAGTTTCGCCTGCGGTGCAGAGCGCCGCGATGGAACCTCAACTTTTCGGCCCGATACACGGTATTCCGATCATGCGCGATGAGCCTCAGGTAAGGAATGGATACCGCATGGCCGCGATACGCCTGAACCTCCGTCAGCTGGCGCCCTACACTTTTGTCGCGGAAACGGATCAAGCGCTATCTTTGTTTTCGTGGCTTAACCGCTTCCGAATTGAGATTGTCATCCTTACCGCCATTGCGGTTTCGGGAATCATTACCGCGATATTGGCAAAGATCCTCGTTCGTCCCATCGGACGGCTGCGAAGCACTGCGCTTGACTTGGCCTCAGGAAACCTGAAGGCACGTGCCAGTGGCGCAAGAGGAGAACCGTCCAAAGGCGACGAGGTTGCCGGGCTGGTGCGCGATTTTGATCGCATGGCGGATCAGATCGAAACCTTGGTCGGCAACCAGAAGCAATTGATTCGAGACGTCTCCCATGAACTCCGGTCTCCGCTTTCCCGACTCAGCGTTGCTTTGGAGTTGCTTCGCGAAGACACCAATGAGCAAAGCATAGTTCATGTTGAGCGAATCGAACGCGAGGCGGACCGATTAAATCGTCTGATCGGCCAATTACTCGAATTGTCGCGAATGGAAGTGATGGACGGACCTGCAATCAGCAAGCAACTGGTTCATCTCGAGGACATCGTCAAAGAGGTTGTCGAGAACGCAGAGTACGAAGCAACGACGCGGAACTGCCGCGTCCGCGCCGTGATTACTGAGGGCGCCACTGTTTACGCCAGTGGGGAATTGATTTCGAGCGCATTGGAGAATGTAGTGAGAAACGCCATCCGCTACACGGATCGAGGGACGGATGTCCTCGTAACGCTCGATCGGCAGGGCGACGATGAACACGTCGCTAAGTTAACCGTTCGGGACTTCGGCTGCGGTGTGCCTGACGACAAGATTCCGTCTCTTTGCATGCCCTTTTACCGCGTCGATCCGGCGCGGTCGAGTGAAACCGGAGGTTCTGGTGTCGGTTTGGCGATTGCAGACCGCGCAGTTCGGCTGCATCACGGACGCCTCGCGCTGAGAAACCACCCTCAGGGAGGATTTGAAGTGATATTGCTGCTGCCAACAGCGCATCAAATCGCCGAAGACAAGGTAGAAACTGCTCTTGCGACCGCTGGGCACGTGTCGTAACCCTGGGCGATACCGCGCAATCGCGCTTCTAGCTCTGCCGTACTTTGTTGTCGCTTCATGCTATGTTGGCCTTGTGAAGCGCCAGCTTCAATTTCGATCGTCATTACGAATCCTCGGTCGATCCCGACTGAGTTACTGAACCTCTATCCAATTTCAATCTAGCTAACCAGTCCCGTGGCGGAACTGGCATACGCAGCTGCCTCAAGAGCAGCCCTTTTGTGGGTTCGATACCAACTTCTTCCGAGCTTGCAGAGCCGCGTCGCGAAAGGCTGCATGCAGCGGATCAAACGCCGGGTGCGACATCTTTTCTACAGCAGGCGTGGCTTTCTCCGGCACTCCCCTCCCGAACGGCGGCTGCGGGTCATATTCCAGCGCCAGGGTAAGGAACCGCGCATAATCCTCTCCCCGCAATTCCGCGGCGACGCGAAGGCCAAAATCAATTCCCGCTGTAATGCCGCCGGCGGTGATGCGATTACGGTCTTGCACCACACGGTTAACGACAAGCTCCGCTCCAAGTTGCGGCAGGAGGTCGCGTACTGACCAGTGTGACGTCGCTTTGTAGCCGCGAAGAAGGCCGGCTGCACCAAGGACCATGGATCCCGTGCACACGCTCGTTACGAGTTTGGCAGTCTTTCCACGTCTCGTCAGAAAATCAAGGGTTTCGCTGTCCGTCATGAGCGCCACAGTGCCATCGCTGCCGCCCCCTACAAACAGGACGTCCACAGGATCGACACAATCCGCGAAGGTCTTGGACGGCTGGATACTAATGCCAGTATCGCTTCTCACCGGGTTCGTCGTCTTTGCGACAAGCTCTACGTTGACGCCAGGGAGATAGCCAAATACCTGTTGCAGACCGATCAGATCGAGCGCTGTCATGCCTGGATAAATAAACATCGCGATTTCTGTCGGCTTCTCCGATGCGGACTGTTGCTTGCCACTCATGTCACGGGTTTGCTGCTGTGCAATGGCCAGCTTTGCAAAGGCTCCGATTAAAGCCGCACCGCATAACTGCTGACTGAATTCCCGTCGGTTCATCTTCGATGTCTTCCTTTGACTTTCCTCCGGCACGCACATCTCTAGCAGCCGCACACTCCTTCAATGCCCGCCGGTCATCTTTGGCGATGGCGTTCCGTCCGACCAATTGCTCACCGGAACGTCGATTGTGGTGTAGCGACCGATTTTTTCTTCGCGCGCGCCCAACGGGACGTCATCCCCCAAGTCGGATCCCAAGGCTTTAGGGTCGATTTCGGGAACAAAAAACATAACGTGGGGAAGCCAGGGTCCTTTGATGCTGGCATTCAGATAGCCTTGCTTTGACATCATGTAGGACACCGAGCCGGGTTCGGGTGTGGGCAACTCACCCTTCGCAATGCCTTTTATGATAACGTCCTCTATCTGATCGTTCGAACGTCCGGCAATCGCCAGTTCGGTCTTCTTGAGGTAGATGGGAAGAAAAGACCGCACAGCCGGAGCGCTAAGGCAGATCGGACCGTGTATCTTTGGGTCCCAAAAAGCCGGATTGTTTTTGGGTAAATCCCATGATCGTCCCACCAGGCATGCGAAACCGTTCTTCCCCTCCACTGCCGTTTCATAGCCATGCCGTCCAAGGGCCATAACCGTGGCGTCCTTGGCAATGGATTGCGGGGCCGCGCTGCGGGCCATCGCAATTTCCGAATCTCGGTCCATTAGATATGGATCGATTGATGCCATGTTGGCCGGCGCTGAATTGTCTTGCGCCTGGAGCCGTCGGACTGTCGAAAAAGCGAACATCACCGCAAAGGGTAAGCACGCAAACACAACTCTGGTGTCGGACCTCATTTTTTCCTTACCTCGATACGGCGAATCGAATATTCTCGCGTTCTTTCTCATTGAGACATTCCTACATAGCCGGTGCAACCGTTCCATCCGACCATTTGCCAACCGAAATCACAAATTCGGTAATGGGCTCTGGACCGCCCTGAAATTGCGGATTCAGCGTAACCGGCGAGTCGGGCAGATCCGCACCCCAAGAGGATTTGTCTGTCAGTGGAAAGTAAAACATCAAATGAGGTACGTAGTGCCCGAGCGTGTCATTCAGGTAGCCTGCCCGCGACATCATGTAACACATCGCACCTGGCTCTGGCGCCGGTAGCTCTTTGTTGTCGTATGCGGCCTTGATGCTGTCAATCATCTGAGCCTTGGACAACCCAGCTAAGACCATTTCTGTCCGCTTAATCGTGAGAGGCAGAATGGATTGCGCGGCTGCTGGATTGAAGCAGACCGGCACTCGCACCTTGGGATTCCAAAACTGAGCAGAGTTCAATGGGGACATCCATGATCTTTCCACCATACAAACAAAACCATTCTTCCCTTCCACGGCGGTCTCATAGCCCCGCCACTCAAGGACCAGGACTTTTGCATCATTGGATATCGACTCCGGAGCAGCGCTTCGGGCCAAAGCGATCTCGGCGTCGCGATCTGGCATCAGGTATTGCTCGATCGAAGCCATGCTCGGATATGTTGTCGAGCGATCCTCATTCCGATTGCGGCCCGTAAACAGGAACGCCAGTCCCACTGCCACGCAGATGATAGCCAGGGCTCCGGCCCAGAGCCAACGGCTCGTGATCACTCCGTTTTTCAGTCTCGGCCAGCTGACCTTCACCGCTTCGTGCGGCTGGAAGCGCTCTGCAAACGCATTCTTGATCTCTAGGGAGATGTCTGCTTCTGGTACTTCAACTTCCCATGCCATTAGATCTTGGGAAATATCGCGGAAATCGGCAGCTAGGGCCTGGCACTCCGGACACAGTTCCAGGTGCGACAAAGCCTCCGTGGCTTGGTCCGCTGGCAGTTCGCCGTCGAGATAAGCCATGAGTTCTTCTTGTTCGATCGGATGTCGGTTCGTGCTCATTGCATGCCTCGTCTTCCCGGTCGCAGTTGCGCGGCGCTCGCTCTCAGGCCAGGATTGGTTCTTGCCTCCGACTCCAGATAACTCTTCAATGCGAGACGCGATCGAAAGAGCCTGGAACGGACCGTATTTACGGGGATTCGCAACAGCTCCGCAATGTCGGAGTAACTCAACTGCTCGTATTCACGCAGCATCAGGATTTCGCGGTCCGCAGCATCCAACCTTTCCAGTGCTTGCCGAACCCAAAGCACGCTGTCGGGAGTATCGTGACTTCTAGGTTCCGGAGCGGATTGCCCTGATATGCCACTCGCCAAGAACTTGCGCCGTTCCGCAGCCACCAGCTTCAAAGCAATGCCATACAGATACGTTCGAACCAACGCTCGCGGCTCATAACGGGAGGCCGCGCGGATCACCGCGAGGAAAGTTTCCTGTGCGAGATCCTCCGCCCGCTCTGGGTTGTTCAACCTGCGCCCGAAGAAGCCGTACAGTGGCTTGTGATAACGGGCAAACAGCTCCTCAAATGCTGCCCGTGATCCGGCCTGGAATTCCAGCATTAAAGCTTCGTCACTAATCATCGTCGGTACGCCAGTTTCGTCCGCCCAACTTTTCCGCGGCATTTGTCATATCTCTTTTATGTCACAACCAGGCTAAAAAGTTCCCGCTCCGTTCCATTTCTTCCATATTCTTTATTGATCTCATCAACCTGATCTGCACCGGTCGGACCTGGGGGCAAAGAAACTGAATCGCCGTCTGCGTCGAGCCTCCCCAAATTTCGGACCGTGAGACGGCGAGTTCTACTGACATGCGTACGAATTGATCCCCGAGCTTGTTTTGCTTGGGTTTCTCTAATCGGTCAATTCATCACTTTCCTGATACTCGGAAACAGACACCCGAGCAGTGGAACTTCACGTATTTCTGTCCAAACCCAACACAAACGACAGACGTTAATTACATCGGAGGCTTGGAGATGAAGTCTGATTTTTTTCGTGGGTGCTTTCTAGAATTAGCACTCCTGTTATTCGGCTCGGCCTCAGCGTCTGCCCAAGGAGACAACTTTCGCCAGGGCCATTGGCATCGCCTTTACCGGCTATTCCGCGAGGAACGCACCGTTACCAATGCGAAATTCTGTCAGGGGTTTGAGGTTCTTCTTGTAAGCACTAGTCACTGCGTATTCCTTTCCACCTTTAACGCGGAGACCACACTTTCCGGTCGAGTATGGCTTGATCTCTACCACAAACGTGCTATTCACGAGCGCAGATCGATGGATCCGAATGAATCCGTACGGCTTCAGCTTTTCTGCCACTCTCGAGATTGATTCGCGCAGGAGATAGGAGTCCGATTCCCGCTGCAGCGACACATAATTGCCCTCAGCTTGAACTGCGACGACATCGCCAGGATTGATAAACACGATCTTGCCTTTAGCCTTGATTGCGATCATGGGGTGATCCGCACGAGACAGCCTTTGTAATTGAGGCAAAGCTTCTATCAATTTTGCGGCTCGCTCGCCCTTGGCTCTGCGACAAGCCCGGTCCAAGGCATCGTTCATGCTTTCATTCGAGAAAGGCTTTAGCACGTAGTCCACGGTGTGTCTCTGGAAAGCTGCGACCGCGTGTTCAACGTGTCCGGTTACAAACACGATAGACGGCAACGAAAGGTTTCGTTTCCGAAGCTGGTCTATGAGTTGAGAGCCCGACACCTCTAGATCGATGTCCAGAAGCAAAACATCGTAAGAGTCCGTGGCCAATTTTTCGAGCGCATTGATCGCATCGCTGAACGAATCGAAGTGCTCCACGTCGCTCCTTGTCGACAGGACATTTGCCAAAGCCGTTTGTCTCAGGGGCTGATCTTCCACGATCAAGACGCGCATGGTTTCTACTCACCATCCATCTCTATTCCATCAGACGTAAGCATCTGGGCGAGACCGGAGTCTTACGATGTCGCTGATCTTCTTCGCACAAGTCATGGCGTGAATTCGTGTTAAGGGCGAATTTCGTCGCTAGTCATAGTCGGCGCGCCAGCTCAGCCGCGCAATTCTTCTGAGCGCTTTCACATCTGCTTCATGCTTTCTTTAATGTCACAAGAAGGCGAAAAGTTCCCGCCGAGTTCCATTTCTTTGTGTTTTTGTGAACATGATCAACATGAGTGTCGATCGGGTCGGGATTGGAAACTCTTCCAGCCATCTGAATCGCGAACCCAGTTTCCACTTCCGACCTCCCAGATCACGGAGCATTGGCGGCGATTTCTACTGATATCCGTATGAATTGAATTGCGGAGCTTGGGTTACTTGGTCTCTGCAATTGGTCAATTCGTCACTCTCTGATACCGGCAAACACATACCTGAGGAGTGGAACCTGGCGTATTTTCCCCGAAGACGGACCCCAGCTTGCATTACTGCACAGCAACACTCTACGCGAGTGCACCCGCAACTTTCGTCAGCCAGTGACAGTCGGGCCGCAGGAACAGTGGGAAATCACATTAACCGTTAGACGCCGAGTCGTACCTGGCGTAAATCGCCAGTCATCTCGGCACCACAACTTTACCGGAGGAAAACAGAGAATATGAGCTCGCTAAATCTAAGACACTTGCGGAATTTCTGGATACTGTCGGTTGCGACGATTGTTCTGGCTGGCTTCAGCGACGCGGTCGCGCAAGCCAGCTACCAAGTTACCGATTTGGGCACTCTGCACGATGGGTATTTCGGCTGCACCATGGGCCTCAATAATCATGGATGGACGGAGACCCAGTACGGGCTCTTGGAGTCGGGGAAGCTGGTAAAAGGGCGGCTGGCGATAAATGTCGATGGATTCACCTTCCCCCTCCCCACGCTCGGAGGAGCGAATAATTGGGACAACCCCTTTGGCGGTGAGATCAATGATCGAGGGGAATTAGTCGGTTATTCCGAAACATCTGTTCCTGACCCGAATGGCGAAGACGTTTGCGGCTTCGGCACAGGGCTTACCTGTCGTCCGTTTCTTTGGAAAAACGGCCACATGAGCGCTCTCCCGACGCTGGGGGGAAATAACGGACAGGCCAGCGCCATAAATAACCACGGGCAAATCGCAGGGTTTGCGGAAAACGGTATCGTGGACTCCACATGCCCGCCTAACAAAACTAATAATCGGATTCAGCTGCCGGTGTTATGGAAAAAGGGCAAAGCCCAAGCTCTTCCTACGCTGATCGGCGATACAGACGGGGAAGCCAACGCCATCAACGATCTAGGTCAAGCCGTAGGCAACACCGGAACATGCGGTGGAGCAACCAATCACGCTGTATCGTGGGAAAGTGGTGCGGCCTCGCAGCTTTTTGACTATGGAACTTTCGCCCTCGCCTTTGGCATTAACAACCATGGTCAAATTGTGGGGATGGTCGGCAGCCCCGACGCCCCAACCTTCTATGCGGCTCTTTGGCAGAACGGCGCAATCACAAACCTCCACACTCTGCCGGGAGATTTTGCCGCCATAGCCAGCGGCATCAACAACCACGGCCAAGTGGTAGGAAGCACCCTGGACTCCAGCTTCAACTGGTCGCACGCTTTCATCTGGCAAGACGGCGTGATGACCGACCTTGGTACAATGTTTCCCTCAACTTCCAACCTCTTGCCAACCATGGCTAACCAGGTCAACGAGCGCGGACAAATCGTAGGGATGGGAACGGTGCTCAGCGGGCCGCATATGGGCGAGACCCATGCCTTTCTGGCAACCCCGGTAAACGCAAGCATAGGCAAGTCCATTGCAGACGTCGTACAGGGACGTCCGAAATCCAATGTGTCTACAAATGGCAATCAGTTTCTGCAGAGATTCACACTCGGCCGATCTGGGCAATGAAGGAATTCGCTCGCCAGGTATGTGCCTGCTGTTCGGTTTGAATGCGCAGACGCGACGGCACGCACGGCTGGGATCACGAACCCCGTGTGGCGTGATAAGCGGCACGCCACACGGGTTCCTTTTCGACACGAAGAAGTTCTTGCAAGCCGTGAGCAAGATTCTGCTCTAGATCGGACACTAGTCGTTAGGGTCGAGCAACGCTGAGATCCCCTGCACTTTTCAGAGTGTCTCGGTGTGCCCGGTGTAACCAGGTCAAGACGATGAGATCGTCGCCTACCGCCACTCCATCCAAGGCTGGCGTGGCAAGCGGATAGATCTCCAGCCAGACGTCAGGAGCGCCTTCTGAACCCTGCTTGGGTGCCTTGTTGCGCTCCTTGACTTTCGAGCGGATCACGCCGATCGGGCGAAGCTCAAGTGAATTTCGTTTCTGTGCTTTCATGCTCGCGTGTAAGCCAACTCTCCATTGTGGCTGCGTCTACCAAGCCTGCCTGCTGGAACTGAAGCTGACCTCCGGAAAACACCGCGAAATTGGGAATGCTGCGGACGTTGTATTGTGACGCGAGCGCCGGGAACCGTTCCGTATCCACCTTCAGCACGACTGCGCG